>Ga0302304_10000413_pt1 | contig 24946 bp, 24 predicted proteins | sample III_Palsa_E2_2_FD_198769 | JGI IMG/M metagenome (GOLD analysis project Ga0302304, IMG submission 198769) | Peat permafrost microbial communities from Stordalen Mire near Abisko, Sweden - III_Palsa_E2_2 | ecosystem: Environmental > Terrestrial > Soil > Palsa > Peat permafrost | place: Sweden...
TAATTTATAGTTCCATCCTTTTGTAATCAGAGATATTGCCTCCGGTATACTGTTTAAAATACCGGCTAAAGTGGGCTGGGCTGGTAAAGCCTAGTAAATAAGCAATCTCTTTTCCCGTCTTATCGGTATAAAATAAATACCGCTTGGCTTCCTGAACTATCCGCTGCTGAATGATCTTTGAAGGGGGCGGATAGTTGAAAAGGGCGAAGTGGTTGGAAAGCGTCTTAGGTGATTTGTTGAGGGCATTGGCATAAAACCTCACTTCATGCTGACTCCGGAAATGTCCCTCCAACAGCAGGTTGAACTTTCGTACGAGGTCAAATTTCTCATCCATTAGCCCGGGACCCGTCTCCGTTTGTTTCTTTGCGATCCGGGTTACGGCTATGATCAATCGTTTTAATAGTGTCCGAAGCATCTCGCCCTGCATTCGGTCTCTTATTTCCATGTCCTCGACACATAGTTTCTCAATGAGGTAAATATTGTCCATTTCCTGTTGAGACAGCCTAATAAAAAGAGGGTGACGGATACCATAGAAAAGGAAACCGACACACCCGACTTCTTCATCGTGATCCGCAATGCAATAAAAATCCCTATTAAACTGCCAGGCAACCAATTCACATGGCCGTTCAAAGGTAAAATGTTGATTGGCTACCAATGCGAGTATGCAATCTTTGGGAAAAATGTAGGTGGCTTCGTCAATGACAACAGTCTGTTCTCTCACGCGGTTACATACTATTGTGCTTAGGGTTCCTCCTTTGAGAATTCCATCGCCCTTGAAGGAAGCATCTTCTTTCCGCAACCAGAACGTACCCTTGCCACTGCCGTCCTCAAAGCTTAATTTCATAACCCGATCATTTTACCGCCAGGAGCGTAACCTGCTCTATCTGGGGCGGGGTCGCCAGCAGTTCACCCGCCCTGGCCATTAAGGCCTGGGCAATGGGTCCCTGGAGGTGGGCCTCGCGGCCTTCTTCCCCGCCAAAGGTATCAAAAATGCCGAAGGTGAAAGGTCCGATCTGCAGGGCATACCAGCGAACGGTAGCGGGCTCGTTTTGAGCAAGCACCAGGGCGCTTTTAATAAATTCAGCTACTTCCTGCTCTTTTCCAGGCCTGGCTTCCAGTCGGGCCAGCAGTGCTAATTTTTCCATGATTTTTCTTAGTTTTTTGATCTTTAATAAACTGGGCGATTTTTCCGACCTGGTTATTTCTATAGAAGCCTGATGGTGGCGCCTCCGTCGACGCTCAAATTATGACCCGTAATATAGGACGATTTATCCATCGCAAGAAAAGCAACGGCTGCGGCCATTTCTTCGCTGTGTGCTATACGGCGCAAGGGCGTCTTCGAGGTGATGGCCTGGAGCCGGTCGGGGTTCGACAGCAGGCCGCCGGTAAGCGGCGTCTCAGTGAACCAGGGAGATACGGTATTGACCCGGATACCATGAGAGGCCCATTCATTGGCGAGATTCCGGCTTAGCTGTATCAGTCCCGCCTTTGACATGCCATAGGGCGCGCCTGTCTGAACGTCAAAGGAGCCGGCGACGGAAGCGACATTTATTATCGACGCCCCGTTGCCTTTTACTAAAAGTGGAAAGAGCGTCCTGCAAAGCTCAAACGGCGCCAGCAAATTGATATCGAGCACCTGCATGAACTCGGTTGTGGTATATTCATTAGAGGCCTTTCTGATGTTGATTCCCGCATTGTTGACCAGTATGTCGAGCCTGCCCCAGTTTTGCCCGACACGCTCCAGCATCTGTTGCCGGTGACCTGCGTCGGAGACATCGGCGGTAAGACCGGATACACCGGGATAAAGCGCCTTAAGCTCCTGTTCCACGGCGATGACCTCGCCTGATCCCCTGGCGGTGAAGAGGACCTCCGCGCCGAGTGCAAGTAACTCGGTGACAATGGCCTTACCAATTCCCCGGGAACCGCCGGTCACCAGCGCTGTTTTACCGGTTAAATCCCATGCTTTCATCATGATATTTTAGTTAAAGCGTCTAAGGCATGGATTGTATCTTTTCCAGTAATGCCCTTATCGAGGGTCTATGGGTATAATCTTTATCAAAATGGACAAAGACGATCCTGCCCGTTTGATTAATCACATAAGTTGCCGGTACAGGCAGCACGTGGTCTTTATTGCCATTATTTGCCTCGAGATCGACGCCGTATTTATTCAATTTAGACAATATGGTATCGTCAACTACATAATTGACCTGGTAATTTTTCATGATCCGGTAACCCTTATCCTGTATGATGGAAAACGATGCATGTGTTTTTTGAACAGTCCCGGCAATATTTGCAGCCGTCTCGGGCGTTACACCGATCACATAGGCACCCTTATCTACCAGTAATTGCAGGGAATCCTGCATGCGTTGGATATACCGGTTGCAATACGGACACCACTGCCCGCGATAAAAGAACAGGACCACGGCCTTGTGGGATTTAAGAACATTCTTCAGGTTGATTTTTTGGCCGGCATTGTCTATTGCGACGAATTCGGGCGCTTTCACGCCTTCTTTGAGGCCGGTTTGCGCCAGAACCTGCACTGAAAGGAGAATTCCCGCTGCTATAAAAATGTATTTCATTATTTTTTGGGTTTACTGGCAGATTATGCTGTGTAAAGGTACCAGGCCGAATGACCTGCGACAATGACGAATATTCCCAAAAGCTTATCCAAACTTCCCGGAAAGCTATTCTTTTAATTTCTACCTGTTCTTCCCTGTCTTTACCATTATCCGTCTCGACGACTCCCTTACAAACAACTTTGGCCTCAGCACCTCTTCGACATGGCTCATATCTTCGTTATTATGCATTGTTTCTATAAACAGCTTCGCAGCCGCCTTTCCCAACTCGAACGACGGCATATCGACACTCGAGATCTGCGGCGTCACGAGGCTCACCACCGGCTCGTTGTTAAAACCGACGAGTCCGATGTCCTGGGGCATCTTTAACCCTTTCTCTTTGATGGCCAACATGGCGCCGATGGCCATGCGGTCGCTGATGGTAAAGATGGCATCGGGTCTTTTTTTCATGGCCAGCAATTCACGGGTGGCATAATAGGCGTAGTCCTGGTTAAAATCACAATAGATGATCAGGCTGTCATCCTTCTTGATTTTGTGCTTTTTCAATGCTTTTACATAGCCCTCGAGACGGCTGTTGCTGACGCCGAGGTTGACGGGACCGGCGAGGATGGCAATTCTTTTATAGCCTTGTTCCAATAGATGCTCCGTCGCCAGAAAGCCGCCTTCTTCGTTGTCGAGGCGTACGCTGGGCGCAGTCAGGTCAGGGGTGACGCGGTCAAATATCACTATCGGCAGGCCGCGGTGCTGGATCTTTTTAAAATGGTCGACTATTTTGGTCTCGCTGGAAACCGAGATGATAAAGCCGTCTACGAGGCTATCGAGCAGTCTCCTGGTATTGAGGATCTCGCGCCCATACGACTCATTGCTCTGACAGACCATCACCGTATAGCCGGCTTCGAGCGCTACTTCATCGATCCCTTTTACCATCGTGGATAATACATAATCCAGGTTGGGAACGATCACCCCGATGGTATGTGTTTGTTTTTGCCGTAAGCTGAGTGCCAGTTTATTGGGTTGATAATTTAACTCTTCTGAGAGGGCGATCACGGCCTGCCGGGTCTCCGTGTTCACATCCGGTGCATTCCGCAGCGACCTGGACACAGTGGAAATGGAGACATTCAACCGCTGCGCAATGTCTTTGATGGTGGCGGGCTTATTCATATGGTTAGCTTTCTGACCTAAAGCTAGCAATAATTGGTTTATGAGAATCCCGGAAGCGTTACCGGAAACGTTATCGGTGGAAATTTTTTAAATAAAATCTAACAAATGAGGCGATTTCGTCGAATACGTTCAAGTATCAGGGTAGTTAATTAGACAAAAAAATGATTGCATCGTTAGGCGCAGGCTTTCTTTCTGGATAATATTGACTGACTAAAACTGCCAATATGAAAAAAGAACGATTGCGTCTTTTACCCCTCACTCTTTTATTATCCCTCTGTGTTCACGCTCAACAAAGCTCTATCATTACCGGAACCGTAAGGAACGGCAAGACCGGAGAAGCGCTGGAAGGCGTGACCATCAGCGTCAACAACCTGACAACCGGGTATCTCACGAAGGCCGATGGCTCCTATTCCATCACGGTCAATGCCGATAGTAAGACCCTGTCCTTTTCCTTTGTCGGTTATAATAAACAGTCGGCGGAAATAAAGGGGAAAACAAGGATCGATATTGCACTGATGCCCGACAACAGTTCTTTAAACGATGCGGTGGTGATCGGTTATGGTACCCAGCGTAAAAGGGATCTTACCGGATCGATTGTCTCCATTCCGGCGAAGGATCTGGAGGAAACTCCCATCACGCGCCCCGATCAAATGATCCAGGGCAGGTCCAGCGGCGTGCAGGTGATCCAGACCAATTCCGCGCCCGGCGGCAATATCAGCATTCGGATCAGGGGTACCAATTCGATCAACTCCAGCAATGAGCCGCTGTTTGTGGTCGATGGCTTTCCCGGTGCGGGGGACCTGAATACGATCAATCCGCAGGACATCGAATCGATCGAGATATTAAAAGACGCTTCCTCGACCGCCATTTATGGCAGCCGCGGCGCGAATGGCGTCGTGCTGATCACCACAAAGAAAGGCCGGGCCGGGGCAACAGCGGTGAATTTTGAGACCTATTACGGGCAGCAGAGCGTCAGCAAATTGTATCATATGATGGATGCGACTCAATTTGCCACTTATCTCGATTCGGTGACGGCGCAAAATAACCGGCTGACAGGTGTTACGACCGCCCTGCCCTATACGTCCGCCCAGATAAGTGGTTTGGGTAAGGGGACGAATTGGGAAAAGGCGGTGCTGAGAACAGCGCCGATCCAAAGCTACCAATTGTCTTTAAACGGCGGCACGACGGATAGCCGGTACAATCTCAGCGGGAATTATTTCGACCAGGAAGGCATCGTGATCAATTCCTGGTTTAAAAGGGGATCGCTGCGCTTTAATTTTGACAAGACGATCAGCCCGAAGATAAGGATGGGACTGGCCTCGCAGCTGGCCTTTTCCAGCCAGAATCAGGCATTGGTGAATACGAACGGTGGGGCATCCGGCGGAACGATGTACGACGCTTTGCGCTTTAATCCGGCGCTCCCCATCAAGGACAGCACGGGGGCCTATACCTATACCACCGGGCCCGCTCCATATGCGGACCTGGCTGGTAACCCTGTCGCCTATGCGCTGAGCACGACGAACAAGACTAATAATTTCCGGATGCTGACCGATGCATACGTGGAATATGAGTTTATTAAAGGGCTGAAATATAAGGCCCTGGTAGGGGCGGATGTTGAATATACGACCATGGATTTCTATACGCCTTCCTTCCTGTACCTAAGCACGCAAAACACTTCTACAGGGAATGCGGTCAAAGGCGCCAATACCAATTATAACTGGGTCAATGAAAATACGCTGACCTATGATAAGAAGATCAATGCCAATAATGTCATCAATGCCGTAGGCGGTTTCTCCTGGCAGGTATTTGAACAGGGGACATTAAGCGGTGCGGCGGATGGTTTTTTTACCAATGACCTGGGGACGAATAATCTGAGCATCGGTTCGACGCCGCTGGTGCCGTCCAGCAGTGAGCAAAAAAATACGCTTGCTTCTTATTTTGGGCGGGTGAACTACCGGCTTTTTGAAAAATATCTTTTTACGGCGACTATGCGTGCTGACGGATCATCGCGCTTTGGCGTCGGGAATAAGTGGGGTTATTTTCCTTCGGGAGCGGTAGCATGGCGGCTGATCGATGAAAGCTTTATCCGGAATATGAATGTCTTTAGCGACTTAAAGCTAAGGGTCGGTTATGGCGTGACCGGTAACCAGGAGATCGGCGATTATCAATCCATTCCGCAATACACGTCAACCAGCTATACGCTGGATAATGTCCGGGTAGTTGGCGTCGCGATCAATAATATCCCGAACCCGAACCTGAGCTGGGAACAAACGGCATCGACGGACCTGGGCCTCGATTTTGGCTTGTTCAGTAACCGGTTGACCGGTACCATCGATGTATACAGCAAAAAAACAACCAAGCTATTATTTAACGAATTTGTACCGACCACTTCGGGTTTTTCGAGTGAGCTGATCAATGCGGGGAGTGTGGGAAATAAGGGGATCGACATCGGGTTGGATTTCCTGGTAATCGACAGAAGGGACTTTAGCTGGCGGGTTTTTGGAGATTTCTCGTCCAACAAGAACAAGGTGCTGAACCTGAATGGGACCAATGATCTGCTGGCGGGGAATTCGAGCACGAGCATTTTTACGGGGGGCGGGCAGCCGACGACGATCCTGGAGGTGGGACATCCGATCGGATCGTTCTATGGATATAAGTTTGCCGGTATCTGGCAAAATGAAGAGCAGATCAAGGCGTCGGGCCAGAAGAGCCCGGTGGTCAACCCGGGTGATCCGATCTATGTCGACGAAAATCACGACAGCAGCATTACGGGGGCCGACAGGGTGATCATTGGCCATGCACTGCCCAAGTTCGTCTATGGCTTTAGTAATAATCTCCGCTACCGGCGATTTAATTTGTCCGTGTTCATCCAGGGTGTGTATGGGGATAATATTTTGAATGAAAACCTGTATGACATCCAAAACGGTTTTTCGACCGACAACAAGCTGTCGTCGGTTGTCCACAGCTGGACGGGGCCGGGCACGAGCAATACCCTGCCGAGGGTTAGCAGCACTTTAAGGAGGAGCACGGGTATTACGAGCGATGTGATCGAGGACGGCAGCTATCTGCGGGTCAAGACGGTGTCGCTGTCCTACAACATCGGCGTACCCGCGCATAAGACGATCAAATCGTTGTTGCTGTATGTCACCGGTCAGAACCTGATCACGCTGACCCATTATTCCGGGTTTGACCCCGAGGTCAATTCGTATGGGAACAATTCGAATGCCAATAATCTCAGTTTAAATACGGACTATGGCTCCTATCCTTCAGCGAGGTCGTTCCTGGTGGGATTAAAAATGGGATTATAATTCATACAATTAAAAAAGCCGTTATGAAAAAGGGTATTATCATATTACTTATTACGATTGTCGCGGTGGGGTCCTGTAAAAAATTCCTGACGGAAACGCCGTACAGCCTGTTGAGCACCAATAATTTTTATCAGTCGGCAGGGGATGCCCAGGTAGCGTTGAACGGGGTCTTTGCCACGTTGACCGCACAGACCTATTATGGCAGGACATCCTGGACCGTTACGGAGCTTGGCGGAGAAGATCTGACGGTGCCGTCTACCAGTTCGTCGGACCGGATCACCCTTGGGAATTATACGGAGACCAGTTCCAATGGGGAAGTCGCCAACTGGTGGAACAATATTTATAGCATGGTCAACCGGGCAAACGATGTCATTGCCAATGTGCCGAAGATCTCGATGGATACCAACAGCAGGAATAATATTGTCGGTAATGCACGCTTCCTGCGGGCGCTGGGTTATTTTGAGCTGGTCAGGAGCTTTGGGGAGGTACCTTTGCTGATAACGCCTACCAGCGCGACTTCCAATCTTTTTCCACCCAAGGCGGCTATTGGAGATATTTATACGCAGATCATCAGCGACCTGCAATATGCCGAGGCGAATTGCCTGCTGGAAAGCAATATCATCGCGGCCAATAAGGGGCAGGTTTCTTCCGGAGCAGCCTCTGCGATCCTGGCCAAAGTGTATCTGACGAGAGCTACCACTACGGTTGCAGACCCGAATGACTATACGAATGCACTGGCGGAATGTAATAAGGTCATCAATTCAGGGCAGTATATCTTATTGCCGAACTATAAATCGATCTTTGATTGGACCAATAAATTTCCGGCCCAGCCCGAAAATATTTTCTCCGTACAATTTGCAGAACCGCCCAGCGTCGGGAACATTATTATCCGGATGTTGACGTCGGCAAAGACGACCCCGGCTGGTTCCGCCTCTTTTTACGTTCCGGCGACTTTTTATAATACCTATATCACTGCCGATTCGATCCGCAGAAATTTTAGCATTACCAATAAGGACAAAAGCGCCAGCGGGACGATTACCACCGATCCGTTGTATTTTTATACAAAATTCAGCAGTGATCCGACCTGGACGGCGCAAAGCAATAACTCCGAGGCGAACTGGATCATTACCCGGTATGCGGATGTGCTGCTGATGCAATCCGAGGCTTTACATTTTCTGAATCCCCTGGACCCGACCCAGTTCAATGGAATAAACGCCGTTAGGGCCAGGGCTGGTCTAACTGGTGCAAATCAACTTAACTTTACGACGACACCGGGGCCGGATGACTTTATTACCGCCCTGTTGAATGAGCGTGCGTGGGAATTGTGTATGGAGGGGCATCGCAGGTATGACCTGATCCGTCTGGGCAGGATACAATCGGCGTTATTGGCAGGCAAGGGTGTGACGGTGCCGAGCGCGAATCCCTTATTACCTATTCCGTTCGCGCAGGTGGCCCTGGATTCCTTGCTGGGACAGTAGAACAAACAAAATAATCATTTATGAAGACAAACGCATTGGCAAGTAATTTTATTGAAAATGACAACGTACCCTGGCAGGAAGTCGAAAAGGGAATTCATCGAAAGCTGATGGCTTATGACGAGCAGTTGATGTTGGTCAGGGTACAATTCGAGGCTGGGGGAGTGGGAGTGCTGCACCGGCATCCCCATTCACAGATCACCCAGGTGGAAAGCGGGGTCTTCGAGATAGAGATCGATGGTCAGAAGAAGGTACTTCAACGAGGTGACGCCTATTATATCCCGCCCGATATCCTGCATGGGGCGGTGTGTATCGAAGCGGGGGTATTGATCGATGTATTCAGCCCTATGCGGGAAGATTTTATCAAATAAATTATCCTACAATGTCGATTTGGAAACCTTGTCTGACCGTTTGGCTATGCTGCCTGGTGGCGTTTGGGACTATGGCGCAGGATTCGTTGTTGTCGAAATCGGATATCATCAAGCTGGATTTCAAAATGCTGGCTGATAAAAAAATAAGAGTGCGGTCGAAGGACCCTGCCCTGATGCCGGCTTATGAGCAGCTGCTGCAGGATGCCGATAGACTGCTGGATTATGCACCAGTATCAGTCATGCAAAAAAGCGGTGTCCCGCCCAGCGGCGACAAACACGATTATATGAGCATCGCGCCGTACTTCTGGCCCGATCCGTCTAAGCCAAACGGGCTTCCTTATATCAACAAGGATGGGGTGGTGAACCCGGAAGTGCGTCAATATACCGATAAGACGAATCTGCCGATCGTTTGTAATAATATCTATCTGCTGTCGCTGGCCTGGTATTTTTCCAATGACGAGAAATATGCCCGGCATGCGAGTCAACTGGCGGAGGTCTGGTTCCTGGATACGGCTACCCGCATGAACCCTAACCTGAATTATGGCCAGGCGGTAAAGGGGGTTACGGAGGGGAGAGCGGAAGGGTTGATTGATTCACGATTCTTTATCTGGGCCATCGATGGGATCAGGCTATTACAGACTTCCAGATACTGGACGGCCCGGGACCAGACTTCGATGAAGCAGTGGTTTTCCGCCTTTTTAAGCTGGATGCAGACGAGCAGGATCGCTCAAAAGGAAATGAATTCCAAAAACAACCATGGCGTCTGGTATGATGCCCAAAATCTGGCGATGGCATTGTTTGCCGACAGTGTTGAACTGGCCGGAAAGATTGTGCAGCGTGCAGTTGACAGGCTGGACAGGCAAATGGATACGAGTGGGTTGTTTCCGTTGGAACTGACGAGGACGACGTCGCTGCATTACTCGGTCTTTATCCTCAATGCATTTATCGTTGTGGCGGATTTGTCTGAACAGACTTCTGTCGACTTATGGACGCTGGAAACCCCTTCCGGTAAATCGCTGAAAAAAGCATTGCAGGCTATATTGCCTTTCACTACCAGGGAAAAGCCCTGGCCCTGGCCACAAATACATGAATTCAATTTTTATAATGCCGTCCCGTTGCTGGTGGCGGACATTTCCAAATTCCATTGTCTTTCCTGTATGGAAGCCTTAAAAAATATCGAAGGGAAAAACTATGAACGGTCACTATTCATGTTATTGTAATCAGTCCCTGGCCGGGGCTAGGCCCTGACTACCCTCACATTGACGGCGCTTAGCCCTTTAGGACCTTTTTCGACCTCAAAACTTACTTTGTTATTTTCTTTGACCGGATCTATCAAAGAATTGATGTGGAAGAAGTAACTGTCCTGTGTATCCAGGTTCTTGATAAAACCATATCCTTTGTCGGTCTTAAACATCGTGACTACACCGACCTGGACATGATCTTCAGGATTTGTCGCAGGCCTGTTGGAGGTGATATCGATATCCTCCGCATTGATTACGACTTTTTTTCTGGGATCTGCCGGTTTGGAAGAAAGATCTCCATTTTCGTCCACATAGGCCAGCATGCTTTCCAGATCATGACTGCCTTTAGGAGCCAGTTTTTTCTCCTGTCTCCTTTCCAGCTTTTCTTTCTTTTTTTGCTGCTTGTTTCTTTCGCGTTCTTTTTTGTTCCAAGTTTCTGACATTATATTTCTTCGTTTTGTTTAAAAAATGACTATAACCTTTGTACTAGAAGCAAAAAGCCGTCCCGAGTTTAGGGTGCTGACAAATCAGGTAAGACTGGCTATTTTATAAGACAAGAAGGCAGTTGCGTTGTTATTCTGACGGCCAAATGACAGGGGGCCTCGGCGCAGTGCGGTGCACAAAGTTACGGAAATAAAATGAATGTATATTTGAGGATAATCAGCTTTTCGAATTATGCGCGGAAACGGTGTTCTAAAAATCCTTCTGATCTTTCTGGCGGTCAGCCTTTTGCTGGACTTTTATGTATTCAATGGCTTGCAGACCCTTACTTCAGGATGGAAGTCTGCGCGTTGGCGGCAGACGGTCAAATGGGGGTACCTTGTCGTATCCCTCGGCGTGACGGCGCTGTTTTTTGGCGGGCTCTCGAGTTTCAGGACCGCTGCGGGGATGCGGCCTTTCCATGAATGGATGCTGAGCCTTTTCCTTGCTTTTTTGATCACCAAACTGTTTTTCGGGCTGGTGTTGCTGATCGGGGACTTAGTACGATTTTTCTATGGGATGATCGATCATCTCATCCGGCCGGCGGATAGGGCGGGTGAGCCTTTCTTCCCGGGCCGGCGGAAGTTTGTCAGTGAGATAGCGGTATTGGTGGCGGCTGTGCCCTTCACGGCGTTTATGTATGCCATGCTGAAGGGCAAATATGATTACCGGCTGCATAAGGTGACGCTGCATTCCGATGATCTTCCTGAAGCGTTTGACGGGTTTACCATCACGCAGATTTCCGATATTCATTCCGGCAGTTTCGACAATAAGGGGGCGGTACAAAGGGGCATTGACCTGGCCAGGGCGCAACAGAGCGACCTGTTCGTGTTTACCGGTGACCTGGTGAACAATGCTGCCGGGGAGATTGAGCCGTATATTGACATGTTCAGTACGCTGAAAGCACCGTATGGCCAGTTTTCCATTCTCGGTAACCATGATTACGGGGACTATATCCGATGGAACAGCGATCAGGAGAAGGCCGATAACCTGCAGCAATTAAAGGCGCACCATACGACATTGGGATACCGTCTGCTGTTGGATGAACATGTTATGCTGGAGAAAGGGGGGCAGAAGATTGCGTTGATCGGCGTACAGAACTGGGGTAAGGGGTTTATCCAGATCGGGGACCTGGACAAGGCCCTGCGCGGGGTAGACAAGGATGCTTTCAAGATCTGCCTGTCACATGACCCTACACACTGGGAAGAAAAGATCAGGTATCATCCGACAACCATTCAGCTGACTTTATCCGGTCATACGCATGGGGCGCAGTTCGGCGTAGAAACAGCGGGATGGCGATGGAGCCCTGTCCAATACCGATATCTGGACTGGGCCGGACTGGCGAATGAAAATGATCGTTATCTGTATGTGAACCGGGGGTTTGGTTTTTTGGCGTTTTCGGGCCGGCTGGGCATCTGGCCGGAGATTACGGTGTTTACACTGAAGAGGAAGGTGTAAGCGAGGCCTGCTGAAGGGGATTCCGGCATTACCTGTTCATGTCCATCATCCTTCGCTTGAGGTTAGTGAACGTTTCCATCGGGGCTTTGAGAGAGAAGGCATTGAGGATCCATGCGGGTACAGATCCGCCGGGGTCCAATTGCAGGATATATTGTAAGTGTACGGTTTTGTCAGATTGGGTCGTTGCGGTCCAAATGGCATGAGACATCGGGATACGCACCAGGTCTTTTTTCTCAGGCTGATAATTTTTCATACTTACAGACTCGACATTCAGGGACCGGCCGGCGGGGTCCATGTTGACTTTTAGATCGGCATAAAAATCCCTGTCAGTTCCCGGCCAGGGTACGTCGATCTTCGAATAATAAATGACTTCGTTTGAGCTGACCTTTTTTATCATGACGGTTGAATTAGTGGCGTAAGCCCAACCGGGATAATGCTGAACATCGAGTAAAATAGAAGCGAGTTGTGCGGGCGTACCTGGGAGGTCCACCTCAATGCGGAGATCATTGTATTTCGACAAATCCGAATGCCTGCTGAAGATGGTGATACCATCTTTATCCTTTCTCAAGGTCCAGTCATTCTTGTCGGCATTCGACGTGAAGTATGGTAAAAAAAGCAAACAAATGCACAGGCTCTTCATAGTTGTCTAAAACCTTTTTCGGGTATTTTTAAATATACGACAAAAAATCCCGGAAAGAGAAGCCTGTTTCCCGAAGTTATCCACCATTTTGTTTAGCAGGATTTTGGCTAATTTGTTGGGTATCAAGAGGGTTTGTCCGATTGACGACCGGCTGGCCTTCTGATGGGCAACAGGCCGGAAAAAAATAAACCCGCCGGGGTTCATCGACGGGTCAATTCATTCACTGTTAAGGGTTCGGCATCAAGGTACAGTGGTTTGTGCACAGGCTCGGGTTATCTCACAGGATTGGATCGGCTTACAGGATTGGATTCTGGGCTTACAAGGAAATTGGATTTTTGCAACGGTTGATTACCGTCACAAAGATGCAGTACAGCTCATCAGTTTCACAGCTTTTCCGTTTGCAAATTCATTCAGTGATCAGTAAACTTACATGGCATTAGGCACAAACACTTAATATCGTTAAACTCCCAGGAAAAAATTCGTATATGTCCATAAGAAAGCTCGTATAATTACGATGATGTATAGCCTTACTGGCGCTGCAAAGCCGCTGATCGTTTAACATTAAATTTTATGTCCTCTTCCTCCTTTCAACGGAAACCGGATACGAAAGACGGCGCCTTCGCCTTTTTTACCTCTCGCGCTGATCTCGCCGCCGCCCGCGAGAAATTCAGGTATAACAGAAGTCTTGTCCAAAGGCTTTGAGACGTCCATGCCTTTAATTTAGGGTTTTTTATTCTCTCCGGTGCAAGGCAAAAAGAATGCCCGGGATATTAGTGGAAATTCTGCCCCATATGTTTGCCCAGGAGAAAGGCGGCGACCAGCATCCCGATCAGGAACAGGCCCAAAAGCCAGCCGATCAGCCGGAGCCGTTTAGCCTGTTTATACGCCTTGAAGAGGCAGTCTTCCCGGACCGGGCTGGGCAGCCATCGGAAGGCCAGGTGCAAAAGTAAAGGCACTATGAGAAGGTCATCGAGGTAACCAAATACCGGGATCACGTCAGGGATCAGGTCGATAGGGTCTATGAGATACAGCAAGGCTATGAACACCAGGATTTTAACGCGCAAGGGCGTGCGTTTATCCTGAAAAGCAAAATATAGCGCGAGGACCTCCTGCCTGAACCATCTCGGTCTGAACCACCCGGACCTTCCACGTCTGTAAAGTGTCCCCATATTAATAATCAATTAGTTGCATTTGTAAGTTACTAGATTCCATTATTTTTTTATCCATTTTTTTCGTATTCCCAAAAGGATCGTACCTTTATAGCCTGCTATCAGGCCGTCGCTAAAATCTTTGCCACTTTTCCGGCAGTATCCCACATACTTAATGTTGTTTGTCTATTTACTTTTTAAGCAATATCCATCCCAATATCTGCCGTCGGTAAGTTATACACATCTTATAATGAAATTTATGGTTAAGCTTTTGAAAAGTAAAATGCTGTTATCGCTGTTGGTGATCGTTTGTGTTGTAGCGGATGTCTCCTGTAAGAAATCTAATAACAGCGGTCCCTTTGTCACGCCAACGGCCTTACCTGTTGCAGATGTCGGGGTGTATTCTTTCGTTGCGGCCTGGGATAAAGACGGCCCCTCGTCCGGCTATGACTTATATGTCGCCACCGACACCGGCTTTACGAACCCTTTATCCAGTTACAATCCTGCATATGTCAGAGGAGTGACGACGACTATAACCGGGCTGGATTCTACGACAACCTATTATTTCCGGATTAAAGCCATCGATGGAAGGGATACGTCCGCCTTTTCCAATACCGTTGCGATCACCACGGCGGCCCCGATGGATGACCGGTATTTATATATCGGCAGCGAGGATGAGAATTTTTATTGTTTCAATGCGCTCACGGGTGGTAAGGTCTGGAGTTTAACCACGAAAGGCGATATAGAGTCCACCGCTACCATTGCCAACGGGACATTATATTTCGGTGGCACCGACCAACGGCTATACTCGCTGAACCCTTTGACCGGTGATGTCAAATGGAATGCCCTGACCCAGGGGCCTATCGTAACCAGCCCTGCTTATTCCAACGGCGATATCTATATCGCCAGTTACAACGGGAAAGTTTTCAAGGTGGATACGACGTCAGGCAATATAGCCTGGAGCGTAGTACTGAACAAGGCACAACCTTCTCAGACTTTGTTCTCCAGTCCTACTGTAGTCAATGGATTGGTGTATATTGGTGGCCAGGATCATAATTTATATGCACTGGATGTTAACACGGGCAATGCGGTATGGACGGGCCCGACAGGGGATACCGTCAACAGCAGCCCCGCGGTCAGCAACGGGATGGTGTATGTGGGCAGCAGTGATTGGCACCTATATGCCTTCACGGCGGCGACAGGCGTGCTGAAATGGACCGCGTTTACGGACGACAGTATCGTGTCCAGTCCGACAGTTGTCAACGGTATCGTCTATGTGGGTAGTTACGATAATAGTCTCTATGCTTTCGATGCCACGACTGGCGCCAAGATATGGAGGACGGGTACCGGCGGGCGTATTCAGTCCAGTCCAACCGTTAGCAACGGCGTCGTCTATGTGGGCAGTTTCGACGACAAACTCTACGCTGTTAATGCCCAGACGGGGGCAATCATCTGGAGCACTGCTACCGGGGACCGTATCGAGTCGAGCCCTGTCGTCGGTAACAATGCTGTGTATGTCGGGTCCTATGACAGCAAACTGTATGCATTCGACATTTCGACCGGCGCGATATTATGGAGCGCGGCCACGGGCAATTCGATCCGCATGTCTTCCCCGCTGCTCTACACCTTTAGCGGTCTGGTCGTGCATCCGGGCGTCAGCGGGGATCAGCAATAAGGTATGGAACTGACAATAATGTATGCAACTGATAAAGAAGAAATGGCTGCCTGAGCTGTCTTATATACTGAAATGCCTGTCAGGGGTTTCGATTTGCTATATCCTGTATATCACGTTCCCCAAATATCCTTTTTTCTGGGCGATTATTTCGGTGGTGCTCGCCATTTCGCCCGACAACAGCAATCAACAGGCCTACGACCGGATGAAGGCGAACCTCCTGGGCTGCGCTGTAGGCATGGGCCTTTATTTCCTGCATCTGCCATCGTTGCTCACATTATGCATTGGCGTTTGCCTGGTCATTTTTATCGGGACTGCATTAAAGATCCCCACTGCCTTGCGCCCGGCTTTGGCTGCACTGATTATCGTTACGATCAGAGAACAGACAGGAGGGCAATGGTTCCTGCCCATTGAACGGGTCATCTGCGTAGTGATCGGCTGCCTGGTCGCCTTGCTGCTCAGCCTGCTGTTCAACTTATTGTCGCCGAAGCGCCAGGTCCAGGGACCAGTTGTCATACCGGTCGACGAAGACCAGCAACCCGACAAAAAAGGCGAGGTGAAATAGCTGCGGGAGATCGAGAAAGGATTGTTTATATGCCGACATAATGATAAATTGAGGCAATAAATTTAGTCTATTAACCATAGCAACTGCCAATGACCAAGAATTTCCTGTTTTATCTGCTCATCCCTGCAGCCCTGCTTTCGGCCTGTCATCGCGAACCGGAAAAGTACAGCACCTGGTCTGTCTATGGAGGCAGTAAGGACAATATACATTATTCCGCCCTCCGTCAGATCGATACGGACAATGTCAGCCGGTTGCGCCCGGCCTGGGAATATCATACCGGTGATGTGGACAGCAATTCCCAGATCCAGGTCAACTCCATCATCGTCGACAGTATGCTGTATGGTGTGTCCCCGCGACTGAAGATCTTCGCGCTCGATGCGGCGACAGGCAAGTTAAAATGGAGCTTCGACCCTGCCCGGCCTGACGGGGGCGCCGTTCAAAAAATTGCCATCAGTGCCTGCCGGGGAATAGCCTACTATCGTGGCAGTGCGGAGGACCAGCGGTTGTTCTATGCCGCCAGTTCTTCGTTGTATTGCATCGATGCCCTGACGGGACATCCTATCTCTTCTTTTGGTGAAAACGGGATGATCGATCTTCACCATGATCTTGGCCGGGATGTAAAAGACCTCTACGTTGCCGGTACGACGCCCGGTATCATCTATAAGGATCTCCTCATTGTCGGAGACCGGGTAGCCGAGGAGGCTGACGCAGCCCCCGGTCACATTCGGGCTTATGACGTACACACCGGTCGCCTCCGGTGGATCTTTCATACCATTCCCTATCCCGGCGAGGAAGGTTATTCCTCGTGGGCGGACACGGCGGCGTATAAGCATCTCGGTGGTGCCAATACCTGGTCAGGCTTCAGCCTCGATGAGGATAAAGGTGTCCTTTTCGCGCCTGTCGGATCGGCCAGTTTCGATTTCTATGGCGGCCGCCGCATCGGTGACGATCTCTTCGCCAATTGCGTGCTGGCATTGGATGCGGCTACCGGCCGGCGGATATGGCATTATCAAACCGTGCATCATGATCTCTGGGACCGTGATCCGCCGACGCCACCGATACCGGTGACAGTACAAAAGGACGGCAAGACGATTACTGCCGTCGTGCAGGTCACCAAATCCGGCCTGATCTTCCTGCTGGACCGGTCCACAGGGCAGCCTCTTTATCCTGTCACCGAAAGGCCGGTACCGACGGTCAGTGAACTGGAAGGAGAAAAATTGTCTCCCACGCAGCCTTTTCCCACTGTTCTGCCGTCCTTCACGCGGCGATCGCTGACGGCGGCTGACCTCAACACCCTCGTGCCGGATTCCTCTTACCAGGATATCAAAAAGAGGCTGGCTGGTTATCACTCCAACCCATTTGATCCGCCCAGCAGGGAAGGGACGGTGATCTTTCCGGGATTTGACGGCGGCGCCGAATGGGGCGGGCCTGCGTATGATCCGACAACGGGGCTACTGTATGTCAATGCCAATGAAATGCCCTGGCTACTGACCATGGTGAATGCGGCGCCACCGCCCGCCACTGGCGGGGGCGTAAGCGTCGGCCAGGCAGCCCTGGCCCTCTATAGCGCCAATTGCATGACCTGCCATGGCCCCAACAGACAGGGTGGGGGCAACTACCCCTCCCTGATCGGGGTGAAAAAGAAATATACAGAAGATCAGTTCCTGACGCTGGTCTCTTCCGGTCGAAGGATGATGCCGGCTTTCAAGCAACTCAGCCCGGCGGAGAAACATGCTCTCGCCGCCTTCATCCTGGGCAATACGGCGAACCAGCAGCGGCCTTTCGTCAATGATAACAAGGCGCCGGAAGATCCGTATTTTCGGCTACCCTATACGAGTACCGGGTATAATAAGTTCGTGACAAAAGAAGGCTACCCTGCCGTGATGCCGCCATGGGGCACCCTTACCGCGATCGACCTCAATAAGGCTGCTATAGTCTGGAGGGATACGCTGGGCGATTATCCTGAGCTAAAGGCCAGGGGTATTCACGCGGGTACTGAAAATTATGGCGGCCCCGTAGTGACTGCCGGAGGGTTGTTGTTCATCGCCGCGACCAGCGATGCCAAATTCCGGGCGTTCAATAAACGGACCGGCCAGTTGTTATGGGAGACCGATCTGCCGGCTGCCGGTTTCGCGACCCCTTCCATCTATACCGTGGATGGGCGTCAGTATATCGTGATTGCGTGCGGCGGCGGAAAGCTGCATAAAAAATCCGGGGATTCCTATATTGCATTCGCTTTAAAATAATATTTATATGAACTATCTGAAAATCTATGCCGGCAGCATACTATTGTCCTGCCTGTTTACATCCTGCAACAATAATGAATCCAAGTCATCCGCCTCCGCGCCTGTTACTGTCGATTCTATGGTTACACTGAAAGAAGAGACTGTGACCTTCAAGGCCGATGGGGCCACGCTGGACGGGTATATTGCCTATAACGACAGTATCAAGGGCAAGCGGCCCGCTATCCTTGTCCTTCCAGAATGGTGGGGGCTGAACGACTATGCCAGGATGCGCGCCCGGATGCTGGCCCAATTGGGGTATGTGGCCATGGCCGTCGATGTGTATGGCGATGGTAAGGTAGCCGACAATCCTGACAGCGCCGGCGCTTACGCCAAACCTTTCTATGCCGATCCCGGAAAGGCAAAGATCCGCATCGACTCTGCCATTGCGAAGATCCGTACATACGATATGGTCGATCCAAATGCTATCGGCGCCATCGGCTATTGTTTCGGCGGCGGTTTGTTGTTGAATACGGTCCGGCTGGGCGACGATCTGAAGGGCATCGTCAGTTTTCATGGTGCGATGCCAGGCGTGCCGGCGCGAAAAGATCTCCTGCGGACAAAGATCCTTGTCTGTCATGGTAATGCCGATCAGTTCGTCACACCAAAAGATGTGGCAGCCTTTAAAAAGCAAATGGACTCCATCGGGGCCTCCTATACTTTTATCGGCTATGACAGTGCAACGCATGCTTTTACCAATCCGGCGTCTACTGCCAACGGACAGAAATTCCATATGCCTATCGCTTACAATGCCAAAGCAGATACAGCATCCTGGGAGGCGATGAAAAATTTCTTCGCCACTTTGTTCGGAAAATAATGTTGCAGAAGAAGGCCGGAGATTGGGCCCGTGGCCCATCTTACGCCGTAGGCGGGAAACCCTGGGCAACCCATTTCAGCAGGGCATTGTTCTCATCGCGAAGCTCCAGTTTGCGACAGATCGCATGGCGGTGATTCTTGATGGTATAGGGGCTGAGATGCAGGATGTCACCGATCTCGCGGGTAGTTTTTTTCTCCCGGATCAGCCGCAGGATCTGTAGCTCGGTCCCGGTGAAGAGGCGGTCTGCCTGCAAAAGGGTGCGGCCGGTATGTTCGCCGGCCATGATCCGACTCATCACCATTTGTACGCCGGCGAATAATTGGGCGTCATCCACCGGCTTGATGATATAATTAGCTGCCTGTGTAGCCGCAGCGGCTTCAATGATGCCTTTTGTCTGATAGGAGGTGATGTAAATCACCTCAAAGGCATATCGTTTTCTCAATTCGTTGACGAGGTCAATCCCTGTCTGGTCTTCCTGCAAATTGATGTCACAGAGCAACAGATGCGGCAGCCATTCCGCCATGGCCTCTCTCGCCTCGCCGGCTGAAACGGCAACGCGTGTCTCGCAGGGAAAATTGGCGGCCAATTGTCCTTCCAGGTAGCGGCCTATGATAATCTCATCTTCTATGATCAATACTCTTACCATCAGACTGGAATTAAAAATGAATAGCTTAACCCGTCTTCCTTCGTGATCGTTATCTGCCCGTTCATCTGGCGGGTGAGATCCTTGATCAGGGGAATGCCCATCGTGAATTTATCTGCCATTTCCTGGCCATGCATGCCTGCACCGTTGTCGGAATAGCCGAATTGCAGCCATTTTTCTCCAACGGCCATCGCCTGCACACGGATGCAGGGATCCTTTTGATCCTGGAAAGCGTGTTTGAAGGTATTGGTGAACAATTCGGAGAGGATCAGCCCGAATGACAGCATATGTTTTTCGCTGAGCCGGAGGTCCTCAGGAATGGCCTGGGAGATACGCGTCCTGCCGTTCGTATCATAGATCTTTTGCAGGTGGGCTGCCAGTTCATCTATGAATTCACATAAACAGACGCCCTGCCCTTTTTCGAAGTTAAAGAGTTTTTGGTTAACCAGCATCATTGCCCTGATCTTGCCGATATTTCCCTTCAGGATATCGCGGGCGTGACCATCTTTGACTATCGGCAATTGGAGGCTCAACAGGCCGTATAGCAGCTGCAGGTTGTTCTTTACCCGGTGGTTCAGTTCATTGATCAGCGTCTCGATCTGGGTATTTCGTTCTGCCAGCAGTTGTTTTTGCTTGATCAGCCGTTTGTTGCTGATATGCAGTTCCTCCGTCCGCTCGTCCACTTGTCGTTCGAGAAGTACCTTCTGGAATTGCTGTAGTTGCGTCAGTTCCTGCAGGACGGCCTGTTTGCCGATTTCGTGCTGTCGCATCTCTTCTTTGAGACCGGTCGAGAACAGCAGGAAAACGCAAATGATCGTGATATCGACGGCCAGCGTTGCATTGGATAGCGATTGTTCGTGGTTGAGGGCAGCGTTGAGGGCGATGAACAGCCCTGCGGCCCCGACCAGCATCAGCCCATAGGCCAGGTATCGTTGTGCGGCACTTAGCCGGCCCCAGCAGGTCCAGACTGTGCATACAATAAGAGTCAGTGTCAAGGGTGCTTTCCAAAGGTTCAGCCCGATCATCAACCTGTAGTTGCCGGTGAGTTGAGGGATGCTGAAGGAGACAATAGCCGAAAGGACTACCAGTACTGCTGCCCACCACCACCACCGATACAGCAAAGGGTTATATTTCTTCAGCTGCCAAAAATCTATCAGCAACCCGTATAGCCCTAACATGGCGAGATGCAGCATTGGAATATTGAACTGCCAGCCCGCAGCCGGGTCCTCGGGGAAGAACCACTCGATGAAATAGCCCGATGAACTGATCACAAACAGCCCGCAGCCTGCTATCATGAGCAGCAGCCACAAGTAAGGCCTGAAACGGCTGACGATCCAGGACAACAAGGTGTAAAGGAAAAAGAGCGCCATAGCCCCCTGCAAAGCTGCATCTATCGTTTGCTGAACATGGAGACGATGGAAGTAACTCCGCCTGGATTGCAGAACAAAATCGAATACCGGTTGAAAATGTTTTGTATGATGCACCTGTAGTAACAGGGTGTATGTCTTCCCGGGTTCCACCGGCAGATGGGTATACATGCGACCGTCGTCCGTGGCGATATCGCTGCGCCGGCGAAATTCGCCGGCTTGTCTGTACAATACGCAGGTTTTGCCGTCATACAGGTAAATATCCACATAGGTGAGATGGCTGAAAGAGAGGATCTGTACCGGGTCCCGCAAGCCGGAATCTACATGCAGCATGGCCTTCAACCAGAAGTACCCGGTCGGGCTGCCGCGACGGAGAGCGTCGAACGGAACCAGTGCTGATGGATTGTCGAAAACGGAACTGGCCGATAATTTCCCGTCAGTGTCTTCCAGTGCAAAAAAATGAGGTTGAAGCGATATTTCCCTGCCCGCCACGGGGGCGGGGGGGACAGGGGATGCTTCGGCAGGCGAGGCGAATAACAGGCAGCATACCCATACTACGACGATCAGGGGACTTAAAGGGGATATTTGGAACGACATCTCCGTAAAAATACAAAAAATTGAAGGGGATCAATAGGTATGTTTTCAAATATAAGAATTCGGACCCCGGGGTCTCGGGCCAGCTTTAAAAAATCGCCCCGGCCGTTAACTCCGAAGCGATTTATTCCTCTGAAACACCAGGTCCGGATTAATATTTCTTGCCCTAACCCTAATTAGATTGTATCGGTATGAGCCCTCATCCCGGTTTACTTAAATTTCCGGCTATTTCCTATAATAAGTCTTATACGATGAGCGTCAAATGTTACATGATTCACACATTTCGTCATTAAGGAAAGAGGTCCATTGATTTATGTCTATATTTACATACAATCCCTCCTTGTCTTCTCCCTATCCGCCCTCCCGGAATCCTCAAAAATGAAAGTGTACATTAAAAATATGGTTTGTATCCGCTGTAAAATGGTGGTGAAAGACGAGCTGACGAAACTCGGCCTTCATTACACTTCAGTAGAATTAGGCGAGGCGGACATAGTGGAAACGCTTTCGTCCGAGCAGCAGGACCAATTCAAGGATGCGCTGGTGAGGTCGGGCCTTGAACTGATGGATGACAAAAAGAGTGTGCTGATCCAGAAGATCAAGAATGTCATTGTGGAACTGATCCATTATACGGATGAGCCGTTGGCCGTCAATTTTTCCGTTTTTTTAAGCAAAAAGCTGGACTATGATTACACTTACCTCGCCAATCTTTTTTCAGAAGTCCAGGGCATTACCATTGAAAAATTCATCATCACCCACAAAATCGAGCGTGTCAAGGAATTACTCGTCTATAACGAGCTTAACCTTACCGAAATAGCTTTCCTGATGCATTACAGCAGTGTGGCCCACCTGTCGGCCCAGTTCAAGAAGATCACCGGACTGACCCCCTCTCATTTTAAGCAACTCAAGGAAAAAAGACGATCCATGCTGGAGGATCTGTAAATGTGTGAATGATATAACTTTCACCGGCAGGTGTGTAACTTTTGCAGCAGGGAATGCCTCACCTTTATAAAGTCAAAAGCTCTCATGGGTAAGGAGGAAAGCACGGAACTGGAAAAATCAATATCGCACATCATTGTTGAAATCATCGAATACGTACAGAATTCCGTGGTGATCAAGACTATCATCAAGAAGTCAACGGGTAATATCAGCGTGATGTCTTTTGATAGAGGGGAGGGGTTAACGGAGAAGACTTCGCCCTTCGATACGTTTGCCCAGATCATTGAAGGCAAGGCCGAGATCGTCATCGATAAAAAATCGAATTTCCTGAAATCGGGTCAGGGGATTATCATACCCGCTCATGCGCCCAATTTCATTAAGCCTAACGGGCGTTTTAAGATGATCATGACGATCATTAAGAGCGGTTACGAATAGCTAAAATCTGATAAAATGAATACTCACACAATGTTCCGCGCCGTCACGGCCATGCGCACCTATCAGTCGTTCGGACGACGGATGAGTACTGAGCCTTTACCGGAAAATGTTTTGCATCAACCTGCCCGGTTTGTCACGGCCCTGGCGCACGAAGTCCGGAATCCCCTGACCAATATCAACCTGGCGGTCGATATGCTGGAATGTGCCGCCAGGGATGACGACCCGAAATTATACCTGGATATTATCAAACGGAGCTCGGCGCGGATCAATCACCTGATTTCCGATTTGCTGAAATTCCAGGAGCCGGATAAGGCAGAGGGAAACGCCTATTCTATGCACCGGCTGCTGGAGGAAGTTCTCGAAATAGCAGCTGACCGCATCAGATTGAAAAGCATTATAGTCAGGAAAGAATATGCCTTGCAGGACAAACAGGTCATAATGGACAAGGCGACGATCGTGATCGCCTTGACCAATATCGTTATTAATGCCATTGAGGCCATGTCATCCGAAAACGGTGAGCTTAGGTTGACCGAAGGCCTGGTTGACGATCATTATTCCCTGCAGATCGGAGACAACGGATGCGGGATCCCTGCGGAACACCTTCAGGAGATCTTCAAGCCCTATTTTACCCGGAAACCAGGTGGCCTGGGTCTTGGATTGTCAACGACCTGGGACATCCTGCTGGCGAACCATATCAGGATGGATGTCGAGTCGAAAGAAGGTGAAGGAACCTGCTTTACCCTTTTGTTCGGGCATGAAAATGTCCGGACGGCTTAGCGTGTCGCCTGATTATGGATCTTAATCCTTCCTGCGGCTACAAAATGCTTTTTCCAATAAGGATCATCCAGACAGGCGATGCTGACGCCTTTGGATGAAGAAGAATTGACGAACATCCGGTTGTCGAGGTAAAACCCCACGTGTGTTATCAGCTTGTCTTCCCCCAGGGTCTGAAAAAAGACAAGATCTCCTTCCGCCAGGTATTTAGTCGACCCGAAACGATCGATCCACTCATCGAAAAACTGTTGTACCGAGGTGCGGGGGATTTCTATCTCATATACTTCTGAGAGCAGGCGCTGGAGAAACGCCGAACAATCAATGCCATGCGCATCGGTGCCTCCCCATTTATAGGGGGTATTCAGCCATCGATCTATGAAACGATAGAGTGCCAGATTTCGGATCTGATCCGGTGGCACATTCAGGTAGCGGGCATATTTTACCTGGAGATTATCATAGACCACGACAGGCGCACCTGACGGAGGAAGAGGGTCCGGCGGAAGAGATGTAACTATTACTTCGTTATTGACAGGCTGTGTAGATTTTCTGCCCGGGCTGCAGGCAAACAGTAGCGTCAGAGCGCTGAAAATCAATGGTGATCTAAGGTTTAGCATACAACAAAAATTAACCGGAGACCAGAAGGGGCAAAGGAGTTTCAACATGAAGTTACTATAAAATCCAGAAAAAGGTATTTTTACGCTTTGCGATTTCGATGTTAATTGTTTATCTTGGTCGTCCGGATTGTCCATCCAGTCCCTGAAATCCCTCCTGTCTTTAATTGTATCCTCGTCCCCTTTTAGAATCAGTTTTGACTTAATCAAGTGTGTAACACTATGAGTAACGCTATGAACAAAAGACCTTCTAAGGTATTTCGGGTGGATGAGAAAGTGTATCTGACGATGGGCGCCATATGTATTCTTTCAGTGGTCATTCTGGCCTTTCGTTATTCTACGTCTCATCCCTGCGCTCCCATTAAGATTGAGTCGAACTCGATTACATTTGC
>Ga0302304_10000417_pt1 | contig 24819 bp, 27 predicted proteins | sample III_Palsa_E2_2_FD_198769 | JGI IMG/M metagenome (GOLD analysis project Ga0302304, IMG submission 198769) | Peat permafrost microbial communities from Stordalen Mire near Abisko, Sweden - III_Palsa_E2_2 | ecosystem: Environmental > Terrestrial > Soil > Palsa > Peat permafrost | place: Sweden...
CAACTTAGCAAGCTTCCCTGCCATTACTTCGCTTATTTTACGGTACGAATCGAAGGTCCACCCGGCAACATGAGGGGTCAGGATCACTTTGCCCGATTGCTTTAGCTCCTCATACCATTGCTGATCAGCCAGTACCGGGAATTTTTCAACCTCCAGTACATCTAGTCCGGCACCTAATATTTTGCCTTGTTTAATAGCATTCAGCACTGCACTTATCTTTGCCGTTTTACCACGCGAGGTATTGATAAAAAATATCGGCTTTTTAAAGTGGAACAGATATTCATCATTTACCAGTCCATTTGTTTCATTGGTTAATGGCACATGGATACTCAGCACATCGCTGCTCTTCACAATTTCTTCCATGCTTACCTCACGGGCGTATTGATCGCTGAAACCTGTTTTGTACTTATCGTAAGCAATTACATCAACCTGGAACCCTGAAAGCTTGCGGGCAAAGCTGCGGCCCATAAAGCCATAACCTATTATACCTACGGTTTTGCCTTTCAGCTCATAGCCACGGTTCGCCTCCCGCAGCCAACTGCCTGTTCTTATTTCCGCATCGGCATTGCGAAAGTTGTTCATTAATGCCAGCAACAAACCCACGGCATGCTCGCCAACGGCATCCATATTGCCTTCGGGTGCATTGATCAGGGTGATATGTTTTTCTGCTGCATAGGCCTCATCAATATTATCCATACCAGCCCCAGCGCGACAAACAAAACGCAGACTTATCCCCGCATCAATAACTGATCTGTCAACATTGAATTTTGAACGGATAACCAATCCGGCATAATCTCCTATGATCTCAAAAGCCTCATTTGCTTTAATTAATGGGCGATAATCGCAGGTATAGCCCAATGCTTCGGCTTGTTCAATGAAGACCGGGTGTATATCATCAACAATAAGTATATTCTTTTTCATTTTCAGCTACAAACATATTGATACGCAGGGAAATTTGTACCACTTTGCTGCAATAAATTGAAATTAGCCTCACCCCAACCCCTCTCTTTTGGAGAGGGGCTAAAAAAGAAGACTCTCGTTATTTATAATACTATAAACCTAATAAGCGTTTTTAAGTTATATAATAAAGATCAGTGCCATGGAACCATTAAGAAAAATACGATCAAACGTAAAACTGCATATCGAAAACTTAACTGAAGGTGGTTTTCAGCAAATATTTAATCATGTAGACCAGCTTAATATTAAAAAAGGGGTTGATAGGCTGGGGCTCGAAAAATTTATTGAGCAATGTGCCTATATGGCGGCAGGCTCGGGCGTAATATCGGGTAGCGGAGGGCTGCTTACTATGGTAGTGGGTATTCCGTTTGATTTTGTGAACCTGATCACCCAGCAATTCAGAGTAACCATGGCCATCATGTATCACGACCGCGGCACTTATGAACTTGACTTTGCTGAGTTTATGACGCTTGTAGCAACCTCGCTTAGAGTTGAGGCCAGCGTAGCCCTAACCAAAACAATGATGGAAGGCATAGCCGAGAAGCTATTAATGTTATTAGGCACCCGCACCGCCGAAAGAATGATACCCATAGTTGGTGCAGCTATAGGCGGAACCACTAATTACTTGTTCATAAAGCGCATGGCATATTCGGTTAAGAAGATGCAAACGCAACCGGTGATTATTACTGTGAGTTGATAGCGTTCATATCATTTAGCGATGGGTTCGAGATTCATCGCTATGAACTCCGATGGGGTCCAAATTCCTGCATTATATTCTTTGAATAATCAATTATATAATCTTAATTTTCCATTGATTATATAATTACAAATGACTGTAAAGGAAGCGTTGATCGGTTTTTACAAATTTAATAGTTTAAATCTTACTGATGATTTTGAATCGCATTGTGTAAGAGTTTACATTGGTTGCATATTAGCGCCGGTACCTAACATTAATGCAAGGAAAAAATATTTGAAATTTCATGATCTTCATCATATAATGTCTGGTTATGGAATCGACAGGATTGGTGAAAGCGAAATAAGTGCCTGGGAGTTAGGTTCAAGAAGTTGCCGTAAACCTTTGATATCCATTATGAATCTCTTTGCCCTATCAACCGGTTTTATTCTCAGTCCGCAAAAAGTAATAACCGCATTTTACAGAGGTTGTCGTAGTAGGAATTTATACTATATGTCTGATGGAATCAGTGAAGAGGCTATTGATCAATTAGATATAATGCAAATGAAAACTAGCCATTTAGAGATAAGTTCGGTAGTAAGATATAAATGGTTAAGGAATATAGAATTTAGCGGTTACATTTTTATTTCGATGATAATTCATGTGATGATGCTGATAGCAGGGAAAATACTTTTAACTGCCGAATGGATCAAGAATAGATTGGTAAAACCTAAAATGGTATAGTCATAACAATTTATTTAATTGCAGCCACTTTATTGGCAAATTCGGCCAGGTGGATAGTTTGTTCAGTGTCAATAGGCTGATTATTTCGGATAACTAAAGTGTCTTTGATGATCTCTACTACAAAACCTGTGTACATGTTATCTTTAATAACATCTCGAAATTCAGGTGTCATGGCTGATGTGGCTTTGTCTTTATCATTGCACGAAACATAAAAATTATCATTAAAAACTTTATCGTCGGTAAATTTCAGTTCGGTATGATGAACCATTTCAAGCACGCGGTCGGCAAAGGTTTCTTTGCGGATGAGGACTCTTCCAAAGTCCTTTTTTAAGCTGACGAATGCCCAGGCCTGGCATTTAAAATAATTCAAACGAGTTCTGCCGGATGTAAAATCATAATGAATTTTAACAATGTTGAGATAAGCGTCAGGCGAAGGATAATCGAGCAAAAAGGTGCCGCTTACACTTGCCTCCTTTTCATTGTTAAACAACTCGAATTTATTGATATGCTCGGTACCATCAGGTAGTCCAATATTAAATTTCGCTGTTAAAGCTTTATATGAATCTTCAATAGCCTGTACATCATCGGCACTTAGGCCTAATGTATTTAATGGTAGGTTTTTCAATTTTAGGTTGACTGGTTGTGAAGAATAAACTTACAAAATAAATTCGAATCCATTATATAGCGATGGGTTTGAAACCCATCGCTATATAATGGCGAGCTTATCTACCTGCCGTAATCTTATTCGTCAAACTCACAAAATCGGCTACGGTTAGCCGTTCAGCACGCAGATCCAGCAATGGCTCATCGGTCATTTTCTCTTTATTCATGAGGGATGATACCGCATTGCGTAAAGTCTTACGCCTTTGGTTAAATCCGGCTTTTACTACCTGCCAAAATAGCTTTTCATCGCAATCCAGTTCCAAAACCTCATTGCGCGTTAGCCTGATCACTGCCGATAACACCTTTGGCGGCGGATTAAACACCCCAGCTTTTACCGTAAACAGGTATTCCACCTTATAATATGCCTGCAAAAACACGCTAAGGATGCCATATTCTTTGCTGCCCGGTTTGGAACTACAGCGTTCGGCTACTTCCTTTTGGAACATGCCCACTACCTCAACCACCTGGTTGCGGTTATCCAACACCTTAAATAAGATTTGTGAAGATATATTATAAGGGAAATTGCCGATGATCCCCAGCGGGCCATTAAACAGAGCGGCAAAATCCATCTCCAAAAAATCAGCATTCAGTAATTTACTACCCAACTGCGGATACTTTTTTTGCAGAAACTGGTACGACTCCGTATCAATATCAACCAGGTGAACTTCGTATTCCGGTTTTTGCAGCAAAAAATCAGACAAAATGCCCATACCCGGCCCAACCTCCAGCACTTGTTTGTACTTATCGCCGGGGCGCAGGCTGTCAACTATCTTAGCTGCAATGTTTTTATCAGTAAGAAAATGCTGACCCAGGTGTTTTTTTGCTCTTACCAATGTCATTATTAGTCAATTATTTGAGCAAATTAAATCATATTTGCGCTTTATTAAGGAACAAATCTTTTTATTTACGTTTGTAAGTCGAAGCTGTATGCAAAAGCAGCAGGCAAAAACCTTAAAATAAGCCCGATTTGATCAGTGAAATCACAAATAAATCTGTGGAATCATATATAATCGGTGTAACCATATATAACATGAGCGAGAAACTAAAAATAGGTATAAGTATTGGCGATGTAAACGGAATAGGTTTAGAGATCATTATTAAAACATTGTCTGACAGTCGTATATATGATTATTGCACCCCTATTGTTTACGGCCATACCAAAGTAGCATCATTTTACCGCCGTATCTCTGATGTAAACGAGTTTAACTTTAACGTTATTACCCATCCTTCGCAAATACAGCCCCGCAAACCCAATATGATCAATTGCTGGAGCGAGGATGTGAAAATAGAACCCGGCACCATAAACAAGGAAGTTGGTAAATACGCATTTATGTCGCTCGAACGCGCAACTACTGATCTGCTTGCCGGCGATATTGATGCATTGGTTACCGCACCTATTAATAAAGATACCATCCAAAGCGAAAGCTTCAATTTTCCCGGTCATACCGAATATTTACAGGAACGCGGCGGCGCTGCTGATTCGCTGATGTTTTTGGTGAGTGATACCCTGCGCATTGGTGTGGTTACCGGCCATATCCCGGTTGCAAAGATTTCTGAAAGTATTACTGTTGAAGGTATATTATCAAAGCTGCGCCTGATGGATGCCAGTTTGCGTAAAGATTTCTGGATCCGCAAACCGAAAATCGCCGTACTGGGTCTTAACCCTCATGCCAGCGATAACGGCCTCATCGGTAACGAAGAAGCTCAAACCATCATCCCGGCTATTGAAGAAGCTCGTGCTAATGACATACTGGCTATGGGCCCATATTCAGCCGATGGCTTTTTTGCCAACGGAACTTATTTACAGTTTGATGCTGTACTGGCCATGTATCACGATCAGGGCTTAATTCCTTTTAAACAGATCGCTTTTGAATCAGGTGTGAACTTTACTGCCGGACTTGATTTTGTGCGTACCTCGCCCGATCATGGTACCGCTTATGATATTGCCGGAAAAAACCAGGCATCAGAAGTATCGTTCCGCGAGGCTCTGTTTACTGCCATGCATATCGTAAAACATCGCCGCGAAACTGCTGAATTGAACGAGAATCCGCTGGCATTTACTAAGTTGAGCAGAGACAGGGATTAATTTAACTCACCTTGTCTGCGTTGTTGTCTGAACCGGAATTTATAGAATTTAAGAATTAACAGAATTCTAAAAATTCCTTAATTCCATAAATTCGGGTTCAGCTAATTATTTACTAATTACTATCCGCAAGTGCATCACTAAGTGCTTTTGTTACGTGTTGCTCATATTGTTCTGCACTCTGAATGGCGGTTTCTTTAAAAACCTGTTTGCCTTGCTTATTAAAGATCATACAGGTGGGATATCCTGAAAAATTAAAAACAACATCGGGGCAATTAGACCTGTCATCAGGGGTAGAGTGACCGATTATCTTTGAACCCAAAACCTTTGAACTGCATCCTGGCATAAAATAAACCGGCAATTTAAACGCATTTAAATTACTGAAAAACTGATATTGACTTACAGCTGTTTTCATGCTCGTATCCTGGTTTATAAACTTTTTAACCTGTGCGCTATCTGTCATGCAAATAGTTATAAAGCATAAATTTTTGTTGTTGACATATTGAGCGTAAATTTTATGTAAAGGCCCCATTGCCAAAAAACAAGGCGGACAAGGAATAAACCAGCAATCGATAAACAGTACCTTATTTTTCGCTAATTGATGCAGTGTAGTGTGTACCCCGTTAATATCATAAACATCTATATCAGGCAGGGTGCTTACCTCAGCTTTCTTTTCACTTTGAGCCTTAACGCTCAAAAAAAATACGGTTAATAAGGTTATTATTAAGAAAAACTTTCTGCTCATGATGGGTTGGTTTAGGTTATTGGATTGTATGATAGGAAACGGTTTAATTTAGATAAAATTATCCTAAACGAAACCGTTTCATCAAACCACAAACTTGAACAACACCGTAGCAATGTTTATATCTTATTACTTCGCAGCAGGCGCAGTATCAAATATCCCATTCAACAACCCAGCTAAACGTATCCCTGCTTTTTCAATACGTGATTGCACTACTTGTATATGTGCATCGTAATAATCCTTACCAAAGTTTTTATCTTCGCTGGCATCGGCTTCGGTATATAAAATAGAGCTGATCTGGTAGCTTTCCCACGCCCAAACTATAATTGGGTCGCTTTGCCATTTTGTGATTTGCGCGGGGGTGGCGTGGTCAAATTCATCGGCCAGTTTATCATAGCTTAAACCCTGTTTCTCTAATAAATTGGTATCCCATAAAGCGTGCAGATTGGTGCCACTGCCTTCAAAGGTAACCTGTATGCTGTTGCCGCCTTTGTCCTCGGCATGGCTTACGTGCATGGGCTGGTGCATATCGCCAACAAAATGCACCAGGAACTTTAACGCCTCCGCCTTTTGCGTACGCGATGCATCATTATCTTTCAATGTTTGTTCAGCGCTTAAAATTCCTTTGTATACATTCCCGCCTGCCGCAGTTTCAACCTGGGTTTTAAAATCGGCAAAGCTTAAACCGCTTGGGACATTAATAAAATGCAGGGGCGCTGTTTCCGGGTGATCTGAGCGTATCTCATCGGCCCAGGTACTAACATCGGCCAGGCTTTGGTATCCCAGCAACTCTTTAACACCGGCTTTGGCCTGTGGGGTAAGGTGGCGTTCAGCAATATCGCCGATGGTACGGTGGCCGGTTACGCCCCATGATATTAAACAAACAGATAAACCAAGCGCTAAACTTAACAATACGTATTTTTTCATAAGGGGATTTTTCAGGCGACTAAAATACCTACTACAAAGTTAGGTAATTGTAACAAGTTCAACATCTCTGTGTTAAAAACTGCTCGTGTTAGTAACCATTGTCATCTCGAACGATAGTGAGAGATCTTCTGCAACTTAAATAGCGGCCATGCACATCGCAAAGGATTTCTCCACGTACCTCGTACGAAATGACAATAGGAACAACCCGTTACACGCCCCCCAACCCCTGCCACACGCCACCCAAAACACCCCAAAAATTCATTTTTAAAAAACCCTTTCCACATATGCTATTTTTCCCTTACATTTGCGGGCTAATTGTTGCTCGTTGAAATCGCTTAGAACATTTGCAATTCCCTATACAGGTTTAAAGTTGGGGAAGCACCAGTTTGAGTTTGACATTACGGATAGCTTTTTCGACGAGTTTGAATATTCACTCGTTAAAAAAGCTGACCTCAAATGTATGGTCGACTTGGAGAAACAGGAAACTATGATCATCCTGAATTTTCATATCACCGGTCATTTGGACCTTAATTGCGACAGGTGCCTGTCTCCATATCCGCAGCCGGTGGATATACGTGAGCAGCAGGTAGCCAAATTTAGCGAAGAAGAAATTGATGATGAAGACATCATCACCCTGGGAAAAAGCGATCACGAGATCAATGTAGCAGGGCTTATATATGAATACATAAACGTTGCAGCGCCTTTTATAAGTGTTTGTAACGATGAGGGTAACACCCCTTACTGTGATAAAGAAATGCTGGACAGTTTGAATAAACTTACAGTAAATAATGAACAAGATGAGAAAGCAGACCCACGGTGGGATGCCCTCAAAAAAATTAAATGATTTAATAAATTAAGTTATGCCACATCCAAAGCGGAAGATATCCAAATCGAGAAGAGATAAACGCAGAACACACTACAAGGCTGTAGCCCCTACATTAACTACTTGCAAAACTACCGGTGCGGTACATTTGCCACACAGAGCTTATACTGTTGATGGTAACGTTTACTACAACGGTAAATTACTGATCGAAAAAGCAGCCGTAGCCTAAGTAGTTTTCTGAAATGAAGATCGGCTTAGATATTATGGGTGGCGATTACGCCCCCGAAGCAGCCGTTTTAGGCGCGATTTTGGCCCATAAAGCCCTATCCGACTATAAACTGGTGCTTATTGGAGACAAAGATATAGCTGTAAAAATACTTCAGGAAAATAATTATAGCCCCGATAACTTCGAGTTTGTACATACAACCGAAGTTATTGGCATGGGCGAACATCCTACAAAAGCCATCGTTCAAAAGGCCGACTCAAGTATTAGTGTTGGTTTCAAACTACTAAAAGAAGGTGCTATACAAGCGTTTTCCTCGGCTGGTAACACCGGGGCTATGCTCGTTGGTTCCATGTTTAGTGTAAAAACTATTCCGGGTGTGCAACGCCCGGCAATCACCTCTATTGTACCGCAGGTTAGCGGCGGCGTAGGGGTTTTGTTGGATGTAGGTGCTAATGCCGATTGCAAACCCGATATGCTGCTACAGTTCGGCATGCTGGGCAAACTATTGGCCGAATATGTATACAAGATCAGCGAGCCACGTGTGGCGCTGGTAAATATAGGCGAGGAAGAAGAAAAAGGAAATATCCTTAGTCAGGCAGCATTCCCGCTGTTCAAAAGCTCAACCCTGTTTAATTTTGTTGGTAATGTTGAAAGCCGCCACCTGTTTGATGATGTGGCCGATGTAATGGTTTCTGATGGTTTCACCGGAAATATTATTATCAAGCTTTCAGAATCGTTCTATGAAATTGCGCTTAAAAAAGGAATAAAGGACGAATTTTTTGATAGATTCAACTATGAGCAATATGGGGGCAGTCCTATATTAGGCGTAAATGCGCCGGTTGTAGTTGGCCACGGTATTTCAAACCCAGAGGCTATTAAAAATATGGTTCTTTTGTCAAAAGATATTCTTGAAAGCGGCCTGATTGATAAAATAACCCAGGCCTTTCAGTAAAAAACATAAAAATGAGTAAAATTCATGCCGCTATTACCGCTGTAAATGGTTATGTACCCGATTATGTATTAACCAATAAAGAATTGGAAACAATGGTTGATACAAATGACGAGTGGATCACCAGTCGTACAGGTATTAAAGAGCGTAGGATATTAAAAGGCGAAGGCTTAGGGACTTCAGACATGGCTGTACCGGCTGTTGAAGGTTTGCTGAAAAAACGCGGCATCGGTGCCGATGAGATCGACCTGATCGTTTTTTGTACCACTACTCCCGATATGCCTTTCCCGGCTACGGCAAATATATTAGGACATAAAATTGGCGCTAAAAATGCTTGGGGATTTGATCTGCAGGCGGCATGCTCAGGCTTTTTATTTGGCCTTAGTGTTGGCGCGCAGTTTATTGAAAACGGAAAACACAAAAAAGTACTGGTAGTTGGTGCCGACAAAATGTCGTCAATGGTTGATTACCAGGATCGTGCTACCTGTATTATTTTTGGCGATGGCTGCGGCTGCGCCCTGCTTGAACCAAATACTGATGGTTACGGCATAATTGATTCTATATTAAAAAGCGATGGAGCCGGTATCCCATATCTGCATCAAAAAGCAGGCGGATCAGTAAAACCTGCCAGCCACGCAACCGTTGATGCCCGCGAGCATTATGCCTACCAGGAAGGCCAGGCAGTGTTTAAATTTGCCGTTACCAATATGGCCGATGTTGCCGCCGAGGTGATGGAACGCAACAACCTTAAATCTGAGGATATTGCATGGCTGGTACCTCACCAGGCCAACAAGCGCATTATTGATGCAACAGCCAATCGTACCGGTGTTAGCGCCGATAAGGTGATCATTAATATCGAGCGTTACGGCAATACAACCAATGCCACTATCCCGCTATGTTTATGGGAGTGGGAAAATAAATTTAAAAAAGGTGATAACCTTATACTTGCTGCTTTTGGCGGTGGGTTTACATGGGGATCCATTTATTTAAAATGGGGTTATTAAAATAATGTGCAGATGTGCGTACATGTAAATATGCGGATGTTAGATACACAGGTGATAAAAGCCCGATTTTAAAAATAAACTTTATTAAATATGTTTTGTTTATTTGCTTATAACTAATTAATAAACTATTGAACTAATTTGCATGCTAAAGTACACTCATTTGCCTATGGCATATTGTATATTTGAATCTGCTCATTAATATTTAACTTTATCCAAAACCAATTCATTCCCCAAGCATGGATATTAAACAAATACAGGACCTTATTCGCTTCGTAGCCAAATCAGGAGTAAACGAAGTGGCGATCGAACAAACCGATTTTAAGATCACGATTAAAACCAACCAGGCGCCTACTATAGTTAATGCTACTATACCAGCACAACAGCAAGTTTTTGCTGCACCTGTTGAACCTGCTGTTTTAACAGCAGCCCCGGTAGCCCAGGTTGAAGATACTTCAAAATTCTTGACTGTAAGATCACCAATGATAGGTACTTTCTATCGCTCTGCAAGCCCTGATAAACCAATGATGGTAAATGTTGGCGATGAGATAAGTGTGGGTAGTGTACTTTGCATTATTGAGGCTATGAAGTTGTTTAACGAGATAGAATCAGAAGTTTCAGGCAGGATAGTAAAAGTATTGGTTGACAATGCTTCGCCGGTTGAATACGACCAGCCTTTATTCCTGGTTGAGCCTATGTAATTGTGCCAAATCAGATGTGCAAATGTGCGGATATGCAGATGTGCAAATGATTAATAAAATTAAATAAGCACACTTTTTAAATTAAAGTAAGTAAAATCCGCATACCTAATAACATTTGCACATCTGCATATTTGCATATCTGCACATTTAAAGTATTTGCACGTAAAAACAATGTTTAAAAAAATATTAATAGCTAACCGTGGTGAAATTGCCTTGCGTATTATTCGCACCTGTAAGGAAATGGGCATTAAAACCGTAGCTGTATATTCTACTGCCGACCGCGACAGCCTTCATGTGCGTTTTGCTGATGAAGCCGTTTGTATCGGTCCACCACCAAGTAAAGATTCTTATTTAAATATACCTAATATCATTTCAGCAGCCGAATTAACCAATGCCGATGCTATCCATCCGGGTTATGGCTTTTTGTCTGAAAATGCTAAGTTTTCGGCAATTTGTGCTGAATATGGTATAAAATTTATAGGGGCAACCGCCGCGCAGATCAATTCAATGGGTGATAAGGCTTCGGCTAAAGAAACCATGAAAAAAGCCGGTGTACCTACTATCCCAGGTTCCGAAGGTTTATTACAAAGTGTAAAAGAAGGTATCGCCATATCAAAAAAGATCGGCTACCCGGTAATATTAAAAGCAACTGCCGGTGGTGGTGGCCGTGGTATGCGTGTGGTTTGGAAAGATGAAGAATTTGAAGCTGCCTGGGATTCAGCCCGTGCAGAATCAGGCGCTGCCTTTGGTAACGATGGCATGTATCTTGAAAAATATGTTCAGGATCCGCGCCATATTGAAATACAGGTAGTAGGCGACCAGTATGGTAAAGTATGTCACCTTTCTGAGCGCGATTGCTCTATCCAGCGTCGCCATCAAAAACTGGTTGAGGAGTCTCCTTCACCATTCATGACCGAAAAGCTCCGTAAAAAAATGGGTGAGGCTGCCATTAAAGGCGCTAAAGCCGTAAAATATGAAGGTGCCGGAACAGTTGAATTTTTGGTAGATAAGGACCGTAATTTCTATTTTATGGAGATGAACACCCGTATACAGGTAGAACATCCCGTAACTGAAGAAGTGATCAATTTCGACCTGATAAAAGAACAGATAAAAGTTGCCGCAGGTATCCCAATATCAGGCAAAAACTACGAGCCAACTATGCATGCCATAGAGTGCCGTATAAACGCCGAGGACCCATTCAATAACTTCCGCCCTTCACCGGGTAAGATCACTAACTTCCATTCGCCAGGCGGCCACGGTGTGCGTATAGATACCCACGTGTACGCAGGCTACGTTATACCACCTAATTATGACTCGATGATAGCTAAGGTGATATGCGTTGCCCAAACCCGCGAAGAGGCTTTGAGTACAATGGAACGCGCCCTGAGCGAGTTTATGATAGAGGGAGTAAAAACAACCATACCTTTCCATTTAAAACTATTGCAGGACCCTAACTTCCGTGCAGGTAATTTTACCACCAAGTTTATGGAAACATTCGAATACTCCGAATAATGGAAACCGTGTTGCTAAAATAAAACGTAAATAGGATTTTAGTGTTAAAACAAGGTATTCCAAATTAAACATGAGCGACGAGAAAAATATAATAAAAGCAGTAAAGGATAAGGGTAAAAGCCTTGAAGCCGAAATGTCATTCTTTGACCATCTGGAAGCCCTGCGCTGGCACCTTATCCGCTCAATTATTGCGGTAGCTATATTTAGTATTGTTGCGTTCTGTAATTTTAGGCTCCTGTTTAACACCATTATCATGGGACCATTCCACCCAACGTTCTGGTCGTTCAGGATGATGTGTAGCGTAGGAAATTTCTTTCATTTATCAGGGTTTTGTATTGATCATATTAACGGCCATATCATTAATACCGAGATGGCCGGTCAGTTCTTACTGCAGATCAATACTTCATTACTAATCGGCGTTATACTAGGCGTACCTTATATTTTATTTGAGATCTGGCGTTTTATAAAACCCGCCTTGCTTGAAAAAGAACGAAAAGCCGCCAGCGGTTTTGTATTCTACGCCTCTATGCTATTTGTTATCGGCATCCTGTTCGGTTATTACATTCTTGTACCGGAATCTGTAGCCTTTTTAGCCGGCTATACTGTGAGCGATGTTATTAATAACCAATTTACCATCAGCTCCTATCTTTCTATAGTTTCTACCATCACCCTGCTAACGGGTATATTATTCGAGCTGCCTATCGTTATTTATATACTGGCGAGCATAGGTGTGCTAACAGGCTCCTTTATGCGTAAAACTAGGCGCTATGCCATTGTTATAATTATGATAGTAGGCGCCATCGTATCTCCATCGCCCGATATTTTAACAACTACAATGGCAACTATCCCTTTATTAGTATTATACGAAGTGGGTATATTAGTAGCCTCAGTGGTTGAGAAAAAGAGGTTGAAGAAGCATGATGAATTGATGGCTTCATAAGCTGTTTTTAAATTAATTTTATTGGATAGATTAGCGGTGGGTTTAACTTACACTGTCTGCGCTGCGCTGGACATCCCTCCTTTCGTTAATGCGAAGAGGGAAAAATAAAAATTCCCCCACCCTCTTTACTAATTAGAGAAGGTCGACTAGCGAAGTAAAGTCAAGGTGAGTTCGTTTTAAAATGTATAATAAACAATTGCACTTCATAACTCTCACTTTATCAGCAAAATTTATATCTTAGTCGCGATTAAACCAACAAAACTTCATTAATGAAAACGGGACTAAAAATTGCTATTGGCGCAGATCATGCCGGGTATGATTATAAAAATGCTTTAGCCGGTAATATAACTACAGCTGAAATAAAAGATTTTGGAACCTATTCTGCGGATTCTGTTGATTATCCCGACTTTGCCCATCCTGTTTCCCTTGCTGTTGAAAGTGGCGAATTTGACTTTGGTATACTGGTTTGCGGTAGCGCCAATGGCGTAGCCATCACTGCCAATAAGCACCAGGGCATCCGCGCCGCTATCTGCTGGAACGAGGAACTGGCCGTTTTAGCCCGCAGCCATAATAACGCCAATATTGTTTGCATCCCTGCCCGCTTTATATCAATTGATGAAGCAAAAAAAATAGTGAACGCCTTTTTGTTTACTGATTTTGAAGGCGGCCGCCATACCAACCGGGTCAACAAAATATCCTGCTGAAAGATGACCATTCGTAAACTGCTAAAGGGGATAATACTCCCTGCACTGCTGGCTTTAATTTTCATTGTTTTAACAGCTATAGTGGCCCAAAGCGCATTAAGCCTTAGTTCCTTTGGCAGGTTCTGTTTTTTCTTCCATACCATACCATTTGGCGTTGGCTTTTCAGGAAGTGGTGCCATGTTTATGTGGATATACTACCTGGTGCTATGGTTGGTGTTAACTTATATTTTTTTAGCGCTGAAATTTTTAATCAGAAGGTTCTTCAAGCCATCAGCTAAATAAATTTATAGCCAAAACAGGCTTTATCAAAATAGCGTCGTTTGTTTACCACCTTTGGGTACAAACAAGGTATAGTCAAATGGCGGCATCTCACGGCCTGCTAAAAAACGATTGCAGGCCATACGATATAGCTGATGTATAGATTCCGCCACTTGCCCGTCGCCGCTCATCCTTCTGCCGAAATTGCTATCGTTCAACTTACCATCGTGACAAGCTTTTATTAAATTCAGCACCTTCTCGGCCCTGTCGGGGAATGCCTTGTGTATCCAGTCGCTAAATATTTCGGATATACTGCCATTCAGCCTTACAATGGTAAAACCTGCTGCCAGTGCGCCTCTGTCGGCAGCGGCTTTAATAATATTAGGCACTTCTTCGCTGTTTAAACCGGGAATAATAGGCGCTGCCATTACCCTAACGGGGATGCCTTTTTCTGAGAGCTTTTGAATAACGCTCAGTCTGCCCGTGGCTGTTACGGTACGTGGTTCCAGCTTTTGCCTTAATTGCTCATTTAACGATGTTATAGACACGTTAACATGCACCAGGTTCATGGCTGATAACTCGGTAAGTATATCCAGATCACGCAGGATCACATTATTTTTGGTGATAATGCTCACCGGGTTTTTATATTGTAAAAAGACCTGCAATAAAGAGCGTGTTATCTTGAGCCGACGTTCAACGGGTTGATAACAATCCGTATTACCCGACAATAAAATGCATACCGGCTTATAGTTTTTTTTGTTGAAATATTCCTCCAGCAACACAGCCGCGTTGGGCTTTATGATGATCTTTCGTTCAAAATCAAGCCCTGCACTAAACCCGTAGTATTCGTGTGTATTCCGGGCATAGCAATAAATGCAGCCATGCTCACAACCCTGGTAAGGGTTTATGGAATACATATGGCCCAGATCAGGGCTGTTTGATTCGCTTACTATCTTTTTGGGGTTTTCTTCAAAAAGCTGGGTAGACGTATTTTCGAGTAAAGGCTCATCAAGCCCCTCGATATGCTCCAGCACATATTTGTTTTTCAGAAACTTGTTATGCGTATTTACCTGTGCGCCCCGGCCTTTAAAAAACTCGGCATTTTCCTCATGTGACATAGAACAAATTTGCTAATATTTTTAGCAAATTACAATTCTATTAATTTATTTTTTATGGCATATAATACCAACCCAACACGGCTCTTGATCTGTAATTTATCGAATAACTGGTCGCGGTAGCCGTCAACCGTGCGCGCGCTGATGCACATTTGGTCGGCAATTTCTTTGTAGGTAAGTTCAGTACCGGCCAGTTTTAAAAATTCAAGTTCACGGGTATTCAACTTTATTTGCTGATTTTGCTGCTGGTTAAAGTTACTTACTAAATAACGGGTTACAAAATTAGGGTAATAAACTTCGCCTTGCGATACTCGTTGCAGAGCCTGTTCAAACTCATAAGGTTCCGCATCTTTAAGTAAATAGCCTTTAACTCCAATTTTAATCATCTGCAGTACCTTTTCCGCATCCTCAAACATTGACAATACGATAATACATACCTCCGGATAATTACTGCGCAGCCAGTGTGCAGCGGTAATGCCATCCATTTTGGGCATGTTAATATCAAGCAGCACTATATCGGGTTTAACTTTGGGGGTTAACTTACGTGTTAGCTCTTCGCCGTCGCCTGCTTCAAAAAGGATCTTATATTGTGGAAATTTACTGATAAGTGCTGCAATACCGCTTCTGAAAAGGCGGTGATCATCAACCAAGGCTATCTGGGTGGTTTCCATCGATGTATAATTGGTGTTTAAAGGGGTTTAGGGTAACCTTAACACTACAACCTTTACCGGGTGAGCTGTCGATAGTTGCTACAGCGCCAATCAAGGCCGCCCTGTTCTCCATGTTTCTCAATCCCGAACCGCTAATCTCCACAAGCGATACGGCTGAAAAACCCGTTCCATCATCTTCGAGTGTTAAATTAAACAATTCATTAGAATATTGCAAGTTGATCTTCAAATACTTAGCGCCTGAATGTTTTAATGTATTGTTTAATGCCTCCTGGAATATCCTAAAAAGCACCAGTTCGCGTTCTTCGCCCAACGGATAGGTATTCCCTTCAATGTTCAATATTATTTTTATCAGGCCGCTATTATTTATCCGCCCGGTTTCCATTTCCAGAGTTTTCACAAAGCCAAGCTGGGCAATATGCTCAAAACTCATGCTTTTTGAAAGGTAACGCAGATCATTTATAGTTTGGGCAACCAGCTCACGACTTTCGTCGATCATTTTTTTAATAGGTTCATCGGCACCCTCAATCATACCCAGGTTTAGCTTAACAAAGCTAAGCACCTGGGTAATATTATCATGTATCTCCCTGCTAATATTTGTCAGCGTTTGCTCCTGCACCTCGATCTGCGTTTTTAAAAGTTCCTGCTGAAAGGCGGATCTGAGTTGTTCTTTCTCTTCGATATGCCGCTTTTTACGTTGATTATAGATGAATATATACACCAACAAAAAAGCTGGTGCAATCAAAAAAATGAGCGTAGTGATCAGAATTAACTCTGTGATGTCTTTGTTAGCCATTTTTTACAGATAAACGAATAGCTCCAGCAACTATATAAAATAATATTAAGGATTTTAAAAATGAAATAAGTTAAATGATGCTTAGGAGTAACCATAACTGAGTAAAGTTCATCATCAAATAAATTACAAGCGGTAACTGCGAAATAAAAAAACAAGGTTCCTGCAACCCACCAAAAAGCCGGAGAATATTTCAATACAATATAATCCCCATCCTTTAATAGTAAGTAATAATAATATAAGCTATAAAGTACAAATTCAACTGAAATTATTGTGAATGTAATATTATTGTATTTAAAAAACCCATGTATCAGTATCTCATAAAAATACGATATTACGAACAATGATATACCAACAGCAATTAGGAAATTGCTATTGGTATATTTATTTAATAAACGAGCGAAAATAAAATTTGTAAAACCAGCCTCAAAAATTATGAATAAATTGTATACCCAATGATTTTGTCTTCCTATATAAATTCCCAAAAATTCCGCAACACATGTAATTAAAAGATATGGAATCATTATTCGCCATGTTAAATCATGATCACTGATCAAACATATAATAGCGATTATAAGACAAATAGCTTCACTAATAGTATTTGCCGTAAAGAAATTCAACATAAGGTAACATATATGATTTAATCGCAATGGCTTGGGCATAATTCTCCATTATCATCACCACCGCCAGTAGATTGAAAGAGATGTTCGCGATACCAGTCCCAATTATTTTTTTCCTTAAAAAAGCCTAAAGAGGCCTTGCAATTAAAATTGTCGGCATGGTAGGGTTTTCTTAAAAATGTATGGGTATGGGTTGATACCAAAACAAAGTTCTCTTTATTGGCATCGGTATCGGGTTTATTATTATATGTTTGAGGATGCCTGCAAAAGTAGATGCGTATACCATCATGAGGAGTACTATCCAGTAAACGCAGTAATCCAATATTAAACCATTCAGCCTTTGTCGTTATCGGGCCTTTACCAAACTGATTTACCATTTCATAGGCTCTTTTTCTAGAGGTATAATGAGGCTCATCGCATGAAGAAACATCGTCCTTATATATACCAAATATATATAAATTTTCGCCCCAGTTATGCGGATATCTTGTCGATGCAATACCTTTCAGCGTATCTGGATTTTCATGAAAAAGTATATTGTCTTCATGATTATAATAGTCGTGATGCCTTGCTTTAGATGGCACAGAATCACTTGGACCAGCATTTTGAGTTGATACAAGTATAATTGAGTTATTTAATTTACCTGAGTTTATAGTGGTGTCGCTAACAAAGTAAATACGCATCCCATCGGTTTGACCATATTTATCAGGGCCACTTACTGGATCAGGTCCTCTCTCCTTATTAAGTAAAGCAACTATACGATGAAAAGTGACGCTATCAAACCAAATACTTTTTTGGGTGGGTTTTATGTCTTGGCTCCTATAATTTAAAAATTGCTGAAACATTTTATCCGCATCAGCTTTCTTAATGCCATTAAGTGTAATTAATAAAGGCGTGTCATTTGTAGGCGGAGGCGTGTTAACGCTACTACCCGCCCTAGCTGTATCAGTAGTTTTTTTATTCTTGTTTGAATTGCACGACATTATAGTCGTAACAATGCCAAATATTAACAATACTTTTTTCATGATTACTTAGCTTAAGGTTGTTAAATTCATTTATCTAAAATACAATCATACTCAATCACTCGCACCCCGTGTTTTAACGGTATTTTAATGGTTTAAAGCCCCTTAGTATTTATTAATCTAAAAATCATCCAACAATTTTTAAAGTATGATGTTACCATCACATGCGCCGCCTATTCCAACGCCTTTTAACCAAACCAGTAATTACACTGGCCAATAGGTGGTCGTCGCGGCCTGATAAAAAGCGGGTTGATCAAGCGCTGAGTGACCTCTATAAAAACATCACAACCAATCCCGGTAACAGGGGATTGGTTATTCGTTTTAATTCTAATAAAAGCAAGTTCATTATTTTATCTGACCAGCATAAAGGCGCAAGAAATGGCTCAGATATTTTCGCCAAAGCCGATAAAAACTACCTGGCTGCCTTAGACTATTATAACCGCAATCGATTTTGTTACATCAACCTTGGCGATAGCGAAGAGCTTTGGGAAAACTTATTCATCAATGTAAAAAAGCACAATAAAGCCACCTTTCAAAAAGAGAAGCTTTTTATAAACCGCGATGCCTTTATTAAAATATTTGGCAACCATGATCTGTACTGGGATAATTCGCCACTGGCACCGCTTAGTTTAATGCAGATCTATGGCCAAAAAATTAAAATTTATGAAGGCGTAATTCTGCAAACGCTGGTTAACAATAAAACCCTCTCTATCTACATGACTCATGGCCACCAGGGCGATCTGCAAAGCGATGGCAACTGGTTCAGTAAATGGTTTGTATCAAATGTTTGGGCACCGTTTCAGTCGTACCTGCGCATCAACCCAAATACTCCTGCTAATAATGATCAGCTTAAAACCGCGCATAACAAAATGATGTATCAGTGGAGTTCAAAACGTAAAAACACACTGCTGATAACCGGGCATACGCATCAGCCTGTTTTTAAGTCATTTACCGAGTTGGAAAGTTTATACGACAAACTGGAAAAAGCAAAAAAAGCGAATGAAAGCACCGAAGCGCAAACTATACAGGCAAGAATAGATAAGCTGCACCTTAAAGGTGAAAAAATGCCCGACTTTACCGGTTATTTGGATACTTACTTCAATAGTGGCTGCTGCTGTTTTGATGATGGCGACATTACCGGAATCGAGATTGCCGATGGTTGTATCCGTTTAATAAAATGGTATTATAAAAACAGTAAGGAAAGTGAAAGAATGGTGTTGGAGGAAAGTAAGCTGGAAGATCTGAAGATTGATTGAAGTAACCACTACGAAAAATAACCTAATGCACTCGCTCGGTTCCAGCCGAGTGAGGATTATCAAGCGGCATCCTGCCGCAGGCCAGAGGCCTGATAATATTTGGTCACTCGGTTGGAACCGAGCGACTGCGGAGACTTATTAAAACTTTAAACCTTTAACTTTCAACTCCCACCTATCCATCTAGCAAGAAAACAAACAACTCCTTAGGGCCGTGGGCGCCTAAAACCAATGTTTTCTCAATATCAGCGGTGCGGCTTGGGCCGGTAACGGTGGTGAGCATTGATGGGAGCTGACTACCGTATTTTTGCTTTATTAGCTTAAAGCCGTCTTTAAGGTCGGGAACCAATTGAGAAGTATAGGCTAAAACAATATGAACAGGTGGATAAATACTCAAACGCCTGCCTGCCATATTAGCGTTCGACAGCAGGATACTGCCATTACGTGCAATTAATGCTTCGCAAAGTGTAAAGCCAACCTGTGCTTGTTCAAAATCACGGTCGGTTTCAAAAAATGGATATTCGTAACGGGTTAATACTTCTTGCAGACCAGGCTCCCAGCAGTATATTTTTGTCCATTTGCGTTCTTCGGCAAGCAGTAGCAGGTTTTCAATAAACTGGATCTCATCCTCACAGTAAACAAACTGACCGGATACTGCTGTGAATTGCTCAGCAAAAGTTACTTCCAATAACTCATCATCAGGAGCGTAGTGCGGCAAATCCTCTAAATTAGGATAAGGATTATCCCGCTTCTCGAGCAGCGCTTTACGTATTTTTTTAAGTAATTTTTCCTTTGATGTAGTTATATCCCTCATTGTAAAAAAGTTAAAAGCCAAAAGTCAAAAGTCAAAAGCTTAGAATCAATTTTCATGACTTAAACCTTCAACTTTTGACTTTCAACTTTAAAAAATTACTCGTTCGTATTAGCTTCCTTTTCTTCCGGGTTTCTTTCAAACGTTCCGGAATGGTCGCCTACGCCTTCATGCACAAAACTTTGGGCAGCAGGCTCCTGATTTGATTCAGGTGTGCCGTTCACAAATTCATCATACGTGGTACGATGATCAAACGGACGCTTGCCTAATATCTCTTCCAGATCTGATTGGAACAGTATTTCTTTTTCTATCAGTTTGTTTGCCAGTTTTTCCAAACCCTCACGTTTATCAGTAAGTAGTTGCTTGGTACGTGCATAAACCTGATTTATTTGGTTACGTACTTCAGTGTCTATTAATTCTGATGTTTTTTCGGAATATGGCTTATTGAACTGGTATTCGCCCTGGGTATCGTTAAATGATACATTACCAACCTTCTCATTCATACCATAAATGGTAACCATAGCATAAGCAAGTTTGGTAATTCTTTCCAAATCATTTTGTGCGCCGGTTGATATTTTTCCAAAAACGATATCTTCAGCAACACGGCCACCCAGTGTCATACACATTCCGTCTTCTAGTTGTTCAGTAGTATATAAAAATTGCTCTTTTGGCAGGTATTGCGCATATCCTAAGGCAGCAACACCGCGCGGCACAATTGATACCTTAACCAACGGATCAGCATGTTCGAGGAACCAGCCCGCAATAGCGTGCCCAGCTTCGTGGTAAGCAACAATGCGTTTTTCTTCAGGAGATATGATCTTGTTTTTCTTTTCCAAACCACCGATCACACGATCGATCGCATCCTGAAAATCCTGCATATCAACCGCTTCTTTGTTTTTACGGGCAGCTATCAAAGCAGCTTCGTTACAAACGTTGGCAATCTCAGCACCGGCAAAACCAGGTGTTTGTGCCGATAATTTTTTAGCATCAACCCCGGGAGCAAGCTTAACCGGTTTTAAGTGAACCTTAAATATTTGCTCGCGGCCATTTAAATCGGGTTTATCAATAGATACCTGCCTGTCGAAACGGCCCGGGCGCAATAAGGCGGAGTCGAGTACATCGGGGCGGTTGGTAGCTGCCAGTATGATAATGCCTGAATCGGTACCGAAACCATCCATCTCAACCAATAATTGATTCAATGTGTTTTCGCGCTCATCATTACCACCTACAATATTGTTTTTACCACGGGCACGGCCAATGGCATCAATCTCATCAATAAATATGATACATGGCGCTTTATCCTTAGCCTGGCGGAACAGATCACGTACACGTGACGCACCCACACCCACAAACATTTCAACAAAGTCAGATCCTGAAAGCGAGAAGAAAGGCACCTGTGCTTCGCCTGCAACAGCTTTAGCTAACAAGGTTTTACCAGTACCTGGCGAACCTACTAATAACGCACCCTTAGGTATTTTACCTCCCAGGTTGGTATATTTCTTCGGATTTTTAAGGAAATCTACAATTTCCATTACTTCTTGCTTGGCTTCTTCCAAGCCGGCTACATCATTAAATGTTACCGATACCTGCGCTTCTTTATCAAACAAGGTAGCTTTTGACTTGCCAATATTGAAGATCTGCCCACCCGGGCCACCGCCTGAACCACCCGACATACGGCGCATAATGAACAGCCATACCGCAACCAGCAATACGCCCATTATAATGAACTGTACAAGCGGATTGGAGAACAGGCTATCGTTTTGGGTATACTCAATTTGCGTTTGCTGCGCATCGGGCATGCCTTTTTCAGCATTAGCAACAGATTGCTTTAAGCTTTCCATCGAAGCATCAGTAAAAAAATACTGAGAACTGCCAGATGAAGGCACAAAAGCATTCTGATCTTTAGCTACATCAGCATACTCATGTTTCTTTATACTATCCTTTTTAATGTAAACCTCGGCTTTAACAAAATCACCGTTTTTGTAGGCTACAATTTTTTCTACATCTCCCTTTTTAAGCATGTTGTCGGCAAATCGTTGAAAACTGATCTGCACGCCGCCATTATCACTTAAAACGTATGATATAACCAGGAACGCGAATATAAGAATGGCATAAATCCACATAAAACTAAATTTAGGTGGTTTAGGGGCCTTTTTATTTGATATTTTCCGAATGGGTTTTGGTTTTTCCAATTTACTATCTTTAGAATCTTTCATTTCTTTACAAGCACAAACTTACAATTTACAATTAAACATTTAGCAGGAGCATAAAACGTTGTTAATTAAGCGCTTTTATAGTTCTTAATTTCCGCATCTCCCCACAACTCCTCTACACCATAAAATTCACGTTTATCGGTCCTGAAAATGTGTATTACCACATCTACATAATCCAGCAGTATCCATTCGCTATATTCCAGCCCTTCTTTACGCCAGGGCTCAGTTTGTGTAGCTTTAAAAATCTCGTCTTCAATGCTATTGGCTATAGCTCTTACTTGTGTAGATGAATCGGCATGACAGATCACAAAAAAATCTGTTACTGAACTGAATAAATTACGGAGGTCTAACCTGACAATATCATTCCCCTTTTTTTCCTGCATGCCATGTATGGCTAATTCAGAAATGTAGGCGGATTCCTTTAACGCTTTACTTTTTACCATCAAAAAGAGTTAGTTTTGAACGAATTTAAGTTACAAAATATTATACTTTGCAAAATAACATATTTTCAGGATTATTTGTTGGACAAAATTTGATTACAATTAAAGAACTTGACTCAACAAATACATTCCTTAAGAATACCTTGTCAAATTCCAAGCCATTGCCTGAAGGTACCGTCATTATGGCAGAAAGCCAGTATGCGGGCCGCGGGCAGCAACAGAACAAATGGAACAGCGAAGCAGGAAAAAATTTGACTTTCAGCATACTGCTTAACCCTACTTTTTTAGCGATAGCCAGTCAGTTTGATCTTACCCGGGTGGTAAGCCTGGGTGTACATAGCGCGCTTGAATCCTTGCTTGGCGATCAGTTAAAAATTAAATGGCCGAATGATATTTATTATGCTGATAAGAAGTTAGGCGGCATTTTGATAGAGAATTTATTGCAAGGCAGCCAGATCAAACAATCGGTAATTGGCATTGGGCTTAACATTAACCAGGAAGTTTTCCCGGATTGGGTACCTAATCCGGTATCTGTTAAGCAAATCTTACAACAGGATTACGATTTACGAACTTTATTATCAGAAATTTGCAGCCACATTGAAGGCTATTATCTGAATTTAAAAGCCGGAAAGGTGGAGTTTATAAGAGAATCATATTTATCCAGGCTATACTGGATGAATGAGACTAAGAATTTTAAAATGCCTGAAGGTATTTTCAGCGGAACAATTAAAACTGTTAGAGATAACGGTTTATTGGTGATAGATAATAATGGAGTTGAAATGGAGTTCAACTTTAAAGAAATTGAATTTTTAAATAAATAATTTGGTTCATTGGCTCATTAGTTCATTGGTTGTATAACGATGCATTAAACTAGTAACCAACTTGGCACTAATGAACTACTGAACAATTGAACTAATAAACTATATATGAAAAAACTATTGTTTTTACTAACAGTGCTAATCATGAGCACCGGCGCTTACGCCCAAATAGAATCACACGTAAAATGGGCCTATGCTGCCAAAAGGATCAGCAGTACCGAAGCTGTTGTTTTTGTAAGAGCAACTATTGATGCTGGATGGCACATTTATTCAGTGAATCAAAAAGACGGCGGCCCAATAAAGACATCGTTCACTTTTACACCTTCAAAAGATTTTACTTTGGCTGGTAAAACCGAAGAGCCTACTCCTATTACCAAGTTTGAAAAAACTTTTGGTATTGATGTAACTTACTTTGAAAACTCGGTTACTTTTCAGCAAAAAATAAAGCTTAAAACACCCAATGCTACCGTTGTAAAAGGCCAGCTCGAATTCATGACCTGTAACGATAAAAAATGCCTTCCGCCTGAGGATGTAGATTTTTCTGTAGCCATCAATAAATAGATCTATACCCAAAGTAATGAAATTAGCCAAAAAACATTTTTTGACACGATACCTCCTGATGCTTTGCCTGGTAATTGCCGGATTTTCAGCATTGCCTGTAAACGCCTTTGCTGCCAAAGCTGATACCGTTTCATCAAATGATGTTCAGTTTACTACCATCCCTACTGCAGCCGATAGCCTTGCCGCCTTTAAGAAAAAACAAGACTCGCTTAAAAAAGCAAAATCAGCTGTTGCAAAATCTGTAACTAAAGAAAAGCCCAAAACACTCTGGGACATCTTTTTAGCCGGACTTTTAGGTGGCTTTACTGCCATACTTATGCCTTGTATATATCCTTTATTACCGCTAACTGTTAGCTTCTTCACAAAAAAAGCCGGCAATAGGGCGAAAGGTATATTCAACTCTTTTACCTATGGTATATCTATCATAATTATATATGTTGCGTTGGGCATGCTTATATCCATATTATTTGGGTCAGACGCATTGAATGCTTTAGCTACAAACGGCATATTTAACCTATTCTTTTTTACCTTGCTGGTGGTTTTTGGCATTTCATTTTTGGGTGCGTTTGAAATTACTTTACCAAGCTCGCTTGCTAATAAACTGG
>Ga0302304_10000430_pt1 | contig 24287 bp, 24 predicted proteins | sample III_Palsa_E2_2_FD_198769 | JGI IMG/M metagenome (GOLD analysis project Ga0302304, IMG submission 198769) | Peat permafrost microbial communities from Stordalen Mire near Abisko, Sweden - III_Palsa_E2_2 | ecosystem: Environmental > Terrestrial > Soil > Palsa > Peat permafrost | place: Sweden...
ACGCACCAACGGGTTCAAAAAGGCCACAAAAAGGAAGGATGGCAAAAAAATCCCTATGGTGGAGATAGCCGCCCCGCTAATGCCGTTTGCCTGGTAGCCGATAAAGGTAACCGACGAAAAAACCGGACCCGGCGTAAATTGCCCCACGGCAATGGCGTCTATCAATTGCTGATGGGTGATGATTCCCTTGGGCACCAGTTCGGCATCCAAAAAGGCAAACAACACATAGCCGCTGCCATAAAGTATGGCCCCGATTTTTAGGAAGGAAAGGAACAGGCTGATATTGGCCGGACTGAAAAAACGGCTATCGTGCGTTTGCAATAACGCCAATGGCAGGAAAGACGCAGCGTTTTTTCTTTTCAAACGGATGGCAGCTAATCCCAGGGCGAAAAAGCCCGCCCCGAAAAGGATCAGTACCTGCGAAATACCCAAAAAGCGCAGGCCCAGGCAAACCACGCCGATAATGCCCAGTTCAATCGTTTGCAGCGACTTCAGCGCCAGGGGATAAATAGCAGCCAGGATCACGGCGATAATTGCCGGTTTAATACCATAAATGAATGGCTGCACTTGCGGCAGATGTCCGTAGCTTTTGTACAGCCAGGCAATGCAAAGCGTGATCAACACCGCCGGCATAATAAAGCAAAACCCGCCGATCACCAATCCTTTCCAGCCAGCGCGCTCCTGGCCAATGTGGATGGCCATTTCGGTGCTGTTTGGGCCGGGTATCAGGTTCGTAGCGCCCACCAGATCCAGGAAATGCTGCTCGCTCATCCATTTCCGTTTCACCACTGCCTCCTCCCGCATCAAGGCAATATGCACCGCGGGCCCGCCAAAGGCTGTAAAACCCAGCTTCAAAAAAAACCGGGCGACTTCCTTGACGTTGTTTTTATACATAATCGAATAAAGCCATAAAGCCGAAGTCCATGTGCAGCTGCATATGGCAATGGAAAAGGGTGCGGCCGGGGTTATCGGCTACAAAGTCGACCTCCATCTCCTGGAAACCGCCCAGCATCGCCACGTCTTTCATGATCCCGGAGGTATGTTTACCGCCGATCTTTATCAGCTCAAAACTATGGCGGTGCAGGTGCATGGGGTGAATGTCATCGGATGCGTTGCGCATTTGCAACCTATAACGCTTGCCTTTTTTCAGGTGGAACATGGGTTTCATTTCCGTCATATTGAACGCTACGCCGTTAATCGTCCAGCGGTTAAAGCCTTTGTCGGCGCCATTTTGTTTTTCAAAGATCATTTTGATCACCTCGTCCGGTTGGGGTACGCGGCCGCTCTTGTTCCCAAATAAGGTGTAATCCCAAAGAAATGGTTTTGGCGTTACCCATTGCGGCTTACCTTTTGCTCCGGTATATTGAACGATCGTACCCATGCCATTGCCGCGGTCGTCATCGGCCAGGTCGCCCATCACCCATACACCCGGATGCTTCATCTCCACAATCGCCGAAATTCGTTCCGCCGTCCCGATCCATAAAACGGGTACTTCCGTCGGATTTGGTACGGGGAAACCGTCCAGCGCAATTACCTTGAACGTATGACCCGGCAAGGCAAGGCTCCGGATCTCCGAACCGCTGCCATTGATAATATGGAACAAAATGCGCTCCCCATGTTTAACCTCGATAGGTTTACCATGACCTAACTGGCACCCGTTAACCGTGAAAACCTTATAGCCCACCTCGAACCCCTTCGTTTTAATGGGCGATTCCTTCTCGCGCTTATCCTGCATGGCTTTCAGCTCCGGGATCACCGGTCCGCTTAAAAAATCGCTCGACATATCGCCCCCCCGCATAAAATAGGGTTCAAATTCCTTCAGCATTAAAAATTCCTCTCGATCATAGACACCTGGTTTTACTTTCGGCTCGATATAAACCGGGCCGACCTGCCCTGAATATTGCCCCGCGTTTAAATTGGCGCCGGCCACTGTGTGCGTATGGTAAAAACGCAAACCTGCCGGTTTGGGGGTAAATACTTCCCGACGCATGCCATGGGCCGGGATATAAGGCGTGCCTTCTTCCGCCGAACCGTCGACACTCACCGGGATAAACTCCCCATGCCAGTGGAATTGTTCCGGGCTGTCGGTATCGTTATAGATATCTACAATAGTTTGCCGCCCTTCTTCAAAGCGTAGCAGCGGCCCCGGGAAAGCCCCGTTATAGGTTGTCGTGGAAATGATGTGCTGGGGCCCTACTTCCACCAGGCCTATGCCGATCCGGATGGTATAATCGGCTTTTTGCTTATGGTCAATCGCCGATCCCGGCGCTTTTTCACTTTCGCCGGCGTCGGGCTTAACAAGATCTAAAGCGCTTGCCGGCAGGGCGGCGGCAATAGGTAAAGCCAATCCCGCTGCCCTGATAAATTTCCTTCGATCCATTATTTTTTGCGTTTTGATAAATTACTGTCTGCCGAATACTTGCCCGCTCCATAGATCACCAGGAATATCAACCCTATCAGCATGCAAAAATCGGCACGTCCTTCATGCGCAGTCGCCCAGAATCCCTTTTGTTCAAGCATGGGGATTTTGGTGATATAGATAGCTACAAGTATCACAACCAACAAAGGCACTGCTGCCAGGCGCGTAAATAAGCCGATGATAAGCAGCGTGCCGCAAATAATCTCTGTTGCGCCTACAAAAGGTCCTAAAAACTGGGGGTGTGGGATACCTAGCTTTGCAAATCGCCCGGCTCCGTCGGCCGCCGGGAAAAGAAGCTTTTGTATGCCTTCCGACAAAAAGACGAGACCGACCAGCAGGCGTACCAGGATATTTCCCTGGGAGTCGTAGCTTGGATTTTTTTTCATGGCGATAGGGGGATTTTATCACAAAGCTAATCGTTTGTCGCTTACGCAATGACGTATTTAACCGCTTTTTAGATTTTTTGTTCCAAACATTTTTGATACTTTTAACCCAATGAAATTGCTGGCGGTTTTGTTATCGGCTTATATCTTGTTCCTTGGCGCAGCCGGGGCGATGAAGCCTGTTGATCGGCCGGGAAAACAGCCGTGCTGCCACAAAATGGCAGGTATGACCGCCCTGCAGATGAAAAAAAGGCAGCAGCACAAAAAAGATTGCGACCAGCAAACCTGTCCCTTAATGTTTTCCTGCTCGCTTTGCGGGTTTATCCTGGCAGAGCCGTTAAAGCTTGAGTCGGCTATGCCCACCTTTATCGAGAAACCAATTTCCCTCTATAGAATTGGCGATTTATCCGCTTACCATCCATCAGACTGGAAACCGCCAAAGACCTGTTAAATAATTCCCAAACGAATAGCGTCTCGTGAACGATAAATTGACGCTTAGTCTTGAGTCGAAAGTCTCAAGTCTTAAGTCAGAAAAAACAATCCTGATTGATATCGGGATGACTTAAGGCTTATGACTAAAGACTGTTGACTTGACATCGTATTTATAAATTATTTAACATTCAATCTTAAAATAAAATAAAAAAGATAAGTTTAAGCGTGCTCGCGATTTTATTCGCGGCAACATCGTTAGTGGCTAACAACGGGGTTCCTGTAAAAAAGGAAAAGGCTAAACATGCAACCTGTACGCATTGCGTAAAAGGTGAAAAATGTACGCCTGCAACCTGCCCCGACCCGCAGGTTTGCTGCAAATAAGCGCAGCCATAAACGGGATGGCCCCTCGTCGCAAGATGAGGGGCTTTTTTTATATATTACAAATTGCGACGCCTTCTAATCGGACGCATATCAAGATCCGGGATATTCCTTCACAAATTCCCACCAGCGCATTAACCGACAATTGGAAAATTAAATTCATTATTTTATTTGGACTTAGTCTAAATAAGAATAGATTTGCACCCGGTTACACGCGGTTGGAACATTCATTGCCATATGGTATATGCCGGTAATAAGGTTCCTTCCAAATGCATTACAATCGGATTTTTTACGGATTAGTCCTCATTTACGCATGAATAAAAGATTTACTATTATCGGCCTCATACTTACCTTCATGGTAATTATTGTTGTTTGCTCGGTCACCTCCTGCAACAAAGTATTTCCGTCGATGATCAATCCCGAATTTGGGTTGTGCGGGCCGGTGAGCCTTTCCAGTGATCAGACGGTGTTGTTTTCGGCAGGAAACGACCAGTTTTTTGCAAACCGCACCACTGCAACCGGCCTGGGGCCATATTTTGTAGCTACAGGATGCGGAAGCTGCCATTCAAGCGATAATCGCGGGCATCCGTTTACCATCCTTACCCGTTTTGGCCAAACGGACAGCACAGGGAATACATTCCTCAACGAAGGCGGGCCACAGCTTGGCACCTTCTGCTTACCCGGCTATACGCCCGAACAAATTCCACCCGGGGCCACAAGTACCAAACTGATAGCCCCAATTACAGCGGGCGTGGGCTTTTTAGAAGCAGTGCCCGATACAGAAATTGTTAATATGGCTATTGCCAACGAAAATAATCCCGATGGAGTGCGTGGCCACCCAAATTATAACACGGTTCCGTCGTACGTAACCCAGCTCAATGGCTCTGTTCAGCGCGCCGATGGCAAATACATTTGCCGTTTTGGCCGCAAGGCATCAACGTATAGCCTATTTCAACAGGTAGCGCAAGCCTATAGCCGCGACATGGGCATCACATCCAGCTATTTGCCTGTCAATCCCTACAATTACCTTGATCAGACTACGCCGCCCATAGCCGCGACCGCCGAAATAGACAATACCACCTTTTATTCGGTTGTATTTTATGTTACTGCATTGCAAACGCCCATTCAGCGTAATCCTACCGATGCCACAGTGAAGCAGGGTAACGCATTGTTTGTGCAGATAGGCTGCGAAACTTGTCATAAGCAAACACTTACAACGGGCTATTCGCCGATTGCAGCGCTGTCCAATCAAACGTTTAGCCCCTTTACCGATCTTTTGGTACATGATATGGGGCCGGGTTTGGATGACCATTATACCGAAGGCGATGCCAAAACTTCCGAATGGCGCACTACACCCTTATGGGGCCTGGGCCTGGCGCCCGGCGTACAGGGCGGCGATGTTTATTTAATGCACGATGGCCGGGCACACAGTATAACACAGGCTATCCAGCTGCATGGCGGCGAGGCGGCGGTAAGTTCTGGTCGGTTTAGTAAACTTTCATCGCAGCAGCAGGCAGCGGTGATTAAATTCCTGCAATCTCTTTAATTTGATGGAAAGAAAAGAATTTATAAAAACCTGCGGATTTGCTTGCCTGGGCGGGCTGTTCGTGAGCTCCATTTTTGAAGGTTGTGGCAGCAGCAAAGTGATAGCCGGCACCATTGAAAACTCCGACCTGGTAGTGCCGCTAACCGTTTTTCAGCATAACCAAACTGCTCACCTTAAATACGTGGTTGTACAGCACGACTCGTTGAAATACCCGGTTTGCGTTTACCGCTTCAGCGAAACTGAATACACGGCGCTGTTGATGCGCTGCACCCACCAGGGCGCCGAGCTGCAGGTGTTTGGCGACAGGCTCGAATGCCCCGCGCATGGCAGCCAGTTCGATGATAAAGGCAAGGTAAAAAACGGCCCCGCTGATACCAACCTGCGCACATTCCCGGTGACTATTCTTAATGATCAGATCCATATCTCCTTAAAATGAAAACAACCTTACAGACCTTCTTTACCATACTATTGTTTCTTTTCATCAGCCCGGCCTTTGCCCAGATCGACAGCAGCCTTTTAAAATCTCCCACTAAGCCGGATACCGGTAAGCATATTTTGAGTATGGACGCCATTTATAATCGGCCCTTCCTCAAGCTCGGGAGTATGCCCGTGTCGATAGGAGGGTACATGGAATCCGATTACCAGTATGTCTCCACTTCGGGTATTTCAGCGGGCAACCAGTTCCAGTTCAGGCGCTTCAGTCTCTTCGTAGCCGCTACCGTTTCCAAACACATCAAATTCTTATCGGAAATAGAATATGAAAACGACCCCACCGGTGATCCCGGCGATGCAACGACGGGCCCGGAATTTGGCGTGGAATATGCCGCGCTGGACATCGAATTCAACCCCTTGTTGAACCTGCGAAGCGGCCTGATCCTGAACCCCATCGGCTCCTTCAATCAAAACCACGACGGCCCGAAATGGGAATTTACCGACCGGCCCATCGCCATGACCCAAATGCTGCCCGATACCTGGAGCAATACGGGCTTTGGCCTATACGGTAAAAAATACAGCGGCGACTGGATGTATGGCTATGAGTTTTACGTAACCGGTGGCTTTGACGATGCTATCATTGACAACAGCCAGGGAAAAACATTTTTACCGGCCGCAAATGCCAGCCTCACCCGTCTGACGTCCAGCGCCAGCGGCGAACCGCTTTATACCGGCAAGCTTTCCTTCGGGAATGACAAGATCGGGCAACTGGGCCTGTCGTGGATGGGCGGTGTTTATAATACCTGGGAGGTAGAGGGTGCGGTAGTTGACAATAAACGGAGCGTTAATGTATTCGACGTTGATTTTAACACCACTATCCCGGTGCTCCATACCAACATCATTTCTGAATGGGCCTGGGTATTTGTACAAATCCCACCCGACTATACGCCCGAATACGCCAGCAGGCAATTCGGTGGTTTTATCGACATCGTGCAACCTATTTACAGGGGCAGGGTGCTGGATTGGGATAACGCAACCATCAACCTTGCCGTAAGGGGCGAATACGTCGACTGGAACGATCAGAATTTTGCAGCCACCGGTTTGCGGGAGTACAACGATTTAAAAAGCATTATGCCCGCCATCAGCTTCCGCCCCACACCACGAACCGTGCTACGGCTCAATTACCGTATCCAAACTTCAAGGGATATTACTGGCAATACCATCGGCGCAACCATAGGGCCTACACGTGGTTTGAGTTTTGGGGTTGCAACTTATTTTTAAAAGGACGAATATTGGGCCTGTTTGAAAATGATTCTACAAAAATTGTAGAGACGTCCCGATCGATCGGGGCGGCTCGGAGATAAATGATTGTTTTGGATATATTTCGCAGACAAATTTCGGGTCCGAGACGCAAAATATTGCGTCTCTACGGCGAAAAATAGTAATTGATATGGTTTTTTTCACGGTCATTGGTTTTTACTCAATAAAATCCCGCTTAATTTGGGGGATAGTATTGCTTAACTTGTTTTGCCAAAAAAAATGGAGGATATCCCTTTACACCTCCTGCACGAAAGGACTAACACCGGCCTGCTAATAGCCTATTTCAGGTTGGGGGATCCGCCTGATGAGTCAATATTTCAGCTTTCAGCTTTTACTTAAGTCGTAATTCTGTAAATCATAACCGTTAAAGTGTAAACTTTAAGTTCAGCGTTGAAGTAAATTTGTGTTATTCAAAATGAGTATCATGAATATCATCACAAATATCTTGTCAGCGTTTGCCTTTATGATCTGGGATATCTACTGGGGCCTGGCGCTCGGCTTTATTCTGTCTTCGCTCATCAGGGCTTTTGTATCTACCGAAAGTATCTCTGCCAGGCTGGGAAAAAACTCCGTATCTGCCTTAAGCCTGTCTACGCTTTTCGGAGCTGTCTCGTCTTCCTGTTCCTATGCCGCCGCCTCAATGGCCCGCACATTGATGATCAAAGGTGCTACCTGGTCCAATGCGGTTGCCTTTATGGTAGCCAGTACGAATTTGGTGTTTGAGATATTTATTGTGATCGTGTCCCTTTTGGGTTGGGCATTTTTTGGCGGCGAGGTAATCGGAGGATTGTTTTTTATTGTGATATCCGCCATACTGATAAGCCGCTTTTTTCCCTCCAGAGTGCAGGAGGAAGCAAAAGAGCATATCGTTGAATCCGAAGGCAAAAAAACAACCGATCCGCATGCAAATCACCACATGGAAAGTCCCTGCTGCCACCATGATATGAAAATGGGCGATCAGGATAAACATACTGAGAAATCAAGTTTGTTTACAAGGCTAAAAACAGCCAGCGGCCATTATTATATGGATGTTACGATGGTGGGTAAGGACATTTTGATCGGACTGGTCGTATCGGCTATCCTGATGGTTTTAGTTCCTGACACATTTTGGAAAGGCCTTTTTTTATCGGGCAACAGTAGCTTGCCACATTTCGTAGTGTTAAGCTGGAATGCCATTGTGGGAATTTTCATTGCCATCATCGCCTTTGTCTGTTCAGTCGGCAACATCGTAATGGCGGCTGTTTTATGGCAGGGCGGCATATCTTTTGGCGGGGTAATCGCCTTTATTCTTTCCGACCTGGTAACCATTCCCATGTTGATGGTATTCCGTAAATATTATGGGAGCAGGACGATGTGGTATTTACTGGCTATTTTGGTATTGAGCATTTTCGTCACCTCTTTGTTGCTGGATTATTCCTTTGCCGCATTACACTGGATACCCAAGCCACATACCGTCGGAATGCAAATGCACAATGAACATTTTAGCTGGAATTATCAGGCCTGGCTGAACCTGTTTTTTATTCCGGTATCAATTGCCTATTTTTATTGGGGCAGAAAAAGTATGCAATAATGCTGATATCTATAAAAAACATGGTTTGCGACCGCTGCCAGATGATCGTCCGTCAGCAGTTGGAGAACCTGGGCTTTACCGTTAGCCGGGTTGCCCTGGGCCAGGCGGAAATTACGCCGGATCCCGATGAAGAACAATTGGAACGCATTGGCGCTGCCTTAAAAGTGCCCGGTTTCGAGCTGATCAACAAGGAAGCGGATAAGACAGTTGAAGCTATCAAAAACGTGGTGATCGAACTGGTGCATCATTCCGACCTTTCCGAAATGAGCGGTTCGTGGTCTGATAGTATCGCCGGTTATTTGGGAAAAGATTATGCGCATTTGAGCCGCTTATTTTCGAATGCGCAGGACACCACCATTGAGCGTTTTATCATCCAGCAAAAAGTTGAAAGAATAAAGGAGCTTTTGGAATATGGCGAATTCAATCTGAATGAGATAGCATATCAGATGGGGTACAGCAGCAGCGCTCATCTGTCAACCCAGTTTAAAAGCGTTACCGGGCTAACGCCAAGCCAGTTTAAATCATCTGCAGGTAAACAAAGAAAAGCATTAGATCATATCTGATAAAAATCATAAATTTGAAGTTGTGAAACGTACCGGGCTCATTTTATTAACGGCTATCTACATTGTGTCCTCCCTGGGTATGAGTGTTAACCGTTTCTATTGCTTCGGCAAGTTAACGTCGGTATCAGTCGCCTATGGCGCGGGTGATGATGCGGGCGTTCAATCCGGCAAAAAGGACAAGTGCTGCGGCCATGAAAAACAAAGCTTCAAGGTTAAAGACAGTCATTTTAGTGCCGCTACACTTGCATTGAGCCATCCTTCGCCTCTGACTGTTCCATCATTCATCGGCATCAGCAATAAACCTGTTGTAAGTTTCTCACATACTCAAATCCTTTATAGCGGAAATGCCCCGCCGGGACATTCGGATATACCCGTCTACACCATTAACTGCGCTTACAGAATCTGATCTGTATCTTTCTTAGCTGTACCTCCCGTACCGGCTAACCTGTAATTTTCAATTCATCATCTTAATTTTCAATTCACGCATCGGGCTTGCCTTATGCCATTTATCCATTTTTTAATTTTTAAAATCACATGAAAAAAGCTATGCTGATGGCGCTCGTCATCGTATTCTCTGCTATAACCGTTTTCGCCGCCGGCTCTCATACCACCGGGGCCACAAGTGACACAACAAAAAAAACTAACACTGCCAAGGTAATTTATACCTGCCCGATGCACACCGATGTAGTGAGCTACAAACCCGGAAAATGCCCAAAACCGGGTTGCGGGATGACTTTGGTAAAAAAGAGCGATCTGAAAAAGAAACCAACAGCTATGAAAATGTAATTCATCCAGGCCCTCTGTCAAATGCCGGAGGGCCATTTAAAAACATTAAGATGATCAATCAATTGATTACCCTGTCCCTAAAAAACAGGTATATCGTTTTGCTGATAGCCGTCGCCCTTTTTGCCTGGGGTGCTTATGCCGTCAACGAAAACCCCATAGATGCGATTCCGGACCTATCGGATAACCAGGTAATCGTGTTCACCGAATGGCAGGGCCGCAGCCCGCAGATCATGGAGGATCAGGTAACTTATCCCCTGGTGAGCAATTTGCAGGGGATCCCCAAAGTAAAAGCTATCCGTGCCACATCCATGTTCGGGATGAGCTTTGTGTATATCGTATTTGAGGACAACGCGGATGTGTATTGGGCGCGAAGCCGGGTATTGGAACGATTGAATTATGCCCAGCGTTTATTACCCGAAGGCATAACGCCCACACTTGGGCCGGACGGCACCGGAGTAGGCCACATTTTATGGTACACGCTGGATGCCAAAGGGCTCGACCTTGGGGAACAACGCGCTTTGCAGGACTGGTATGTGAAACTCGGTCTGCAAACTGTGCCGGGAGTTAGTGAAGTAGCGTCCTTCGGCGGTTTTGAAAAGCAATACCAGGTCAGCATCGATCCGCATAAGCTCAACTACTACAATATCCCCCTATCGCAGGTGCTTAAAGCGGTAAAAAGCAATAACAATGATGTCGGCGGCCGCAAGTTTGAAATGAACGGCACGGGTTATATTGTGCGGGGACTCGGCTACATCAAAAGCTTGCAGGACGTGGAGAATATCCCTGTCGGCGTTATCCACACCATACCGGTTACCATAAAGGATATTGCCACCGTACAGATGGGCGGCGACGAGCGCTTAGGCATATTTGACGAAAACGGCGATGGCGAGGCGGTTGGCGGTATTGTAGTAATGCGCTACGGCGAAAACGCCGACAAAGTGATCCATGCTGTAAAGGACAAAATGGCCTCTATTCAAAAAGGCCTGCCGCCGGGCGTAACATTTAAGATCGCCTACGACCGCAGTACACTCATTGAAAATGCGGTCGACTCCGTCAAACATACCCTGATCGAAGAAATGATAACGGTATCCATCATCGTTGTGCTGTTCCTTTTCAGCTGGCGCAGTGCATTAAGCATTATTATTCAAATCCCCATTACCATCGCTGCAAGCTTTATCCTGCTCAACGCCTTTGGTATCAGCTCCAATATTATGTCGCTTACAGGTATTGCCCTGGCTATCGGGGTAATCGTCGATAACGGGATCGTCATGGTAGAAAACTCACACCGCAACCTTTCCATAGCGCAGCAAAAAGAAAAATCATGACCACAACAGAACGGATTAAAATTATTGAAGCATCCTGCAAACAGGTCGGCCGTGGCGTGTTCTTTTCTACGCTCATCATTGTCGCATCTTTCCTGCCCGTATTTTTATTACAAGGACAGGAGGGTAAATTATTCGGCCCGTTAGCCTGGACCAAGACCTTTATACTGGCGATTGATGCCATACTCGCGGTAACACTGGCGCCGGTATTGATCTCCTTTTTCCTGAAAGGTAAGTTGCGGACCGACGATCACAATCCGCTGAACCGGGGGCTGGAGCGGCTATATCGACCGATACTTAACTGGTGCGTCACCTGGCGCAAAACAACATTGGCGATCAATATTATTGCGCTCATCGTCAGCATACCCTTATTGCTTTCGCTGGGCAGCGAGTTTATGCCGCCCTTGGACGAGGGAACCATTCTGTTTATGCCGGTTACGCAGCCTGACGTTTCCAATGCCGAAGCCAAACAGCTTTTACAAGTACAGGATAAGATCATCAAAAGCATACCCGAAGTAGCCAATGTGTTAGGAAAAGCCGGCCGTGCAAATACCGCTACCGATAATTCGCCTATCAGCATGACGGAAACCATCATCCTGTTAAAGCCTAAAGACCAATGGCGCAAAGGCATAAAAAAGGAAGATATAATTAATGAATTGAATGCCAAATTGCAAATACCGGGCGTGGTAAACGGTTGGACACAGCCGATCATCAACCGCATCAATATGCTTTCCACCGGTATCCGGACAGATGTGGGATTGAAAGTTTACGGGCAAAACCTGGATACCATCAACGCCCTGTCCAACCAGATGAAACAGGCTTTGCAGGGTATAAGCGGTATAAAAGATATGTATGTCGATCCCATCACAGGTGGTAAATACGTCGACATACAGGTGAACAGGGACGCCATCGGCAGGTACGGTTTAAGTGTCGATGACGTGAACGAAGTGGTGGAAAGCGCTCTGGGCGGGATGAATTTAACGACCACCGTGGAGGGCAGGCAGCGTTTCAGCGTTAATGTCCGGTTTGCACAGGATTACAGGAGTAACCTTGATGAGATTAAACGCACATTGGTGCAAACATCAAATTACGGCCCCATCCCCTTGTCCTCGGTAGCGGATATTCAGATCAGTGATGGCCCGGCCATGATCCAGTCGGAAAATGCCTTGCTCAGGGGAACAGTGCTGTTCAACGTGCGCGACCGCGACCTGGGTAGTACGGTTAAGGAAGCACAACACAGGTTGAACAACCTGGTCAAAACCTTGCCTAAAGGGTATTATATCGAGTGGAGCGGCCAATACGAGAACCTGATCCGGGCGGAGCGAACGTTGAAACTGATCCTCCCCATTGTGCTCATCATCATTTTTATTTGCCTGTATTTTGCTTTTCATTCCATCAGGGAGGCGTTTTTCAGCCTGGTATCTATCCCGTTTGCGCTCATCGGGGGAGCGTACATGGTGTATTTCTTCGGCGTGCATTTATCGGTAGCAGTGGACGTTGGTTTTATAGCCTTATTTGGCATCGCGGTGGAAACCGGAATTGTGATGGTGATCTATTTGAACGATGCGATGCAGCAATTAGTCGCCCTAAAAAGAGACGACAATGAAATCATTACCAAAGAAGATTTACGGATTTATGTGATGAATGGCGCGGTAAAACGCCTACGCCCAAAATTGATGACCGTATGCGTGGCCCTTTTTGGCTTGGTGCCGGTGCTGTGGGCCACCGGAACAGGCAGCGATGTGATGCTGCCCATTGTGCTGCCCATGATCGGCGGGGTATTAACTTCTTCCACACATATTTTATTGGTTACGCCGCTAATCTTTTTGATGTTGAAGGAATACGAACTAAAAAAATATGGCAGACCGGAAGTATTGGATGTAAAGGAATAATAACATGAAAAAGACACATCAAATTATTATATGTACAGTCCTGGTTTGCTTTGCCGGTGGTACTGCAAAAGCACAAGAACGCTTGTCGTTAGACACTGTTTTAGCCCGCCTGTTTGCAAATCCCTCGTTACAGGCTTATGATGCAAAGCTGAGCGCACAGGATGCTTATGCTGCCGGCGCCAAAAGTTTGGATGCGCCAACCATTAGCGCGGGGCAATACCAAACGCCCTATCGGCTCAACCCCAATTCCGGTTCCTTTATGATCCAGGCGGAGCAGATGTTTACTAATCCGGCTAAGCTAAAGGCAAAAGAGGACTATATGAAAGGGCTGTCAAAAGTAACGGCGGAGGATAAGAATTACATGAAAAACCAGCTGACGACACAGGCAAAACAATACTATTACGAGCGGGTGGTGCTGGAAAAGAAACTGGCCTTACTGCAAAATACACAAAGCCTGCTGGAATACATGTTGAAGGACGCGAACATCCGCCTAACCTATGGTAAGGAAAAGCTGAGTAATATTTACAAGGCCAAGGCAGACCTATACCAGTTAGATAACACCCGCGAACAATTGAATACCGAGATCAGCCAAAAAAACATCATGCTCAATACCCTGATGAACCGCGATAAGCAAACGGAATTTACAGTAGATACGAACGTTGTGGTCAAGGGCTATGAAACAACCATAACTGATACTTCAGCCCTTGCAAGTGGCCGCAGTGACATTAAAGGCATCAGCCGCAATATTGAGCTGCAGCAATTGAGTGCCCAAATGGAATACAGCAAGCGTAAACCCGACTTTGGCATCCAGGCGGCGCACATGTTCAGCTATGGAGGTTATCCAAACCAATATATCCTGATGGCTTCGGTTACCATACCGATTGCCCCCTGGGCCTCCCGGCAATACAAAGCCAATCTGAAAGGCATTCAGTATGAGGTGGAAGAATTGCAGCAGAAAAAATTGGATATGCTCAACCAGGCGGCCGGGCAATTAGCGGAGATAGGCGCCGGCATAGGCAGTAAAAAAAGAATTTTAAAAAATTATCAGCAAAATATTATTCCCGCCCTGCAAAATAGCTATAAAACAGCCTTACTGGCTTACGACCAAAATACCGGCGACCTGCCATCCGTGTTGGACGGTATAAAATATCTGCAAATGGCCCGCATGGAATACCTGGATGGTTTACAGGAGCTCTTAACCCTACAGACAGCTTATGAAAGAGAAAATGAAAGCAATTAAAATAGTGCCGGCCGGAATAGTGTTGATCAGCTTTTTGCTTACGGCTTGCTCCGGCAACAAAAAGGAGCCAGCCAGCGCACAAGCGCCGGCTACTATAAAATACACCTGCCCGATGCACCCGCAAATACTGGAAGACCACCCGGGGCTTTGCCCGATCTGCGGAATGGCCTTAGTTAAGAAATCAGGCCAGGCCAGCGAAGGATCGGGAATCAGCTTAAATACGGTCCTGCAACCGGTCAATTCTGCTGTTATCGCTTCTGTCGAAGCCATCACTCCCGAACAAAGGGAAGTAGCCACGACGATTTCAGCGCAAGGCTATCTCGACTTTGACGCCCGAATGTTTAACAATATCGCGTCGCGTTTTTCGGGCCGCATCGAGAAGCTCTATATCAAATACGCCTTCCAGGAGATACATCAGGGGCAGCGAATTTTTGATATTTACAGCCCCGATATGGTTACTGCCCAGCAGGACCTGATCTACCTCGAAAAAAATTCGCCCGCGGAAACCGGCTTGATCAATGCGGCAAAACAAAAGCTTTTATTGCTGGGCATGACCAATGCTGAGTTAGCCGAGGTGATCAAAACGGGGAACGCTTTTTACAGCCTGCCGGTTTATAGTCCTTATGAGGGCCATGTGCACGATATGCCGCATAGTCAGATGGCAGGGGTATCAAGTGACCGGTCTCCCTCGGATTTTGCGGATAACCTGCCGCTCGCTATCAAAGAAGGCATGTATGTTGAAAAAGGGCAGACCTTGTTCAATGCGGTCAATCCGCACAAGTTATGGGCAGTTATCAAAATCCCCGCGTCATCGGCTGCCGGTTTAGCCTTGTACCAACCGGTTTCTATCATCCTACCGGATCAACAGGGCCACGTCCTCAAAGCTGAGGTGGATTTCATCGAACCGGTGTTGGAGAACGGCGATAAAACCACCAGTATCCGAGTTTATCTCGATAACATGGATCATGATCTGAAAGTAAACAGCCTGGTAAATGCCGAAATACAAACAGGGTCTGCCGGCGGACTGTGGGTACCCCGCGCCGCAGTTACCGATTTGGGCCGCACGCATATCGTTTGGCTAAAAGATGGCCCCGTATTTCACGCGCACCAGGTAAGCACGGGCATCACAAATGGCGACGAAATTCAAGTTGTCAAAGGCTTAGCAGCCACCGATAGCCTGGCTTCCAACGCACAATATTTAACCGACAGCGAAAGCTTCATTAAAACAACAGCCCATGAATAAGATCAGTTTATTGATTTTGCTGCTTGTAGCAGTACTTGCGGCATGCCGGCAAAAACCACAACAAATAGCGAAAAAAACGCAGAATAAGGTCTATTACACCTGTTCCATGCATCCGCAGGTGCATGAAGACCATGACGGCAATTGCCCTATATGCGGCATGAAGCTGATCAAAGTGGAACTTACCGGGGATGGCGATAAGGCCACAGACCGCATCACATTGACGGCAACCCAACTCCAATTAGCCGGCATCCAGACAGATACCGTCCGCGATGAAAATACAGGGAGCGATAAAACTTTGACCGGAACCGTAACTGCTGATGAAAATACGGCGCAGGAATTGAGTGCAAGAATACCGGGACGGATTCAGCAATTGTTTGTACGGACAACGGGTGAAAAGATTGAGGTGGGTCAGGCTGTTTATTCTATATACAGCGAAGATTTGCAGGAAGCCGAAAAAGAATACCTGCTGGCCAGGCAACAGCAAAAAGTGTTGCATAGCCCGGATGTAGATTATCAGCAATTGATAGGCGCCGCCGAAAACAAGCTCAGTTTATGGGGCATTTCCCGTTCGCAGTTAAGCAATTTAGCGTCGTCGGGTAAGGTTTCCTCCACGACGATCGTATTAAGTAAAGTTAGCGGGACCGTGAGCGATATAGGCGTTCACGAAGGCGATTATGTCGCCGAAGGCGCAACTATCCTGAAAGTACAGGCTTTAAATACCTTGTGGGTTGAAGCGCAGGTTTATGCCGCTGAAACAGAAAATTATAAAGAAAACGACCCGGTAAGTGTTTCATTTCCCGATTTGAACGGGCAGGTTATCCGGGGTAAGGTGGCGTTTATCAACCCTGAGTTGTCGGGCGAATCCAAAGTTAACCTGGTCAGGATCAGTATACCGAACAACCAAGGACTCATACGGCCAGGCATGCAGGCCTATATCGCGATCCTTAGCGGCGATAACCAGGCGTTGGCGGTGCCTGCTTCGTCGGTCTTAACTGACGGCAACGGCAGCAAAGTATGGATAAAAAATGCGGACGGGAGTTTTTCGCCAGAAATGGTCAAATTGGGGCCGGGCAATCGAACTTATACCCGGGTTTTATCAGGTTTGAACGCAGGCGATATCGTGGTAACGAATGGCGCGTATTTATTGAACAGTGAAGCGATTTTTAAAAATGGGAATGATAACACAATGACTGGGATGAAAATGTAAATTAGTCACATTCGAAAAGTAACCAATAAGTATTATTACATTTAAAACTTCTTTTAAATAGCGGTATTGTTAATAATGATATGTCGGGGCTGGCAAAGTCGGCATAAAAAGAGGCCGCTTATGGGAGCATGTTTCTGGATATTCAGTATATATAAAAACTGAGCGTTTACTAGCAAAAAGTCATATGCGTCTTATTGAGGTAGAAAAAGGAGATGGTTTCTTCCAGGCCCTTTTGTTCAGGTTTATTTCAATGGTATCAGGTATGCGGCTGCCCGACGCGGCGCGGATCGTGATGTATCACCAGGATTTTTATGGGAAGCCGATGACGGTATGGACACAGGCTGCCATGCGCGGAGAAAGCAGTTGGTCTGTTGGTGAGCGGGAACTTTTCGCAGCCCTGATCGCCAAATGGAATTCATGCGCCTTTTGTATCCAGGCCCATAGCGCTATTTCGTCGCTTGTTTTGGATAAAGCACTGGTAGAGGCGGCGCTTGAAGATTTCCGGCAGGCAAAATTATCTTCGAGATTACATTCCATCCTCGTTTTCCTGGAAAAATTTACCAAAACACCCGATGAACTCACCGTGGTGGACATTCGCGCTGTGCTCGGTGAGGGGATCACACAGGTGGATCTGGAGGATGCCATGGCAGTTGCTACCCTGTTCAACATTACAGTCCGGCTGGCAGATACTTTAAATTTCGCGATGCTTAATGAAAAGGATTCATCCCGCGGGGCAAAGCGAATGCTGGCGCAAGGTTACGTATTTGGCAAAAGTAAGATGCATGGCCATCCTGACCATCGGGCTCTTGCGGAAGCATTGCGCCAACGTGTTCTCGAAGGGCCGGGAATAACGGATATTGTACTTCGCCAGACAATAGCGGACCGAGCGACTGGTGCCCCTTCTATGGGCGAAGCAGCCTATGACGATCTGGCTCAGCAAATTGGTCAGGCGGCCTATAAAGTTACGGACGAGCAGGTAAATAAAGCTGTCCAAAAAACGGGGAACGAAAAAGCTTCCTTTGAATTGATCGTGGCGGCGGCCGTTGGTGCTGGTTTTTATCGCTGGCAGAAGGGTCTCAGCGTTCTGAAAGAGGCTCCTTCCGAATAGCCGAAATTAAAAACAATTTGTGCCAAACGTGAAAATCGTTGCAGCAGCCACAAATTTAAAATTGTTGAGCTTTTTGCTGATTAAGGTTTTACTTTTGCGGCTAATTTAAATAAATGGCTGCAATCGACGTCCATCCATCTGTAAAAGCAATAAGAACAACCCAAATTGGTATCGGGGTCAGCATCGTGCTCGTAGTCGTGAAAGCATTCGCCGGATATACCGGACATTCTTATGCATTGATTGCTGATGCTACGGAAACGGGCGCAGATATATTTAGTTCAATGTTATTATGGGTCGGGCTGATAATTGCCATGAAACCGCCGGACTCAGAGCATCCTTACGGACACGGTAAGGCCGAACCTATCGCTTCAATTTTTATATCCCTTTTTTTAATCGGTGCCGCTGTTTGGATTGGCTGGCACGCAATCAAATTGATTGAGACTCCTCACCCGCTGCCAAAAGCTTTTACCTTATATGTCCTGGGAATCGTTATTGCTATTAAAGAACTGATGTTTCGTTACGTACTCAGGGTGGGTAAACGTATTAATAGCAGCGCAGTGCGGGCCGATGCTTATCATCACCGAAGCGATGCCATCACTTCTATCGCTGCATTTATAGGTGTTTCGATAGCTGTGGTTAAAGGAAAAGGATGGGAAAGCGCGGATGACTGGGCGGCACTCGTAGCCTCGATCCTGATTCTGTATAATGCGGTGCAACTTATCCGTCCGGGATTACAGGAAATTATGGATGCTGCGCCATCCGGTGAGATTGTAAAAAAAGTACGCAGATTGGTAAAGGAAATAAGAGAGGTCAGCTACCTCGAAAAATGCTATATCCGAAAAATGGGGTTCGATTATTTCGCGGATCTGCATATCCAGGTGGACGGTAGCTTGTCCGTAGAAGAAGGCCACAGGATTTCCCATTTGGTAAAAGACAAGCTACTGCAAAGCGAACTGGGTATAAAGGACGTACTTATTCATATCGAGCCTTACCATCCTAAAATTCAATAAAATTCGTTGGTTTAATCCAATCTTCGTAGGTTGATTCTGATAGCTTAAGTCATAACGTAAGAGGGTGATTAGCTTTCAGGTTTGGTTAAAGCATCACGCGGTGACGAGGCATGTTCACGAATCAAAAGCCGCCCGGAATTTTCCGCAATAAAAGTTGAGTGCTTTTTTTATTTTCTCGGCATATAAATGATCATACAGGCGCCCGTCACGGCGATCAGCGCACCGATAATATCCCATTTATCCGGCTTAAACCCATCAATTTTCCACGCAAACAAAAGGGCCATCACAATAAAAATTCCGCCGTAAGTGGCGTAAACCCGCCCGAAGTTCGCGGTTTGCCACGTGGCGACCACGCCGTATAACGCCAGTACAATACCCCCGGCTAAACCATACCACCAGGGCTTACCCTCTTTTAGCGACAGCCAAACCAGGTAACCGCCGCCTATCTCAAAAAGCCCGGCCAGTATAAAAAGGGCCAGTGATTTAACAATTCCCATGCTCAATAATCGCTATAAATCTTGTGAAACGGGCGAATGGTAGCGCCTCAGTTTGGAATTATTTTATTAATATAAATTGATCGCAAAAATCGAATTACATTTGCACAGCTGTAGCGTTTGATTATTATCCATCGTATATGTGTCAAAATGAAAGCTTTAGTCTTTATAATTTGCTTAGGACTGATTTTTTTAGGTTGTAAAAAAAATCAAACAGGCCCTCAAACAGCCTCTCAAACAGGCTATTCACAAAATCAAGGGGTGTTAGTGGGATACAATATGCGCATGTGTGCTGAACCTTCTTGCGGGGGCATGATAATAACGATTAAGAATGACGCCAGTAAAAACCCGTCACCATCTTATCTATTTAATGGTACGCTCCCCAACTTAGAGATCAATGATTCTACTAAGTTTCCTATTAATGTTATTTTAAGCTGGAAACGTGATACTGGCGTATACGGCTCCTACAATTATATATTAATTTCTCAAATAAAGGTGATTAATAAATAACTTAATCCGCTAACCTACAATTTCTTAGGTGGCAACATGACCGATGCTAGGATACAAGCAATGTTTCCATCGGTACTATCCATTGCGAAGCATCTCCGCATAAGCATTGGGTAAAGGACTATCTTCAACCCCTTTGGCCGCTTTCTCTATATCATACGCAAAACGGATAAACTCAACCTTTACACTATCCTTATCTTTAACTGTACTATTTTCATTGATATGTAAAAGCACATACCCGCCGCGCGGGTCTTTGTCTTTTGGCTTGCCGATTGAACCAATGTTGATGGCATGACGGTAAAGCGGTTCTTCGGCAATTACCGTTGGCAGTACCCGGTGGTAAGGCTGGTGGGTATGACCGAAGCACATTACATCAGCGTCGGCACCTTCCATAATGCGCAGCATACTTTTTTCGTCCCTGTCCCCGAATAAATATTCATTGATCTTGCGCGGGCTGCCATGTACCAGCAGCACATTTAATTTATCGTTATTGAGCTGAAACTCCAGGCGGATATGGGCGGGCAGCGTACGTAAATAAGCCCGTTGCTCATCTTTCACCACCTCGTTGGTATAAGCGATAGAGATTTTGCCCATCGCCTTTTCTTCGTCTGTTTTATAGGCGCAGCCGCAATCATCACTATGGCGTCCAATTCCAAAATCATAGTTGCCTGCAATACAGGGGATGCCGCGTTTGCGTACTTCATCAATCACTTCATTGGGCCAAATGTTGTAGCCCACTAAATCCCCAAGGCAATAGATCGCATCAGGTTTTTGCGTTTCCACATCGACAAAAAATGCCTCCAATGCCGGTAGATTCGCATGTATGTCTGAAAAAAGTGCAATTTTCATATTAGACGGTAGTAATTGATTTTGGTGTATAATATTTCTTTCTTAACCAAAAGGCTAAGTTGACTAAAGCTATTAATGCAGGCACCTCAACCAACGGCCCGATTACCCCTGCGAAAGCTTCGCCAGAATTGATACCGAACACGCCGATAGCAACCGCTATTGCCAGCTCAAAATTGTTCCCGGTAGCAGTAAAGGCAATCGAAGCGCTTCTTGAATAATCGGCGCCGAATGATTTACCGATAAAAAAGCTTATCGTAAACATGATGGTAAAGTAAATCACCAAAGGTATAGCGATCCGCACCACATCCTTCGGTATTTGCACGATCAGGTTTCCTTTTACACTAAACATAACCACGATGGTGAATAATAACGCAACCAGGGTAATTGGCGAGATAAATGGCACATATTTCTTTTGAAACCATTCTTCCCCCATTATTTTGATCAGCGAATAGCGGCTGATCACCCCTGCCGCAAATGGAATCCCTAAATAAATCCCGACGCTTTTGGCTATTTCTGCAATTGTAATATTGACTGCTAAGCCCTTTAAGCCGAACAACGGAGGTAATAGCGTAATAAAAATATAGGCATAAACGCTGTATAATAAAACCTGGAAGATGCTGTTTAACGCGATCAGCCCGGCTGCATATTCGCGGTTGCCTTCTGCAAGTTCGTTCCAAACAACTACCATTGCAATACACCGGGCAAGCCCGATCAATATAACCCCGATCATATAGGCAGGATGGTCGCGCAGTAAAGTGATCGCTAAAAAGAACATGAGGATTGGGCCAACTATCCAGTTCAAAATCAGTGAGGCGCTCAGTACTTTGGTATCTTTAAACACCTCGCCCATGTTTTCATATTTAACCTTAGCCAGCGGGGGATACATCATCAAAATCAAGCCTATGGCTAAGGGAATATTGGTGGTCCCACTCGAAAAGGAATTGATAAATCCGGCCGAGGAGGGGATGAAGTAGCCAACCGCAACGCCGATGGCCATCGCCAAAAATATCCAAAGGGTTAGGAACCGGTCAAGGAAGCTTAATTTTTTTCTTTCTGCCGCAGGGGCACAATGATCGATCGCCATATCAGGATTTTAAGTATTCGTTAACGAAATGTTCGCAATACGTTTTGATCATATCCCGCACGATCCGGAATTGGTCCATCACTTCGTCTGTCGTTCCGGTAGCCTTCGCCGGATCAGGAAAATTCTTGTGCAGCTTAACGGCTCGTGTGGGAAAATAGGGGCAGCTTTCTTTGGCATTATCGCAAACCGTGATAACAAAATCGAAATCAATATCCAGGTATTCGTTAACGTTGTTGGAGGTATGGCCCGAAATATCGATCCCATCCCGTTTCATGATTTCAATGGCTTTTGGATTTACGCCATGCATTTCAATCCCGGCGCTGTAAATATTTGCTTTGTCGCCTGCAAAATGCCTTAAATACCCCTCGGCAATCTGGCTCCGGCAACTATTGCCCGTACAGAGAACCAATATATTTTTCATGGTTTTAATCAATGGACTTTTTCATTACGATAGCCGAAACAGGGCATACATGGCTAAACTCAGACGATGCTTTTACCGCCTCCGGGACGTCTTCCCGGCTGATCTGTTGAAATCCCTTTCCCGCGAAATATTCAGGCGCGGTTTCAGTAAGCAGGAATAGCGCTGCAAGTCCTTTCGTTTTCGCCAGGCTCTCTATTTGCCCGATTAGTTTTCCGGCGATGCCCAGGCCACGATAGGAGGGTAGCACAACCAACGACCGGAGCAAGCCGTAACTTCCATAAATTTCAAGGCCCGCAACCCCGATCAGTTCCTCATTGTCCACCATGGTAAAAAAATTCTCCAACGATGCCGGGAGATCGTCTACCGGCAGTTTTTCCGAAAGGAGCAGCGCCTGGATGGCTTCCTTTTGGGTTGATGTTTGTATAATTTCCATATTTGTTCTTCTGTATAACTTAACTATGCACATTCCTTTTTTAGCGATTTTAAGGCCCTTTCCAAGTAAGCGATTTTAGCATTTTTTCGCTTTTCCTGATATTCTGTTAGGTCAGGTGGGTTAAATTCAATTTTTTCGCTTATCATTTTATAATAGATTGTAGCGATTTTATTAGCAGTAGCTACAATCGCATATTTGTTTCCACCTTTGGCTTTCATTCGTCTGAAATAGTCTCCCAACCAGTGATCACTGCGCTGACAAGCGTTAGCAGCTTTTCTGAAAGCCTGACTGGCAGGGTTAGCTTTCTTTCTCATTAACTTACTGCTGACCAGTTTACCACCGGTGATTTTATTATTAGGACACAAATTAAGCCATGACCTAAAGTGTTCAACCGTCTCCCACTTACTCATGTCGGTTCCTGTTTCTGCCAAAATCTCCATGGCCCCAACGTCATTCATTCCATAGATAGCCAAAACATCTACTCTATGAATGCCTTTTAAATAGCTTCTGACATTAAATTTCGGTGCATTTTTATTTTTTTTTTTAAACGGGGCTTTTTCATCACTTTTTTCAGGCTTGGGCGCAGGCAATTCTCCCTCATTTTCTGCTGCCGCAAATTCCTGAAGTTTGGCTTCAATTGCCCAGTCACATTTTTTTATACGCTCTAAAAAGAATTTATAACAACTGTAATTTTCTTCCAGCGTAAACAATTGCTCCTCTCGCCAGTTGCCCTGTAATGACTTTACAAGATCTTCCCTGTCGGCTTTTATACGACGGTCAACTAAAGGCAGAAAATTCGCTGCATTTCTCTCTCCTGAAATGATGGCTTCTACTATTGCCGAACCGGTTTTACCAGTCAGATCGCTTATTTCAGTATGCAGTTTGATATTCATCAATTCAAGTGCTTTTTGCATCCGCAGCACAAACCGGCTGCTTTCCTGGGTCAGAGTTCGCCTGTGCCGGACCAGGACTCGTAGCGATTCTTGAATATCATCTGGCAGGTAACTGCTTTTTAACAACCCACAGCTATGCAATTGCTGGAGCCATTCCGCATCACCTTGATCCGTTTTCCTGCCGCTGACGTTACGAACATGCCGCGCATTAACCAAATATACCTCAAAGTCATGCTGGATCAGAAGGGTAGCTAAGGGCTTCCAGTAAACGCCAGTTGACTCCATGGCTACCGTATCAACGCCACATTTTTCTAACCAGGCTACGATTTCTTCCAAATCACAACTCATAGCACCGAAAGTCCGGACTGATTGCTCATCACGACCTGCCGGGACAGCAACAGCGTGGATAGTATCCCCAATGTCAATTCCAGCTGCATGGGGATGAACAACAGCCATTGCAACAAACTCTTTCTCTTTTGCTTTTTTTAAATCTTCTTTTTTCATAAATTTAAACTTTAAAAGCAAAGGTGCTTTGCCTTCCGGCGCAATTAGGTATATTCTTCTGTACGGGGTCCATCCCCCAATCTGAAACTTAAAAAGTCGAAAGAACCAGGCTTCCAATATGAATTTTGGGGTTCACTGAGTTTGATGGTCTTGCTGCAAAGCGCTTTTGCTTCTTAAAATTACTTTTTCAAAAGCGAAAGACTAACCATGCCGTTATTTTTGCCGAAACATAGGCCCTTATTTTAGGCTTC
>Ga0302304_10000437_pt1 | contig 23994 bp, 26 predicted proteins | sample III_Palsa_E2_2_FD_198769 | JGI IMG/M metagenome (GOLD analysis project Ga0302304, IMG submission 198769) | Peat permafrost microbial communities from Stordalen Mire near Abisko, Sweden - III_Palsa_E2_2 | ecosystem: Environmental > Terrestrial > Soil > Palsa > Peat permafrost | place: Sweden...
CAGAAGCCGCGCGTCGGTCGCTAGGTTCCCAGTCAGCTGCCCAGTGCTCACTGCCGTCGCGCGTGGCTCAGTCAACACCGCTGAGGACCCGCCACCCCCGCCATCGGTATATTCACAACCCGCGTTGCTGCCGCTCGGCCCACCGTCGGGAAAGCCCCCCGGCGCCTGAATTGAGTCCGGGCAAGTGGTGACGGCACCCCCACCTGGCCCGCCGACAACCACCCACAGCGTCGACGCACCCGTCGGCACGGGAAGGCCTGTGTTCACGACCACAGCACCCGCGCCCGGAACATCACCGGCCAAGGATCCGATGCCACCGGACGCCCCCACCGCAGTAACGCTCAAGCTCGTGACCCCTGTCGGAACGCTGAACGTGTCCTCGGTCCCTGCGCTCGTGTACGCGCATGTCGCCGTCGTCCCCGACGTGGAGTAATCGCCGGTCGAGCCGCACGGAGCGCCCGCCGCGGCCCCCGACGACACCCCGACCGCCAACCCGGCACCCGCCACCACCACGACCGCCAGGAGTCGCCCAATGCCAGTGCGACGCGACCTAGTTCCGATCAGTTCCACAGCAGTCTCCTCCCCCGCGTTGGATAGGCGATGACACGACCCATCAGTCCCCCGAGAGCCGCGGGCCCAATCGTCCGCCAAGATCCCGCCGCTGTCAACCCGGACGGCGCCTTACCCACCCCCAAAGTGCCGCATGCGCGAATACGAGCACTCTCAGACGAATTGATCAGACGGCTGCATCGGGCTGCCCGCGGCCAGTCTCGGCGAGCCGCTTGACGCGGCTGTTCGGAATGCACTGGGCGGTCTCGCCGAACGCAGGGTCGCGTCCCCTATCGCCATAAACGAGCCACCTAGAGCGCCGCGGCAGATGGCTCCTCCGGCGATCTGGGCAACCGGCTCGACACTGCTGATCGACCGGGTCGAAGCCCAACCCCGTGCAGCCGTGCGGCTGCTGCTTTCATGCTGGCGAGGCTGGCGCCCTCACTGCTGCAAACGCGTGAATTCGCGAGCGCGCCGACTCGGCCGGGTTTGACGCCGGCGGACCTGAGCTGTGCGTGGCGACGGTGCCTCTGTATTCGGCGGATTCTGCACGCCTCTGCCTGAGCCCGCTTACGGCGACCGGCGAGGTTGGCGTGGTCGGGTCGTGTGATTCTGGCGCGCCCGCCTGCACGTGGGAGCACAGGCAGGCGCCGGCTCGTCAAGGCGAAAATGTCTCAATGTGCTTTATGGACGCCTCAATCCCCTGGTGGAGCTTCAGCTGCGCAGCGACTCGAAGAGTTGTGGCCGACGCTGCACCATGACGACGACCCAGGTGAGGCTGGATGTCCGTTCCGCATCTTCGCTCGGCGTATACCTAACAGCCCGGAGTCCCTTGCGCGGGCCTGTCGGCTCATCCGTAGCACAGGGTCCCACGGGTGCTGTTGGATCCAAGCCGCATGGTTCGAATGTGGTATAAGCGCGCGCACTGGGGTCGAGTCGCGTATACGAGGAGTCGATCAGCATGCTGTTGGGGCTTTCGGGCTTGGATTGGCGCCGTTTCCGGTTTGTCGTTTCGATGCTCGTAGCGGCGTCCGTCTGCTTGGCGGGAGCTTTCGCGGCCGATGGTGCGTCGGCGGCTACGGTGACCTATTCGGGGCACGAATCTGAGACCACCGACAATTTTGGTGGGATCAGCACTTGGGACATGGAGTTCAGCTGGACTGCGACGGCGACGGGGTCGTTAGACCAGCTGCAGAACGGTGAAGCCGACTATTCCTTGACCGCGAGCGGGACGATCACGACCGACAACACCGGCCGTGGCACCAGTTGCAGCGCGGAGATCTCTGGTCCGGGATCGGGCAATGTTCCGCTAGGAGGGGCGCCGCTCAGCAGTATCTTTAGCTTTGGTTCCAGCTTCGCGGCGGCGGCCGACTTGGGCGCGGTCCAGAGCGACCTCACGGCGGCGGTGATATCGCACTCTGGGCCCGGGCCGCCTGATTGCGGCATGGTTGACGTCAACGGCTCGCTGCTTGATTTCTCTTCGCTGAGTCCCGCTCAGCAGGCTCAGCTTGCCGCTGCGTCCAAGCCGGAGACGAGCGAGAGGCTTGAGGATGGCCTGACCTCGCAGAGCTTCGATTTCGGGCCGGTGACCAGTTCGCCGACGGCCTCTGACTCGGACGGTACATGGATGCTCGACATCGCATCGACGATCTCGGTGCCGCTGACCTACGTCGCGCTGGGCGACTCTTTCTCGACGGGGCTAGTACCGCCGTATGTTCCCGGAGGTGGCGCCCCGTGCTACCGCTCTCGAGTCTCGTATCCCCTGCTTTATGACCCGAACGCTCTTTTCGTCGCGTGCAGCGGAGCCACGACACAGATTATGGAGACGAAACAACTCGGCCCCGGCGTGCTGAGTGGTAACACCAAGATCGTGTCCTTGACGGCGGGCGGGAACAATTTCGGAATCTTTGGTCTCTTGACGAGGTGTTTGACCCATCTCTGGTTCCGCGCGCACTGTCAGCAGGAGATCGACCGTGCCGTAGGTGGCCCCCACGGCCTCAGCAAGGTGAGGAATGACGTTGGTGAACTGTTGAAGTACATCCACGCAAGGGCCATGAACGCACGTATTTACGTCTTGGGCTACCCGAACCCGATGCCGGCGAAAGTGCCCCGTGTCTGTCCTGAGCTCACGGCCTTTGGGCTCGGGTTCCGTGAGGGGCTTGAAATAAGTGTCCTACGCCGCGTGGACGCCGTGCTTATGCACAACGTACTCGATCAGCTCAACATGTACATTGAACAGGCGTCTCGGCAAAACGACGCAACGTATGTCCCTCCGTTCACAGGGCATGATGTTTGTGAAGGGCCTCACGAGAGTTATTTCTATTCGCTTTTGAGCACAGTTAACGGGATTACCGTGCTACATCCAAACGCTTACGGAGTGGTCCAGATGGCAGCGGACCTAAAACGGTACGCGGATCCGCCACCGAGTTAGACCGTGAGGCTCGGGCCGTACCACGCGCTTAGGCGAGACCGTCCGAGGTTCCCCTGGCGCGTTGGTGCGCGAGTGACCGCGCACCTCTAGCTCGACGAGGTGGCAGCGATGACCTCGGCCGATGCCCGAAAGTAAGGACCACTTAACGCCAGGACAGCCGCGGACACTCACCAATCGCTGATGTTGTTGCTGATCTGACGCTACCCAGCGATGGCTGGCACTCGCTTTCGTCGACCACACCGCTTGCCGCCGGAGTTGCGCATTACGACGCAGCCGAGCCTCGCGCCGATGCGGCCGGCACTTTGTGCAGTCGCCGAGTTCCGGGCCGCGACGGCAGCCGCCGATGGGGCGGCAGGTCCCAGGCCACGCAGCGAAGTACATACGTATCGCGCCTATTGTGCTCACCATAGCGTTGGCACCGGTTTCGGCGATCAGGGATCCTGCCAGGTCTGGGGACCAGCCGCTGGTCGAGCTGCTGGTGTTCGATCGAACGAGCAGCCACAACATCTCGGTCTAGAGGGACGGCCATGGCAGCAAGGCCGAGGGGTGTCGCGGAGGCAGCGGCGAGCCGTCAGGTCGCGGCGTTCGGCGCCACCTTATCCCGGCGGTCGACTCAGGGTGGCGACAAGAACTTCACCCTTCTCGAGGTCGACTTGCCCGAGGTACGCATGTTGGTAACCCCCCAGCGTTACCAAGTGCTGACGAAGCAGCACCTGAAGCCGATCGAACAGACTCTGGAGCCTCGCCGCATCTGCTGCCACGTCCCGCGGTGGATCGTATGGCGACCACGCGTGGACCAGTTCGCTGAGAAAGCCATGTTCCCGGCCCCAGTCGGCCTTTTGGAGGAACTCCTCGGGAGACGGGGCATCCAAGCCCGTCTCCCGAGCGGAAGTGGAGGATTCCCACCGAAAGGCGATCCATCGCCGCCCGAGCGTCCCCTCAAAATCCCCGATTTGCAGGGCCTCTGCGAGTGGAGCCAGCCGGGATCGAACCGGTGACCTCCTGCTTGCAAAACAGATCAGTTTGTCCACTCGTGTCTCGTGGTGTCGCGTAAGTGCCTGCAAATGGGGCATTTCTGTTGGCCACGGAAGGACACGAAAGGACGGCGCGAGACAAACTGGTGCCCCCTCGGCGTTCGTGACTTGGGGCGGCGGGAAGAGGGCGGCCCCGCTTGCCCGGCTGCGTCAGCTCGAGGATGCGGCCGCGGCCGAGGCCGCTCTTGCGTCGGCGATCGCCGTCTGCGCGTCGAGCCGCGGCATATCCTCAAACTCGTCCATCACGTGGCCATACGTGCTGAGGGTGAGCCGCGCGTCGTGCCCGAGCTGGCGAGCGACGTAGATCACCGAGCCCCCCTCGTGGAGTAGAAGCGACGCAAACGAGTGCCTGAGGTCGTACGGACGACCGTGCTCCAGCCCCGCCGCCTCGATCGCGCGCTTGAACGCCCGTCGGCGCCACGACTGGTACGCGGCGAGCGTCCAGGGCGTCCCGGCCCCCGACGGGAAGATCAGCGTGTTCTCGCCCGGTCGGCCGCTCCGCAGTCGCCACTCGCGGAGGTCTACGGCGAGCGGCTGCAGGACACGCACCGTCCGGTGAGCGGCCGTCTTCGTGTCCTTTTCCTCGCCGAGCGATATCGCGCGCTCGACGAGGATCGTCTGCTCGCGGACGTCGCGCCACTGGAGGGCCAGCGCCTCACCGGGCCTGAGTCCGGCGTACGCCATGACGCTGATCAGCGCCGCGTCGCGCGGCGAGCTTGCCGCGCGCATCCGTTCGATCGTCGCCGGAGCCAACGGCCGGACCTCAGTCCGTCGCGGAAGCGCAGCCTTGCGGACGGCACGCGCCGGGTTCGATTGGATCTGCCCGTTCTCGAACGCGCGCTGAAGGATCGCTCCGAGCAAGGTGAGCGCGTAGCGGACCGAAACACGGCCGTGGCCGGCGGCGAGCCGCTGCGCCTGCCAGCGCGCGATCGTCTCAGGCCTGATTACGCGGAGCTCCAGCGGGCCGAGCGACGGCAGGATGTGCTTGTTCAGAAGTTGCCGGTAGTGCATCCATGTCTTTGGCGAGAGCTGGGACGCATATGCCTCACACCACGTGCCGACCACGTAATCGGCGAGCGTCACCCGGCCCATGTCCGGGGGCTGAAGTGTGTAATTGGATTACACACTTCGTTACATACTTTCCTATACACCTGGAGCGTCCGTCGCCCGCTCCGATCGCGCTCGCCCCGCCAGGAGCTGGTCGGGACTCGGTCTCGGCGCCCGGCCGCTCTCGATCTTGAGCAGAGACGCCGTCTCGGGCCGGCACCCGCGCCGGTAAACTCGACTCATGAGCGTAACCGTGCGGCTCCCCGACGACCTCGCCGCCCTGCTAGCCGAGGAGGCTGCGCGCCAGTCCGTGACCGCGGACGAACTCGCCGCGCGCGTGCTGGCCGAGCACATCCATGGCCGGCGGAAGCTCGGGTTCGTCGCGATTGGCGCGTCGAGCTCCGGTCGCACCGCTGCGGAAGCGGAGGACATGCTCGCCGAAGGATTCGGTCGCTGACGCTGGTCGTCGACACCGGCGTGCTGCTCGCTGCCGCCGATCGAAGCGATCCCGACCACGGGGCCTGCCGGAAGCTGCTGGAGGCGCATCCCGGACCGCTCGTCACGACCGGGCTCGTGATCGCCGAGACCGGATGGCTGATCGACCGGCAGCTCGGAGCGGCGGCCGAAGCCGCGTTGTACGAGTCCGCGGCGGCCGGCGAGATTCGCATCGAGCCGCTCTCGGCAGCCGATTGGACTCGAATCGCAGCGCTCACTATTCAGTACGCCGATCAGCATCTCGGCGGCGTCGACAGCAGCCTCATCGCGATCGCTGAGCGACTCGGCGCAACCAGCATCGGCACCCTTGACAGACGCCATTTCGGCCTCGTCCGCCCTCAGCACATCGCCGGCTTCGAACTGCTTCCGTGAATTCACGGCCGCGGCCCCCGGACTGGATCCTTCGCTGGCGTGCACGAACTCGCTTCCCTCGGGCATGGACCAGCCCGCCGCACCCTTCAATCAAGCATCGACCCCGACTACCCGCACCCTTCCCTCGTGACATACGTGGGGGGCGGGTAGTCGGGGTCGTAAGCGAGCTGAAAGCTCAGGTGCGGCGGGGCTGTTCGAGGGCTCAAGTGTGGACTCCAAGTCCACCCATCCGTCCACACTTTCTGTCCACCCCTTCGTCCTCACCTTGAGCAGTCCGCCGCAGTGGACTCCGCGTCAACTGGGACGGGGCCCACGCCCACGACAAACTGGCCGCCTCGCTGGACCTATCGCACGAGAAAGGGAGGTGTACGGCGGCAAGCCTGCGTCGCCGGACACCTCAGACCCGACGTGCGGACGTTTGGCGAGATGCGGGTCTGGTCGGTTAGCGACCGACAGCGAACCGCAACACGTCCGGGAAGACTCGGCTGAGTCCGAAGGTACCGACGCCCGGGACGACGGTGACGGGTGGATCGCCGCCCAGCAGTTCGGCCACCTGGCGGGCGTGAGCCGGCGGGTGCGCTTCGTCGAGTTCGCCCGTCCACAATGCGGTCGGTATCACGCCGGCTGGCGGTGGGGCGATGCCCCACGGTCTGGCTAGAAGGCGGATCTCCTCGATCGCCGCGTCGGGATTGCCCAAGAACTCGCGCATCGTGCGGAGGTGGATGTCGCGAATCAACGGGTCGTCGAGAAACGGGCGATCGGCGGCGGGCACCTGCGCGATCGCGGAGTCCGGCAGCTTCTTGAAGGTCTGCCTCAGGCCGGCTTTCAGCACGAACGGCGCCTTGCGCGCGAGAAAGACAGCAGTCCTCAGCTGCTTGCCGGCGTCCATTCGAGCCTCCCGGCTGGTCATCGGGGCGAGTCCGCCCAGCAGCGCGAGCGCAGTCAACCGCTGCGGCGCGGAAGCCGCGACTGCGACGCCGTACCCCGTACCTCCTGATTGGGTCACGACCCCGGTACGCTCGATGTCAAGTGCGTCGAGTAGCGCGAGCTGGTCAGCTGGCCAGTCAGCCATCGTCCGCCCAGGCTTAGCGGCGCTGCCGTGGATTCCGGGACGGTCCGGGATCAGCAGACGGATGCCGAGCTCACGCGCCGTCGGCGCGAGAGCCCATCCGAGACCACGAGAACAGGGACCGTCGAGAACGGTGACCACCGGTCCGGCGTCGGCGCCGGCCTGCGCGTAGGAGAGAGTGCGGCCGTCTGGCAGCGCGATCTGAGAGCTCATCGCTGGTTGCGACATCATGTCGCAAGATAGTTGCATAGTCTGCGACAGAATGTCGCAACGAGCTCCGCGCGTCCCGGCCACCGAAGCCCGGCACCGAATCCTGGCCGCGGCGCGTGAACTACTGCTGGACCGTCCGTTCGCCGCACTGACGGTTGGCGACGTGATGGCCCGAGCGGGGCTGACACGTACCGTCTTCTACCGACACTTCGAGGGGCTGCCGCAGCTAGCCCCCGAGTTGCTCCCCGATGCTGATGACCCGCTCGTCGACCAAGTCCTCCGCGGCTCTCCCGAAGACCTAATAGACACCATGATCACCGGCCTAGTCGGGCTGTACGCGGAGAACGGCAGGTGGCTCCGCGCAATCGACGCCGCCGCAGCGGACCCAGACGTCGATGCCGCGCTCGATCGCGCCCTCGTCGGTCCACGCCGGCTATTGGAGACGCTCGTCGCCGACGCTCCGGACCCGCCGCCCAACCCACGCGAGTTCGCGCTCCTACTGATGGCAACCCACCGGGCATACCTGCTCGACAAATTCGGCAGCGGCAACGACTCGCCCGACAACCGTCACGACGCTATCGCCGCGCTCGCCGCCCTCTGGCGGCGGCTTCTCGCGAAGTGAACCTGGAGCCCGGACAAGCCCTCGGCCCGGCCCCCCTTTCGCGCGGCAAGCGCGACCGCGGGCCTGGGTCGGGGCGGTTGATGCCTGGCGGTTCCGCAGCTGGCGAGGAGCAGGGTCTGCACCGTTTGGCCATGCGAGCCCTGCTTTCCGGTTCGCGCGCTACTTCTTCAATCGTGGATTGGGTCAGCCGACGGCCGCGACGCGCCGGATCCTGCTGGTTGTCCGGAGGGATGGCGTTGTCGGCCAGCGGCCGGGCTGCCATTGCGCCTGGCGCATCAGCGGTCTTTTCGGCCGCGACGCGCAACCTCAGCCGGTGTTTCGGCGCCGCCGGCTGGAGAGCGCCGGGTCGGAGTGCTCTGCAGGCGCGGCCGCGGCACGTTCCGTCGTAGTCTCGCGTTGATGATGCACGGGGCGGAGATCCGGTTTTTGGAGTTCTTTGGTCGTCGTGTCGCTTACTCGGTGACCGGCGACGGGCCTCCGCTGGTCGCGCCCGCGTGGTGGGTCAGTCACTTGGAGCTCGATTGGGCGGATCAGACGTTTCGGGGATTCTGGGAGTCGGTTGGCGAGGGCTACGCGGTCGTGCGTTATGACCGGCTCGGTGTCGGTATGTCTGATCGTGATGTGCGCGATGAGGAGCTGACGCTCGAGGGTGAGGTTGCGTTGCTGCGCGCCGTGCTGGATGAGCTTGCCTTGGAGCGGGTCCTGTTGGTCGGCGGCTCGTCTGGCGGTTGCGCGGCGATCGCGTTTGCGGGTCGCTTCCCTGACCGGGTCGACCGTCTGCTGCTGTACGGCGCGTATGCCGACGGGCCCTCGATCACCTCGCCGGAGGTGCGCGAGGCGATCATTTCAACCGTGCGCTCGCATTGGGGGCTGGGGTCGCGCGTGCTGGCCGACATATTCCTGGGCGAAGCCAGCGGCGTTGAGCAGGAGCGGTTCGCGCGCTATCAGCGCGCGGCGGCGAGCCCAGGGATCGCGGCGGCGCTGCTGGAGCTGATCTACCGCAACGACGTGCGGGCGGAGTTGGCGCAAGTTCGCGTGCCGACGCTGGTGGTGCACCGCCGTGCCGATCGTGCCATTCCCTATCACCTCGGCCGGGAGCTCGCGGCGGCGATTCCGGGGGCGACGCTGATCCCGCTGGACGGGAGCGCGCATTTCCCGTGGGCCGGGGATGCGCAATCGGTGGCGCGCGCGTTGCGATCAGTTCTCGCGCCCGAAGCTCCGGCGCGTGTTGCCGGGGAGCCTGCGGCGGTGCTGCTCTCTGGCCGAGAGCGCGAGGTGCTGGCCCTGGTCGCGAGGGGGTTGAGCGACCGGGAAATCGCCGAGCAGCTGGTCTTGAGCCACCACACGGTGCACCGGCACGTCGCGAACATCCGCCACAAGCTCGGGCGCGGATCCCGTACGGCAGCGGTCGCTGAGGCTGCCCGGCTGGGTCTGCTCTAACGAGCGATCACCCGAACGGGCCATTCTGTTCAGATGGCCGATGCGAGCGATGCGAGGCTGCCGCGGCGCGCGTATGGTCGCCACCATGCAGAACGGCGCCCCCAAGGCCACACCAGTTGACCCTGGCAAGCCGGTCAAGGCGCCAGGGGAGGACTCGATCGGCTCGGGTGTATGGGCGCGCGTCTTCGCGGTGCTGTACGACCCGTTCGTGTGGGTCGGCGAGCGGGCTGGGTTGCGCGCCCAACGCGAGGAGCTGCTCAGCCACGCGCGCGGGCGCACGGTGGAGATCGGGGGTGGCACCGGACTGAACCTGCCGCACTATCCCAATGGCCTCGATGAGCTGGTCATGGTCGAGCCAGACGGCGCAATGCGCGTCCGCCTTGAGAAGAGATTGGGCCGCAGCCGCCGGCAGGCGTGGGTGGTTGACGCGCCGGCTGAGCGACTGCCCTTCGCCGACGGATCGGTCGATACGGTCGTCTCGACATTCGTGCTGTGCACAGTCGACGCTCCCGATCTTGCCCTGCGGGAGATCGCGCGCGTGCTGCGGCCCGACGGTCAGCTGCTGTTCATCGAGCACGTCCGCTCTGAGTCGCCGACGCTCGTCTACTGGCAGGACCGCCTAGCGGGGCCTTGGCGTCACTTCGCGGCAGGCTGCCGCTGCAACCGCGCGACGGCAGAGCTGATCGTCACCTGCGGGCTCGAGCTCGAACGCGTGAGCGAAGCGTCGTGGCATGCGATGCCGCCGATCGTGCGACCCCTCATCGCCGGCCGGGCGTGCCCGGCGAAGGCGGGGGGTCAATTCGATGACTAGGGTCCGCGTCGGATTGTTTCCGCCTGTCGGCCAGCCGGGCGGCGATCCGCAACAGCTGCAGGCGACGCTCGCTCGCGTCGCCGACGCTGGAGTCGACCACGTCTGCGTTGGCGATCATGTGAGCTTCTTCGTAGGGGCGGGCTCGGACGGGCTGATCACAGCGACCTCAATGCTCGCTGCTCAGCCCAAGCTGCCGGTGTATGTCGGGCTCTATCTGCTGCCGTTGCGCCACCCGGTTCCTGTCGCTCGCCAGCTCGCGACGATCGCTCAGATCGCTCCTGGCCGACTCACGCTCGGTATCGGGATCGGAGGCGAGGACCGCCACGAGATCGAGGTCTGCGGGGTGGACCCCAAGACGCGCGGGCGCCGGATGGACGAGTGTCTCCAGATCCTCCGCGAGCTGGCCGACGGCACGCCGGTGACGTTCGACGGACAGTTCTTCTCGCTGAAGGACGCGCTGATCGTGCCAGCGCCGTCGCCGCGGATACCTTTGATCGTCGGCGGGCGATCAGATGCGGCGGTCAGGCGCGCTGCGAGGCTCGGCGACGGCTGGCTCGGGATCTGGGTCTCCCCACGCCGATTCGCGTCCGTGGCCGAGCATATCGCGCAAGAAGCTAGCGGCGCGCGACGCGACCCAAGCGACTTCGAGCATGCGCTCAACGTCTGGTGCGGCTTTGCCGCCACGCGTGACGCCGCGCGGGAGCCACTCGCCACGCAGATGCAGCGCTTCTACCAGATGCCATTCGAGCCGTTCGAGCGCTACTCGCCCTACGGCACGCCCGAGCACGTCGCCGAGTTCCTGGGCCCCTACATCGGGGCTGGCTGCGCGGCATTCAACGTGATCCCCTGCGCTGAGGATCAGGAGACGGCCGTCAGCGCAGTCGGTGAGCTACGACAACTGCTGAACCGAAGTGTGGTCGGAGCGGTCGCCTGAGTGGCGGCTGCCATCACACTCAGGACGCCGCTGGGGCGCCGCGTGAAGGTTGTTGAGCAGGGCGCAGGCACGCCTGTGGTGTTTCTCCACAGCGGGGTGGGCAGCCCTGGCGAGTGGAAGCAGGTCTTCTCGCTCTGGCCTGAGGGCTACCGGCTTGTCGCGATCGAGGCCTACCGCGACGGCACCGGCCCAGGCGTGGCCGGGAGCCCGAGCCTTGACGACTACGCCGATCAGGTCCACGCGGTCGCCGAGCACCTCGGCGCGTCTATCTGCCTGGTCGGGTTCTCGTGGGGCGGCGCAACAGTCCTGCGGGTGGCGGCTGCGACGCCCGGGCTGGTGAACTCGCTCGCCGTCATCGAGCCTGAGGCATACGCGTTGCTGCGCACTCAGGACGCCGACGCCTATACCCAGATCTGTGGCCTGCGCGATCGCTGGCGCGCCCACGTGCGCGCCGGGCGGTGGTACGAGGCCTTCGAAGAGTTCATCGACTTCTACAACGGACCCGGCTCGTTCGCCCTCTGGCCGCCCCCGCGCCGTGAGGCGTTCCTTGCCGTCCAGCAGACCCGCGGAGACCTATGGGACGTTCTCTTCGACGACGGCCTGCTCACAATTGACGCGCTCACCAGGGTGACCGCACCGGTCCACGTCATCGAGGGAACGCACACCTCCGTCGTCGACCACGCGCTCTGCGAGGTGGTCCGGCGACACGTGCCGCACGCGCAGCACACGCTGATCGACGGCGCCGGCCACATGATGCCGCTCACCCACCCCGAGCCGCTCACCCGCGCCCTCCTCAACGGAATCGATCACACAACTATCGATCGGACCATGGTCCGCACCACGACAGCCGATCCCGAGCTGCGTGCAGCGTTGTGGCGATCCGCCCCTGCTCCGTAGCCAACTCGAGCAACTCCCGCCGCAACGCGAGCGACCTGCAACGCGCGGAATGCGAGCATCCGCCGGGCCGGCTCAGCCGCCGTCGAGCACGGCGGCACTCAGTCCCGCGCGATCACGAAACCGGGTCTCTCAGCCGCGCCCCCGTAGCCCTCAGTGTTCTCCTAGACGAATCGGGTCGTACCGTCCGGCGTGTCGATCTAATGCCCCCGCCATGCCCCCTCCTCCGTAAACTCGTTCCAATTCCCTGTCGACGACGGCGCGCAAAACCGCCCGATTTGCGAGGATTCCGTGAAGTGGAGCCAACCGGGATCGAACCGGTGACCTCCTGCTTGCAAAGAGCCAGCGGCTGATTTGGCAGACGGTCTGATCGCGTTTTGACCAGTGTTTTCGGGCCTTCGCCAGCGCCTGAAGGCCGTCTCAGGATCCGTTGACGGGATCTGAGGCTTCCATCCGGCTTCCACGCCTGTCCGGGACAGACCACGCCGACGCTAGCGGGGCGCAGGGTGGCCGGCGCGAGTCGCGATTGTCCGGCTGATTGCCGTATACGTCGCTCGAACACGCGTCTTCCGTGGTCGAGCGCTGAGGCACGAGGCTTGACAAGTTCCGTCCGACGGCCGATATACTTTCCAACCATCCCCCCAGTTGCTTCGGTGGCTGGGTGCGAGGCCCGCCCTATGCGGGCCTCAGCGATTTAAAGGACCTTTGCGCGGCCGAACTACCAGGCAGCAGGCTTCGAGAATTGCCCTTGTGCGTCGGATAGCGTCGTCGGGAACTGGCACGCCGCAAGGGGACCACTCCGAAGCTGCTTGAAGAATGTGGGCTGAAGATCCAGGCTCCGCTTGGCTCGAGGATGAGGATTCAGAACCCCAACCTTGATGCCTAACTCGGCAATCGCGAGCGCGATCGGCTCCTTCAAATCCGCATCGTTCGAGAAGACGATGGCAACCTCGCAGTCCTTCTTGAACGCGTCCAGCAAGAGGTAGCTGGCGAGGTTCACGTCGGAGCCCTTTTCCTCCGTCTTCAAGACCTCGGCCGTCTTGGAGCCAAATCGTGGTGGGCTGGCCAGGCGCATTCTCACCGGGCGCGTACGAAACTGACCGTAATGCACCGACAGATTAGGGATCGTCTCGAGTGCTCGGAGGTAAGTCTGCTGTCGTACCGGCTGCTGAAGATCATCCGGACGCGCGTCAACAAGCGCGGTGAAGTAGCGAATGCGATTGATTTGGTTCCGGGGAAACAGCTTGGCGCAGAGGGCGGCGAAGTCGAGCCACTTGTAGGACGTTCCCTTAACGGCTCCGTAGTAGAAGTTGAAGCCATCCACGTAGATGTTTGTCTTCACGAGGACATACCAATCGAAAAGCAGCGTGAGTTGACCCGAACCCGGATTTATCAGCCCACAACCCGCAACCATTCACGGACGCGCAATTCCATCCGTTGCACGTCGAACTCTGTGAGATCTCCAGTGTGGGCTAGCGCTCGTCTCGTGGGGTTCATCTCTTGGAAGTAGGCCTCGACCCAACGCCGGTCGCCAAGCAAATCCTCGAAGTCGCTCCAGCGAGCGAGGATGGTTCCGCCCAGATCTGGGAAGTCAAGATAGTTGAGGATCGAGTCTCCGCGTGGCCCATGCCAACGGGCCGCTTCGTCCTGTTGCTCGCGGTTTCGCGCCGACCTCAGAACGCCTGGCTCAATTCCGTCAGTCCAGTCGCTGAGGTCGACTGCCTCACTCAGTGTTCGCTCGATGAGCTCTCGCATCGAGTTTTCAAGGCAAAAGAGGAGCTCATAGATCCGGCCCATCCTCCTTGCCTTTGTTCGAGCCTCGAGGCTGAACTCGTCGAGCACGGTTGTGGCGTCCGGAGAGCCGGGAACTGACGGCTCGTTCAACAGGCCCTCGTCGACCATCCTTGTGACGCTGGCAGTGACCGTTATGCCCCGGTAGAGGAACGCTTGGAGAGTCTCGGGCATGTTCAAGAGAGCAGGTTGTCGCGAATGCTCCGGAAGATGGCGTCGTAGACCTTGATGTCATCAGAAACCGGCAGATGCACGTGCACGTCATGTCGAAGGGTCAGAGTCTTCGAAAGAACCTGCCGCCGGTCCGCATTTGCGCCAGTGTCTTCACCTCCGACTTCCTCTTCTTGCTCGACATCCTCCGTCGGGCGCGAGAAGTCTGCCTGTTCCACCAGCGCCCGGAATGTCAAGGCCATCTTGTCCGAGACACCCTCCCCCTTTCCGGAGAGCCGCGCGAAGATGCCTCTGAGCTGGTCTGGCGGAAGCTTGTTCGCAGCTTCATCAATCGCGAACACATCGGCATACGCCTCTCTCACCCCTTCCGCTAGCACGCGTTTGGCCTCGGACGCGTTCTTGAAACGTCGGTATCGCTCCTGAGGCGTTCCGTTGGCGTCAAGGAAACCGACAGACTTGAGGACCGGGATGATCGGTCGGTCGTTCGAACTCGGGAACCCGAGCTGCTTTAGATGGTCGTACGTGAACTTCGGCGGGACTTGACCTTTCTGGATCTGATCAAGGATCGCAACGAGATTCTTCGCGGACGTGAAGTATGAAGACGGAAGGGCCACGCAGGCATGATACCAGTTCTATGTCAGGCTCTCCCAATCCTTGGCCGCGGAAGCCAGGTTACTGCCATGGCCTGCCAGGAACCTGGCAGCAACGCAACATGTCGCCCCCGTCGGGGCGCTCTCCAACTCCGAACGAAAGGGAGGTCCAGGTCGCGAATCCTCCGGATATTCCGCGTCCTACCGACCGCCCGCTCGCCGGTATCCGCGGCAGAGGTCGCTCTGTGGGATGGCACGACCGGTAGCGGACAAGGGCCTCAGTCGCCGTGCTGCGCCCGAAAGACGTCGCCGAACTCGGCGACGATGCGCGACCGACGCAGTCCTCGACGGCGGGCATCGGATACTTCGCGGACGTAGACCGCCCTCGTCACATTCGCATCGCGATGGCCGAGGAGGAATGCAATCTCGTCGACGCTCTCTCCGGCCAGTAGAGCACGCGAGGCCACGGTATGTCGGAACGAGTGCATCGAAGGCACGGCACCGTGCGGCACCGGAATCGGCTTGCCGTCCTCGTCTCGAGCGTGGAGCGCCGGGAACGTCGGGCCACCGTCTGAGTCCTTCGCCAGTCGCTGCGCGGCGCGAAGCGCACGCACGATGTTCCGCTGACCGAACGGCCTACCGGTGCGCGTAGAGAACACGAAGTCCTCAGGACAGGTCCACTTGGCCTGACGCTGGTGCCGCAAGAGAACGAGCGCCAGTTCTCGTGGAATTGGCACCGTACGGGCTGATCCATCCGTCTTCGTCGGGGCGAGATTGCCGTGGCGATCGACCTGGCAGGCGAACTCGACATCGGCGTCGTTCACGTCCGCTATCCGCACGTTGAGCCATCGAAGTGCGAGCAGCTCTGAAAGCCGCGCGCCGGTTAGGGCGGCCACGGTGAAGAGGGTTCGGTACGGCTCGTCAGCCGCCGCGATCGTCTGGCCGAGCTCGTCACCCTCGAAGACGCGACGTCGCTGGCTGTGCGAGGGCTTCGGTCGTTCCGAGGACAGCATCAGGGAGACTGGGTTCGCGCCCGACCTGCCCAGACGGCGTGCCGCGTACCGATACACACGGTTCGTGACGCCCAGGACGATCACGATCGTCGATTCCGCGAGGCCCCGCGTCCGCAGGTCCCTCACCATGTTCGCGAGATCTTCGGCGGTGATTTGGTCAAGCCGGCGGCTTCCGAAGCGCGCCGCGAGGTGCTGCGTCACGGCGTTCTCATAACAAGCCTGAGTGGCCGGACGAAGGTCTCGGACCGGACCGTTCAGCCACTGCGTGGCGGCATCATCGAAGCGAAGCCGGCTATTGGAGCCGTGGAGCTCTCCGCGATTGCGGCGAGAGATCAGCTCGTCCCTGATCGCCCGCGCAGCGGTGATGCCGCCATCAACGGTCTTCCACCGCTGCTTGCCCTCGGAGTCCTTGAAGCCGACCTCGTACACGCCTGTTGTGCGGCGGTAGATGTTGCGCTCGACGCGGACGCGTCGCGGCGTGTCGCTGCTCATTCCGCTCACCCCGCTATGCGCGTATTCGCGACGACAGACGCCAGATGGCGCGGGCCGCCACCGCCGCGGCGCCACGCATCCAGGTCGGAGCGCCGGAAGTAGAGCTTGCATCCAGGACCATCCTGCTCCGACGGGATCGCGCGCTCTGCCGCGAGCTTACGCAGCGTATCCCGGTGAACACCGAGGTACTCCGCTGCGTGGCGAGAGTCGAGCCATTCGTCCCGTCCGCCAGCGTCCTCTGGGTGTCGCTCGCGCAGTAACGCCACAACACGCTCGGCGACGCGGTCAAGAAGCTGGTCGAGGATCGCGAGCTCCGCCGAGCTATTCCGACTGGGAACAGTGGCTAGCCGCTCAGCCGACGGCAAGCTATCTGGATCGGAGTGGGTGCGACGAACAGGAGCAAGCTCGCGTTCGTAGGTGGCGTACGCTGCCATTGTCGTGACCTCCTCAATAGGTCTCGGCCAGGCCCCGGGGTGTTTGCCCACCGCCGGGGCCGACTCTTGTTTGCTTACATCGTTACGCTACCAAGCCCGTCGGACAGATCCGCGTAACGATGTAAGCTCAGATGATGGTCCGTGTCGATACCAATGAATTAGTCGATACGCAAGGCGTCGCGGAGATCCTCGGTCTCGCCTACCGCAACACGGTGCTCCAGTACCAACAGCGATACAGCGACATGCCAAGGCCTGTGTTCGACCTCGGCAAGGGGCGCGTCAAACTTTGGCTGCGGCCGGAGATCGAGCGATGGGCCGATGATCAAGCGGCCCGCGGCCGAACGCGTCCGGCTCGTCGTTCTTCTCGATGATGGTGGCGCGCTCCGGCACGCCGGCTCGGCGCAGGATCTTGAGGTGAATAGATCTTCTGATTGATCCGGCGAATCCTCCAAAACCGGAGAGCATCCACTCCCCGGCGGGAGACGGGCCCGGATGGGCCGTCTTCCGGCGGGGAGTACCCGCCGGAGGCGACGCTTGAAGCACTGGTGACGTCTCGCGAATGACCGCAGCCGTCGTCCCTGGTAAACCGGCAGGACGAGGCCCTAGCCCAGATCTCTCGGAGCCGGATTGGTCGGCTCCGTCCGACGCCCCCACGTCAGGTCGTCGACCGTGACGATCGCGTTCGTGGCAGAGCACAAGCCAGCCTCGAGCGTCTCGGGCGGGAAGAGCGATCGTCAGCTGTCGGCCGGTGCTAGCCGGCCGTGCCGCCCATGGCTAGTGTTTTCGACCGACGCGGGTGCCGCGCGAAGCGGGGCAGCGCTCGGCGTCGTCGGGACACCTCGGCGACAAGAAGTGCAGGTCTGGGAGTGCCGTCGGATCTGCCTGCTCCACGCCTTAGTGAGAGCCTGATGCCTGGCCACGTTGACGCCATGCACAATCGCTCGGCCCGGAGAAGAGAGTCCCGAACGGCACCCAACGGCGCTTGCCGCGGCCCTGAGCAGCTACTCAACTACGATGCTCCAGATAGTGGCGCCGGTCCGTCTCAGCTTGGCTCAAACGACAGTCGCAGGCTCGGCATGGCCGGGTCAGATTCTGCGCCAGAAGGCTGCGCCCGTCGACTTCGAGAGCGTCACGTTTGAACAGCGCAGGGCGCTCGCCGAGGCCCTCGTCCGGGCCATGTTCGGGCGCCCCCGCGCGTCGGGGCTAGCAGCGCCCATGGTCGGCGTCTCGCTGCGGATCATCGCGCTAGCGGCCGGGGGCCGCACCCTCGTGATGGCCAATCCTCAAATCATCGACGTCGCGGGCGAGTTGCTCCAGGCGCGCGAGGGGAACGTCTCGTTGCCGGGCGTCACGGCCTCGGTGGCGCGTCGCGATGCGGTCACGGTGCGCTGGCAATCACTTCTTACCGGCGCCACACGCGAGGAACACTTCAGCGGTTGGCTGGGACGCATCGTGCAACACGAGCTCGAGGTTCTGGACGGGCGGATGTTCATCGACGATCTGCCGCATGCGCAGGTCCGCACGATCGCGGCTCCGCACGATCGCGCGGTGGCGTCGCTCGCCGTCGCGGTCGGCGAGCCGGGCCTAGTTGGCTTCTCCGCGCTAACCGAACTAGGAATCGTTACTTTGCCGAATCCTCTCCTTGGCCTTGACCGTTCCGTGCTGCGTATTCCGGCTCAGGATCTCGAGTTCGACAACTGCCCCGCCGAGACATTGCGTGGAATCATCGGGAGCCTCTTCCTTTTGCAGTTTCGCCGAGGCGGCATCGGTCTTGCCGCCCCGCAGGCCGGCCTTGGCCTCCGGATTGCGGTGATTAACGATTCAGATCGCCAGCCACTAGCTCTCATCAATCCGGCGATCATCGACACGTCACAGGACACCGACACGCGTCCTGAGAGCTGCCTCAGCCTGCCAGGTCTCGAAGCGCCCATTGAGCGGCACACGTCGGTGCGCATCCGCAACCACAGCCTCGAAGGGGCACCTTCGGAACTCGACCTGTCTGGCCATATCGCGCGCATCGTTCAACACGAGATCGACCACCTTGACGGCGTCCTTCTTCCCGATCGAGTTGCCGCCGAGGCGGCGCTCAGCGTGGTATCAGTGGAGCAGTCCGAGCACGACGCAGTGCAGGCTCTGTTCGCGGCTGAGGCCTCCAGCTCTCGCGCACGAGCCCAGGACCGTAGCCGGGACAAGACGCCCTCAGGGCGCCGGCGGGCTGGGAGCAATCGGCGCTAGGCGCACGACGCCAGCGGCCGGTCTCGGCCGTTTGAGCTTACTTCTAGTCACTCTCCCGACTGTCCTGCGACGCCGAGGCTCCTCTCTCCGTGACGCTCCGGGTGATTATCTCTGAGAGCTCGCTCATTTCGGTCGCAGTATCCATGACCCACATCATGTACACGAATGGAAACCGTATGCGCAACTCATCAAGATTAATGCCGTCACCTTGTGTTGCACTGGCGAGTTCTTCGAAGGGAATGATCTCGTTCAGGCGTTGTAGCAAGCGGCTGTCCCGAATCTGCTTTGCCTGCCGAAGCGTTCCTCTTTCGTCGATGTCCCTCATCTCGGCTAGATCGAGAAGCCCATGCACCTGCAGCGACATGTCAAGGTGAAGCTGACACCTGACCAAACTCGGGTTTGGGATCGCGTCTTGGTAGTTCATTCAGACTCCTCGTGCTCGGTCCCAGCTTTGGTCTCGCGCATGGCGAGCCGCCGCTCCCAGAGCTCATAGAGATCATCTCGCCCGACATGCCACGCTGCCTTACTAGCAAGCCGCAAGATGTAGTCAAGTATGTCCACATCACTGTTCAAAACCTTTGGATCATCGATGTCCCATAGCCAAGCCCCGCCGCGCTCGGTTGGCCCGAGACGGTAGTATGACTCACCAAGCTCTAGCGCACGATGACCTTCGCCAAGTACAACATAGGCGAGCATTCTGTTTGCGACGTTTACCCCGAATGGGCGGGCGTACAGGTTGGCCGCCCGAGATAGTGTCTCAAGCGCTGCGGTAACGTCCAGTGGCATGAGACAAAAGCCCCAGTTGTTGACTAGCGTCGGGTTTGATGCGCTCTGCTCGACGGCAACCTCGTAGATGGCTGCAGCAGCGGCAGCATTGCCCGCCATGAGCTGTCGACTTGCGATGCGCACTAACAAGTTCGCCCACTGCGGCGCGGCCTCGTCACCCGCATCGATCCCCTCGGCCGGCCATTCCTCCGCGAGTGCCCCCGCCTTGAGTTCCGCGGCGGCGCGAGCCTCGGCAAGTCGCCCCGCGACGGATTCCGACTGCGTAAAGCGTCCGACCGCATCGAGAAGCGTCAGGACCTTCTTGCAGCCTGCCCACGAAATCACACCGGCAAAAGCATCTTCGAGCTCGTCGCCAACCACCATCCGGAGCGCGGCCACGTTCGCGTCGGTCTCGAGGATGTGCCGTGGGAGTTGGCCGAGCAGCTCACGGACCGAGTCGAACCGCCTCGCGGCAGCCTCGAGCCATGCGTTGAGCAGCGTACGCGACACCGTCGGCGAGAGCTGGCCGAGGTATCGAGCGGTCTGGTTCCACGCATCGCGGAGCGTTCCGCTACTCGTCCCAGCAGCAAACAGGATGGTGACCGACAAAGCCGTCGGCCGAATCCGCTCTAATTCGCTCGCCCGATGGACGCCAAAGCCATCGTTGCGGCCTCATTCAGATCGTCCGAATGCAGCGCTGCCTCAGCGCGCGCGTCCAAAAGGCTCCGTGAGAACGACCAGGCAGTATCCGCTGCCTCGTGGTGGCGCGCCGGCCACCGCGCGCGCAGGCCAGCCAGCGCGTTTCGCGCGTTTGGGTGCTTTGAGTGCAGGAGCCGTGACTCAACCAATGGGGCGACTGATGGTTGTCCATCAATCCACTCGGTCGCGCCAGAAGTCGCCACAACGTGGGTTAGCCAGTTGGCTAGGTCTCTCAGCTCGCCCGTGGGGGGGATCGTACGACGAAGGGCCCGAAGTAGCTGGTACTGCAGGACGGGCTCGAGACGCGCCTTCAACACGGTGTCTAGGTCGAGGTCGGGTTCGGCCTGGGGGGCAGCTCGCTCCTCTGGGGCCTGCGCTGCGGCTGGCCGCGCCGCCATCCGGCCGACAGCGTCGACGGCGAGTTGTCCGGTCAATCCGAGTTCTCCGTGTGCGAAGGACGCTCTGAGCTTCTCCGATATTTAATCTGGGAGCGCAGCAAGCTCTGAAGCGAGAAACTCCGCGACCTCGACTTGATCTCGCGGCGTCTGTGACGCAACTCCGTTCCAGATCTCTGCTGCGGTGTTGATGTCATTCCGGACTGCCGTTACTGCGACACGCCAACGAAGCTCTACTGAGCGTGCCTGATCGAGAATGAATCGGGCCACCGTGACTGCGAGCGGCTCTGAGCGGGCCCAGTCCCTTGCGCGCTCCGCAGCCGCGGCTGCCAGATCGTGCGCTGGGTTCGCCGGAATCGCACGGGCAATGTCGTCGCCGTAGTCGGAAACATCCTCGACGAGCAGGGCGCGGAAGTACGGATCCACCGGAGCATCGGCGTCGAGGAGCAGGCCCCCGACGAAATCGTCGAAAGCCCCCGCGTGCGCCGCAATGCGCTCCGCTAGGAGCCAGCGGGCCCCCTTTGAGTCGTCGTCAATGCTCATGAGGAGATCACGCGCTGGCCCATCTTGGTTAAACAGCCTGAGACCGGCGAAGGCAGCCGCAGCCCTGACGAGAGCGTCCACGCTGTTGTCCGCCACCAACGCAGCGAGCGCGGCGACTGCCTCCGTGGCGCCCGTGTCAGCCAACGCTTCAACAGCCGCTTGACGTTCGTCGAGCGTGTACTCAGCCGCTCTCGCACAGTCAGTCAGGGCAGCAATTGACTCCGACGAGGGATCACCTGCGATTGTCTGTAGAGCCGCGACCACGACGCGACTCGGAATCGCCGGACTCAGAAGTGCACGAACGAGCGCGGGGGTCTCGCTGTCGCGAAGCAACGCCAAGATGCCTGCGCTGCGGCTTCGATCGATGTCGTCGTGCGACGCAAGAAGGACAAGCAATTCGTCGCGAACCCGATCGCGGCGGTCACGAGTGATCGCCGCGCCCGCCGACGCGATGATTCGACCGGCGGCAAACCGAGCAGCGTTCAGCGGGTCGTCGTCGAACCTGGTCTCGAGTGCAAGGATGAGTTCGTCTGGCTCGGAAGAGAGTGCGCCGACATAGCTGAAGACCGGCTCCCATTCGGGTTGTGCCCACAGCTGATGCACGTGCCTAGGCCAGGTCCGAGTCTTGGTCAGATGACGCGCTAACAAATAGTCTCGGACAGCACTGTGAAGAAACGTCAATTCGGTGTTGCGCTGGCCGCTCACCTTCCGCAGCAGTCCTGTCGATGCGAGGTCTTCAACTACCGTCGCTCGTTCTCGGATGCTGTCCAACTGCAGCCAAGCCTGATGGGTGGCGAGCACATCAAGCTGTTCGATCGCAACGCTGTCTAGTAGTCCGCTGTCGCGGACGAACAGACTCGCAATCTCCTCCAGAACCGAGATACGCAAACGTACCGTCTCACTCGTCTCCAGCAGCTCCTCATATCGATCGCCCTCTGCCGCGAGGTGCTGCACCGCGCGGAGCCACAGATCCGCCTCGGTTTCCGGCGGAGAATCGGACTTGTTCATTGACACAGCACAGAACAACGCAACGAGTAGCGGCGTGCGCAGAATGTCAAGTCGCCGTCTAGCGACCCAGCGGGTGACTGCTCGCGCGCGATCGGTATCGGTTGCGAACCACGCGTTCACGAACTGGGTTTGTTCGCGCTCACCGAACGGCTGCAGCGTGCATGTGCTGACTCCGCGCATAAAGCGTTGCTGCGGCACGCTTGCTGGGCGAGTCGTCAATGTGAAGGTGCTAGCTCGCGGATCGAGTAAAGCCAGAATCTCGGGCAGGCGCTGAGCCAAACGCGGACGGTCTGCACGCACCTCGTCGTAGCCGTCCACAAACACCGCCGTCGGTAACCCCTGATTGAGATGATCTGCAACTGCAGCTACGACCGAGGCGTCCACGCAAATTTCATCCGGCATAGAACCAGCTAACGCCGTGGCGAGATCTTGGCTTGAAAGTGAGTTGCCGGCCGACCCCAAGCGCTCTTCGAGCTTCGGAGCGACCAGCAGCACGGGGAGTAGAGCGGTTTCAGCCGCGTGTCGTGACCACCCCTCCGCGAGCGTGAGTGCCCTCGTCTTGATGGCCCAGCTCTTTCCGGCTCCGGGATCACCAATAAGCAAGACTCGCTGTAGCTGTTCCAAGGCGGTAGTCCACGGAAGTCGTCGTGGGCCGCTTGATCCGGTCTCAGTCCGTTCCGCTAGGGCGTCGGGACCTCCCTCGCCATCTTGCGAGTCGGTCTCGGACGCTGCAGCCGGAGGCCGGACGCTTACGTCCTGGACGATCTCCGCGAAGTCGACCCCGGCGGGAAACCATGCGGGCAGTGTTCGACAATGGTCAGAAAGCGCGACAAGGTATACGTCCCTCAAATCGTGTCCGGCTTCTACGCGTTCGGGATGACGCCGTCGAGCAGCAGCAGATTCGCTGAGAAAGTTCTCCTCCGACAGTCGGTCACCGATGTACGCACCCCAAAAGCGAAACTCGATTGACGCACGCCCTCCGTGGGTGAGGTCAGCCACATCGCTGTGCTCGGCTCGCTCAATCGCCCGAACGAGATCATTGATATCGACACGACACCTGGTCCGGTCCATGGCCAGCGGTCCGCGACCGTTCGGTGCAGTCGCGGGCAGGATGAGAATGTCCGAGAGGTCGTGGAGTGCGAACTCTGCGATCAGCTTGTCCCGCGCTGACTCGTAGGCCCGTTTCGATCCGAGCATCTGCCCAAGATCCCGCGCGCGGAGATCGTCTTTGGACAACGCAAGGATTCCGAGCAGGGTTCGTGCGCTCGGCGTCAGATTGAGACGAGTCCGGGCATTTTCGTTCACCGCAAACGCCAACGGAAACCTGGCCTTGTCGTCGGTGGACAGGCCGGGCTCGCAGATGAACCGGACTTCCAGGGCTGGCCGTCCTCCTCGATCGAGCCCGCGATCCTCCTTGCCTCCCATGAGGTCGAAGCCTTTCACACGTAGCCGCTCCGCTCCCGGTAGTTCCGTTTTGGGTGCCGATTTGCGTGCCGTAGGGGGCTGATTTCTTCTGGTGGCCGAGCGATTCTCCCTAGCGTCAACGCAGCCACCGCCTCCCAGAAGGCGAGGCGGACGAAAGGAGTAGTGGTAGCTATGGGTCTGTTCGATGTGACGCCGGGGCCGTTCGCGAACCCCGGAGCACACGGGATCCGCAACCCCGACAAGCCGCAGTTCCCAGGTGGCCACCCGACCCGCCCCGCCTACCCGGATCACCCGGGCCTGGGCCACGGGCACGGGACGCGTGAGCCGGTGTACGACTTCCTCGGTAACCAGGCCCTCCGGGGCGCCGGGGTCGGTCCGAACCTCGGCCGTTGGGGCAACTAGTGGACGCGTCCGGAAGTGATGCGGGTCATGCGGCCAGCGCGAGCGTTCGAGGCTCATGCTGAGTGATCTTCTCGATCACTTGATCGAGCTTGGCCCGGGTGAATGTCCACTGGAACGGTTGGG
>Ga0302304_10000444_pt1 | contig 23873 bp, 23 predicted proteins | sample III_Palsa_E2_2_FD_198769 | JGI IMG/M metagenome (GOLD analysis project Ga0302304, IMG submission 198769) | Peat permafrost microbial communities from Stordalen Mire near Abisko, Sweden - III_Palsa_E2_2 | ecosystem: Environmental > Terrestrial > Soil > Palsa > Peat permafrost | place: Sweden...
ACGATCCCTTTTATCCAGGGCTAAAACAAAAAAGAGTTCGTGGTGAAGAATATGACAGCTTCATTGCCGCATTTGTAACCGCAATTACCGAAGTTTTCCCCAAGATTTGTATACAATGGGAAGACTTTGCCGGCGTAGATGCCATGCGGATATTGAAAAATTACCGAGATAAGATCTGTACTTATAATGATGATATTCAAGGTACAGCAGCTGTGGCTACCGGAGGGTTACTCGCAGCTTCCCGTTTTTCAAAGAAACCGTTAACAGCGCAACGCTTCCTGTTTTTAGGGGCGGGGGCGGCGGCGATTGGTATTGCAGAACTGTTGGTCATGCAACTGATGCAGGAAGGCAGAACACAAGAAGATGCCGAGAAGCAATTTTTTATGTTTGACATTGATGGCCTGCTGGTTAATTCCAGAACGGACCTGGCTGATTATCAAAAGAAATATGCTCATGATCTAGAACCCTGTAAAGATTTCGCCGATGCGGTTTTACAAATCAAGCCGACCGCGATCATTGGCGTGAGCACTATTGGCGGTGCATTTAACCAGCAGGTTATAGAAGCGATGAGTGCAATTAACGACAGGCCTATTATTTTCCCCTATTCTAATCCTACTAACCACTCTGAATGCACTGCTGAACAGGCGTATACATGGAGTAAAGGAAAAGTGATTTTTGCAAGCGGGAGTCCATTTGATCCCGTTGCATATAACGGTAAAAGATTTATTCCAGGCCAGGGAAATAATGTTTACATCTTTCCTGCAATGGGCTTAGCCGTTTTTGCATCGGAAGCCAAGCGGTTGACCGAGGAAATGTTTATTACTGCCGCAGGCGCACTGGCTGAACAGGTAACCCCGGAGGACTTTGAAAATGGATTGATCTACCCCGCCATTGACAAAATTCTCGAGGTTTCCCTTCATATAGCCGTGCAGGTTACCGCAAAGATTTTTGAACTCGGGTTGGCTGGCATCGAGAGGCCTGCCGATATCAGATCTTTTATTAAAAGCAAAATGTACCGACCGGAATATTAAGCGCTGTCTTCGTCATACGTAAACAGAGATTATGCTAAATTTTAATCGGCATTTTTTTACTTAGTCGCTGAACTCCGGAATATATCATATTGAGATGGTGCTTTCGAGATGAAAAAAGACTGTTTCACTTAAGAATATGTCTGGCCGAACCCTTTTTAGCTAACGTCGCCCGGTATTTTGGGATAGTTTTGGTATATAAATAATAAACAAAATGAAAAAGAAGATGAATACAAATAGAATAATAGGCTTGGCCGCCTGTTTATTAATAACACTAATCCTGGTAGCATTTGTCGCTCAGGAAAAGAAAGTGACCAAACATATTGCCGGTACTGGCGGGAAAGGTTTCGCGGTTTTGGAATTGTTTACATCTGAGGGCTGTTCAAGTTGTCCGCCGGCTGATGAACTGATGGCCACAATACAAAAAGAATCACAGGGCCAGCCGATTTATATACTGGCTTATCATGTCGATTACTGGAATAACCAAGGCTGGAAAGATATTTTTAGCAGCCCTGAATATTCACAGAGACAGGTACAATATGGTCAATGGCTGGGTTCACCACAAATTTACACACCGCAACTTATAATAAACGGTACAGAACAATATGTCGGTTCAGATGAGTCTAACATTCGCGGTGCTATCCATGATCAGCTGACAGACGGATCAGTTAGCATGCTGACTCTTAAGGCTCATCAGGATAACAAAGGACTGAGCGTACAATACCAAGTGGGAAATGTAGTAAAAGGCAGCAGTCTTTTGATCGCGATCGTCCAAAAAGCTGCGCAAAGCAAAGTGGAACGCGGTGAAAACGCCGGTCATACGCTGTTCCACGTTCAAATCGTCCGTGCACTAAAGAATGAGGCAATCCGTGCGTCAGGAAGTGGAAACATGACAGTTAGTTTGCCCAAAGGGTTTGATGAGCAGGGGTGGGAGGTTATCGGCCTAATACAAGATCATGGCAGCGGTCAGATTTTAGGCGTGACTAAAGCTGAACTGAGTAAATAGTCAGTCAGATAAACTGGTAGTGATCCAATGAATTTTTTAAAGAAACTAGGTAAATACGGGCAGGACAGGCTAATTGTGGGATTGGTTTCAATGTTATCATTGTCATTTCTCGCAAGCGCCCCACTTGAAAAGAACCCGCAGGATTGTGAAATGATCAGTCTGATTAGGAAAAAAAGAGAAGATGAATTCTCCGCCGGTAATGGAAATACAGCCTTACCGGATTAATAGTAGCCTGCTGATTAGCGAATTCGGCAGGCTGTATAATTGTTGTTAGTACAGGTAATAACCATCAAAAATAGGGATATGAAAAAGTTAATTTTAGTCGCAATAACAGCGATTTGCAGTATGCCGGCCTTTGCTCAGTGTGTAAGTTCCGAATCTTACGGGCCTAAAGAACTAAATTGTACGGAAGAAGCGATAACGCTCAATGCCCGGATAGGATCAGGCTGGCACTTATCGTCTTTTCATGTTGGCAACGTTGCTCCCGCTAATATGTCATTTGAAGTTACGCCATTAAATATTTATGAAATAAAAAGCATCTCTTCATCTCCGGCTCCGTTATTTAGTCATAAACCCGCGTTTGCCTTAAATAGTAACTACTTTAAGAACGATTCGTTGATGCGCTTAAGCAATATTTTTATTTTTTCTGATACCCGCAAGGTCAATAGTTCACTTATCTTTCCGTTTTATGATTATCGCAGTTTTCTTCTGCCGCAGAAATTTGGCTTAACGGATTAATAGCGTGTAACAAGTAAACTTGATTGATCCAATCTTTAGATACTTACATCAAAATAATAATTAATAGCCGTTCCCCAATTTGTAAAATGCCCGTTATATATTAGCGGGCATTATTAGTTAATGCAAATGGGTTGTGGCCTATGGCTAAGACTGATAGGCCATTTACGAAAAGTGAGCTACAATTCATTAATTGCCTGATCTAAAGATAAGGAGTCATGATCCCTATTCATTCAAAACAGCCAGCTTAAACCTTCTAATTAAATTACGATGTCTGATATGAAATTAACGACAAGTGAAAAACTGGACATAGCTGCAGAGGCGGGTCTTAATGCGATCCCTTATATTGGAGGGGCGCTGTCTGCGCTATATTATGGAACTTAGCAGGAGCGCCGCTTTAAAAGAGTAGAAAGTTTGTATAACCTCATAAGAGAAGACTTTGAAAGCGTCAAAGATAAGATAAATCCACTGGAGGACTATTATCGGTTCAAATTATCCGCGTTGATTGAAGAAATCAATGAAAATGCAGAACGTGACGCAACAGGAGAAAAAATCAAGTATTTTAAAAATTGCTTTTTTAACATATTAACCAATCCCGACGATGAGGCATTCGGAAAAAGAAAATACTTTATTAATTCTTTAGGCACAGTGACGCGGCTGGAAATCGAAATTTTGTCAAATTTATTTAAATCAGGAGAAGGGAGTTCCTACCGGCCAAAGACAGCGCCGGAGGGAGATTTAGACATCAGTCAATATAACGGCGCGTTGGAGCGATTGAGATCACTGGGTTTCTTGAATTCTTTTCTAGGTGGACCAATGCGAGTGGGTGTAAATTGGGCAGATATCACAAGATATTCCCTATCTGGTTTCGGGAATGAGTTTGTCTTATTTTGCATGGAAACTAACGTGGATAAAGTGTGATTTTTATCAAACGCTGTTATTATCGTAATCCAATCTAAACCGCTAAAATTGCATACCTGAGTAATTATGCGTTCCAAAATTAGCCTGTTTATACAAATTCCATGAACCTATACAAACTATATTGGTCTTTACAATTTGGCTGAGATTATTTCTATAATTATTTAGATGGTAGGGAAAAATGAAAAATGGTGCCCGACCCCGCTATACTTTCTACCCAAACTCGTCCCCGGTGTTGTTGAACGATTTCTTTGACGATATATAATCCAATGCCATGGCCTTTCTTACTTTTTACTTCATCGGATTCCGCTCGGTAAAACCTGTTAAATAATTTTTGCTGATACTCTTCGCTGATGCCCGGCCCTTTGTCCTGTACTGAAACATGAATCTGACCACTAGATAACGTACTGCTGATCGTGATGGCGCTTTGCTCAGGGGCGTATTTGATCGCATTGGACAAAAGATTATGAAGGACCTGTTTAATCTTACTTCGGTCAGCATAGATCAACTGGACCCCATCATTACAAGCTTTGATGTAATGTGTCTTCACGTGGTAAAAGAAGGAGCTGGTTACTTCCTGTATCAATGTGTTAATATCAAAGCAGTGGAGTTGAAGATTTTTCTTTCCTGAAGCGATTAAAGACATATCCAGAATATTATCAATAATCGAAGTCATCTCATCAACCTGGCCGTCGGCCCGCTTTAATAGATCAGTTGCTAAATGGTCATTTTGTTTTATTTTAATAGCCCTTTGAACGCAAAGCTTAACAGTCGAAAGCGGTGATTTCAATTCGTGACTTAATATGGCAAGCAGATCATCTTTCAAAAGCTCCTTTTGCTTTTGTTCAGTAATGTCAGTCAATGTTCCTGAAAATTTAAAAGGCTGATTGCGCTCATTTGTTTGTAACTGACCGCTGATCTGCAGCCACGCCGGGGTCTTGGTGGGTAAGTGACAAACCGGATACTCGTGTTGAAATCTTTGTCCGCTTGCGCAGACGCTTCTAATCATTCTGATGATAATTAATCTGTGAGGTAGTTCAATAAGTTTGAGTGCCCCCAGTGCGCTAACGGGAGCCCGATCAGCGATGCCCAATAAAAAAATTGCTCCTTTACAAAGAGATATTTCTTTGGTAATAAGATCGATGCTCCACGTGCCCGTTTCCGGTGCGATGGCCTGTAATAAAGGGTTACGCATGTTAATTGTCATTTCCATTTTTCTTAAATTTTCAGGTGGAGGTAGATAGTCCGGTTAAAGTAATAATTTTTGCTTGATGTCAAGGGGCAAACGGCACAACCACTATCCTGCGCTTTAACTTGCTAGCAAAAAGACACGGTCATGATTTCCTCAGTCAATATATTTTTTTTTCATAATACCGATTTACACTTATGATTTCTTCAAAAATATCTGATGATTGGATTCATTCCTATCTCGAAGTACCTTAAGCGGACTAAGTCGGTCTTGAGTCCGTCAATTTTAGTCGTGAATAATTAAGCTTTAATTTCTCCGATTGACGTTTTTTTGGTTAGCCGGAGTTATTGCATGAAAAGAATTGTAGCAGCCTGCTGTTAATTAACAGCTACCAGTCGTTAATATATGGTTTCCTGAGACAATCGGGAGAGAGACTGTCAGATGATGTCAGATTGTTCTTTTGTTCCCCAATGGCGTGTTGACCTCATGCTAAAAAGTTCATTTTTCGTCATTCTTTGAAGAAATCTTTTTAACGATCCCTAACTTCTTCATACGGGAATGAAGGGTAGATCCGTTAATGTTTAGCATTTCCGCCGCGCCGCCAGGTCCATATATTCGCCAGTTACAAATTTCCAGTGCGGTTAAAATATGATCCCGCTCATTTTCGGACATTGTTTTGATTTGCTTTCCAGCACTTGTTGTCGTTGTTTGGCTTTGGGATGGCAATTGAAGCGAATTAATGATCGGTCCATTCGAAAGCAGAACACTTCTTGCCATCAGATTTTCTAATTCTCTTATATTTCCTGGCCAAGTATAATTTAGCATAATGCGTATGACGTGATCTGCGATCCCCGTAATTCTTTTATTCTCTTTGCCTGAGAAAACTTCAACAAAGTGGTTCGCTAACGAGGGGATATCTTCTTTACGTTCACGTAACGGAGGTAACAAGATCGGGAAAACATTCAAGCGGTAATAGAGATCTAAACGGAATCGCCCGGCCGCTATTTCTTCTTCCAAGTTGCGGTTAGTTGCTGCAATGATCCGAACATCTATTTTTCGCTTTTGGCCGCCGATAGGCTGTATTTCTTTTTCCTGTAATACTCTTAAAAGCTTTACCTGCAGATCTGGCGGCACCTCTCCGATCTCATCTAAAAAGACAGTCCCGCCATTACCTTGTTCAAATTTGCCAAGTCTTTTTTCTGTCGCACCGGTAAAAGACCCTTTTTCATGTCCGAATAATTCTGATTCGATCAGATTAGCGGGTAACGAAGCGCAGTCTACGGCTATGAACGGTTTTGATTTGCGGGGTGAGATGCGATGTATAGATTGAGCTATCAGCTCTTTTCCAGTACCACTTTCACCTAAGATTAAAACTGAAATATTTGATGTTCCTACAATAACAACATTATCCAAAACCTCCCGCATGCTCTGACTTGCACCGACAATTCCCTTGAACTCATCCGCCTTTAAAAAATCAACTGGCGGTCCGGATTGGAGAGTAGATTCCTGTTTTTGACGATGCAGGTACCATGCAACATCAAGCATCACCAGTACATCTTTTTCGCGAAATGGCTTTACCAGGAAACCATAGGGTTTGGTGGCTTTGGCCGCATTTAACACCTGCTTGTTCGAATTGGCGGATAAAAACACAAAGGCAATATCTTTTTCTCCCAGCAATTTCGCCAGATCTATTCCGGTCAGATCTCCTTTTAAATGGATATCCAACAAGACAAGGTCCGGTTTTTCCTTTTCGACGATCTTTAATCCTTCAGCGACAGAACGGGCGATTGTACAAACGAGATAGCCTGCTTTGTTAAGAATGATCTTCAAATTATTTGCTTCGATGAATTGATCTTCGACGATAAGTATCCGGGTACTCATAGATACACCTCCTTTGCCGCAAGTGGGTTAAATAAACTATCCGGATTTACCAGTGTATTACGACTGAATTTAATAGAGATTTTCGTTCCATTGTTAATTTCAAAACTGACTGTTGCATCAATGTCTCCGCTTAGCCCTTTCATTAATTCCAGACCAAGCGACTTCAGCTCAATTTCGTCTGTGTTCTCAGACATCCCTATACCATTGTCTATAATTTCCAGTTCGATTATACCGTCCTTGTCTTTAAAGGAAATAAAAATCTCACCGTCTCTTTTGGCGGGAAAAGCGTGTTTAATCGAATTGGTTACCGCCTCATTAATGATTAGCCCCAATGGTATTGCCTGAGCAATGTTCAAGCTCACCGGCTCTATATCAAGCATGAAATGTATGTGATCTTCAATGCCAAAACTATCCTCCAGATACTGAATAAGCTCCGGAATATATATGGCCATATCGATCGTCTTGACATCATCCGACTGATACAGTTTTTGGTGGATCAGGGACATGGCGTATATCCTGTGTTGGCTGTTTTCTATCGCTTTTAGCGCATCGTTTTCAAGATATGCAGCCTGTGACTCCAGTAAACAGATCACCGTGTGAAGGTTATTTTTTACACGATGGTGTACTTCTTTAAGTAACCACTCTTTTTCTCTCAGCAAACGCTGCAGCAGTTCGTTTTTTTGCGTAATAATATTGTTATTCTTTTGCTTGAGCCTATTTTGTCGGAACAATAACCCTAAGATAATTAATACCGATAGAATGCCGGCTATGGTTATATTCCTAATCATATTAGCACGTCTTAAGCTAGCTTGTTCAAGCCTGGCCTTCTGGTTTAGCAAGGTTATCTGGGTTTCCTTTTCTTCGGTTGAATATCTTACCTCAAGCTCTTCTGCCTGCCTTAACTTTGAAACTCTATAATTGGAATCAAGTAATTGCGTATATATTTTGTAATGATTCAGCCCCGAAATGTAGCTATGGGAAATGGAATCGATCGCAATTAATTCACGATATGAATTAAGTTCGCCGATCAAGGATGCTTCTCCGCGTGAAGGATCAGACAAATATCTTTCCAGGTATATTTTCGACTTATCATATTGCCCTTCATTAAAATAAAGATTTCCAAATTGACTGGTGATTGCGGCCCTTCTGAACGGCCCCCTTAAAGCTTCGGATTGTTTTTCCATCAGGGCGGCTTTTAAGAGATATTTTTCGGCAAGTTTATTTTGCTTCAGGCCCATATAACAAACGGAAAGCGACAGGTTATAAAACAAAAGGTCCGTGGAAAACTTCGGGGGCGTTTTTTTTGCTATGCTATTAATCAATGCAAGCGCTTTGTTGCTTTGGCCGTTGTCATACATCGTGGCTACCATGTCACTCAAATTCAAATATAATGCAGGATCGCCGCTACCCAGGAGAAAGCGGTCCAATGCCTTTTGCTCCCATTTTAAGCTTTCCGCGTCTCTGCCACCCTCTATATAATAGAGTGCACCAAGCCGGTTGTAAAAATAGGCCCATCCGATGCTATCATGGTTAGCCTCGGCCGTCTTTATAGTTTCCAGTGTGTATTTTAGCGGCTCGCCAAATTTGCCTTCAAATGCTGTTATCATTGCAATGTCTTCAGTGTTATATTGGGTATATGGAAAACCGGTCGATTCTCCGATCTGAAGCGCTTTTATAAATGCGTCATAAGCATTTTTAAATTGAAAGGTTACCACACTTAAGTAGCCTGTATTTGTTAAACTATTCACCTCGCCTTCGGGGTTATTTAACTTCCGGTAAATGTCAATGGCTTTTTGCAGGTAATTGATCCGGCTTTGCGAATTGGTTGCCGAAAAAGCCGTGTACAAGCCTCGGTAGGCAAAAGCTCTTGCTTCCGTTTCCCTGTCCCCTGCAATTTCACTTTCCTTGATCAGCTGGTTGAAAACCGCATCGCCATGTACCAAGTCGGCTCCCTGGACATACATCTTACCAAGGAGGCAAAGAGCTTGCCTGCCTAAACCATCTTCCTGTAATGTTTTACTTTCATTTATCGCCCTGGTAACAAAATACTGAACGCTGTCCTTATAGTGGTGATAGCTATCCGGCTGAAAAGCATAATAAGCACCTAACAACACCAATAATTCCAGGTGTTTTTTTTCCGTTGCCCGCGAAAGTAAACGAATGCCTGTTCCGGGATCTTTGTGATCGGCCCATTGCGATTGCGCAAGCAATTCCGGGTCATTAATACCTTCTGCAATTACTGGAAGCCGGCTTAAGCCTAATGATCGGCTGGCATAAAGGAGGCTGCTGTCCAAATCAACCTGATTTTCTTTGACAACCGTATAATAAGTAGAACTAAGCTGTAAAAGCAAACGCTGCCAAGATACTTTGTATTGAGATGCCGGACGGTATGGAGTGGATACAACGGTTGATTCAGTTACGGCCGATTGCGATAGCCCTTTGAATGATAAAAGGCATGTTAAAAAAATTACTAATGGTACCAGCGTTTTTTTTAACATAATATTTCAATTAACGAATGGGTAGTCGAGTTTACATAAATTTTGAGATATAAAAAAATAAAAAAAGCGTATGTGGGAAACAAAAGCCTTTTAAGCCAGAGAGAATTAGTGCGGCAAAGGTATATAGTCCGGATCAAAGATTTAACCGGGTATTATGGCAGGTTATGACGCTGACCATAAGTGTTAAATGAGAACACTATTTGTCGGATAATTATCACTGCGTCGCGTGCGGTTATTAATACTGGCCGCTAATCAATTCCCCGGATAGCTCTTCTGCCACCCGGGAAATCTTAATTAATAGCTACGCTTATTTTGCAAAGCCATCAACATCAATGATCGCTTGAGCAAAGTCTTTCGGCGCTTCCTGGGGTATGTTGTGTCCAACGCCACCGGTGATGAGGCGGTACTCATATTTGCCCGTGAACTTGGCGCGATACGCTGTGCTGGGCGCGTGGATCGCACCGTTGGCGTCGCCTTCCATGGTGATCGTGGGCACCGTAATGGCAGAAAGTGCAGCAAGGCGCTTTTCCAGGTCGTCATATTTCGCCTCGCCTTCGGCCATGCCAAGCCGCCAGCGATAGTCGTGAATCACGATGTCAACATGGTCGGGGTTGTTGAAGGAGGCTGCTGTTCGGTTGTACGTAGCACCGTCGAAATTCCACTTTGGTGAAGCCTGATGCCAGATGAACTTATTGAACTGGTCGAGGTATTTCGCATAGCCGGCCTTTCCGACTGGGGTGCAGAAATAGTACTGGTACCAAAACAGGAACGCGGGCTCAGGTGGCCACGGCGTCTGGTTGCCCGCCGGGCTGCTGATAAGATAGCCGCCAACGGAAACGATCGCCTTACAGCGTTCCGGCCATAGCACAGCCATGACGTCTGCCGTGCGGGCGCCCCAGTCAAAGCCGCCAATGATAGCAGTCTGGATTTTGAGGGCATCCATGAGCGCTATGATGTCGAGGCCCACCACCGACTGCTGGGCGTTTCTCATCGTTTTGCTGGAGAGAAAGCTCGTGGTGCCGTAGCCGCGCAGATAAGGCACGATCACTCTGTAGCCTGCCGCAGCCAACAACGGAGCGACATCAACAAAGCTGTAAATGTCGTAGGGCCAACCGTGCAGAAGGATGACTGCAGGGCCATCGGCCGGACCAGCTTCAGCGTAGCCAACATTCAGCAGCCCGGCATTGATTTGCTTTATTGCGCCGAATGAGGCGCCGCTCATCCGCTTAACCCGGCCCGAAGTTTTCGGTATTGCTAGGAGAGATTTTGCATCAGCTAATCCGGTCGTGAGCAGCGAACCGGCAGCGAGGGTGATGGCCGCAGCGCTCAAAAAGCGGCGGCGATCAAAGTTGTCTTTTTCTGACATAATACTGTGTTTTTAATTAGTTAATATTTGCTTTTATAATTACCTGGCGGTATGTTTTTAAAATACCACGTTGCCTTTCCCGGAAATTCCGGATTAGATCACGTTAATGACTACTTGGATGTTTCCCCGCGTCGCTTTCGAATAAGGGCAGGTCTGGTGAGCCTCTTCGACCAGGCTTTCGGAAACTTCACGGTCTAAGCCGGGCAGGCTGACATGAAGCCGCGCTTGCAGCGAATAAGCCTCCCCGGTTAAGCACAGGTCGACCTCCGCGTCTATGGCCGTTTCTTGCGGAAACCTGATCTTCATTTTCGCCGCCGCGATTTTCATCGCACCAATAAAACAGGCAGACCAGCCGGCAGCAAAAAGCTGTTCCGGGTTAGTTCCGCTTCCTTTGCTTCCGGGAACTGAAAATTTAATATCTAAGTTACCATCGGAACTTATAGATGACCCGCCATCACGGCCACCGGTGGTATGGTCCTTGGCGGTATATAGCACCTTTTCAGGTGGGGTTCTTGCCGTCGTTTTTACAATTTTCTCGTTTTCCATCTTTTATGCTATTTTTTTACTCAAACTTATTCCGACATCCTCCAATCCGCAATAAGTAAATCCCTTAAGCGGACTAAGTCGTTCACGAACTGGGCTTTTTTTAGCTTGAAATTTTCGTCGTTTTCGGCAGATAGGATTATGATGCGTACATCGATTACACAATTCATTGGTGTTTATTATTGCTGGCGGTAGTTCAATACCACGGTTTATCCCTAAGTTTTGCTATCTGAATAATCCAGCGTTTTGTACATAATGATCTCGTTCGTTAAATTATCGTCGTTCGTTTTTTTTTTATTCCAGAGAGAAAAACCGAGGGCTTCAAAATAATCAGTCTTCTTATTGCGCCCCTTCAAATAAATAAAAAGGAGATTTCCGCCATGTTCAATGGCAATTTCCTCGACCTTCGCTATTAATATTTTTTCGTATCCCTTTCCCTGTGATTCCGGCATACTATAGATTTTGTGGATTCTAAAGTCGGCGGGGCAGGTATCTGTTATGGAATACGAAGCAAGTGCCATCGGTATTTCCTCTTCCGTTAACAAAAGATAAAATTGTATCTGATCTTGTATTTCAGAAATGATTTGATCTTTTGGATATAATTTAATCAGCGAATGAATAATGTTTTGTTTTTCGTCAATTGATATGTTGGTTTTTAACCAAGCTCTTTCAATAATCTGCTCAATACTCGAAACGTCATTCACTGTTCCATATCTTATGTTGTACATGCCTTAGGGTTTAGTGATATCTGTCCCCATAGAAAGAAAAATCATGCCACAATACAAGTTACTGAAATTCAGATAAATATACAATTTTCTTAAAAAAAACGGTTTCGATATAGAGTTGCAGACCGACCCGGCAACGATATATCGAAGGCTGAGCGGCCAACCGATCTCCTACGTGCATGGCCTGAATTTGTTCTGATGAACCGCTCTTATGATCGCTAAGCGAATTAAAATAAAAGTTCCATCCCAGCCACTTGGTATTGAGCAGGCTGGGGTAGCCTCTTAAAATGAATTGGGCGATATTGGCCCATCTTTTCTGGATGAATAATTTTATAGATTGGACTGCACGTCTATATTGTGTACGCTACTCTTTACTTTTCGGCGCGAAAAATTCAGAATTCCGACAATGTACTCTGCCTCTATTTGGGGAATCGGGCATCCTTGCAGATTTACCAACTATTACTAAGGCGATGCCGACCCTTGTTATCTCGCCTGATAATCGTTCGCAACCGAAATAGCGTGACTAAAGCAAATAAAGAACCCGAATTAAGTTGCTAATAATAAGCAAGTTAATACAATGGCACAAGAGTTGAATAGGGGAATACAAAAAAGCATATTAAATCAGTAGCCTATGAACGAAAAAATAATGTATCAGCTAGGGAGATTCGCAGCAACAGGAAGCGTGCTTGCTGAGAATAGCCATTATTAAATCATTTCCGGGTCCAGACCATTGTGTATTCCATTAATTAAACCATATGATATACGCCCGCAAAAGGTTGATATCTCGTTAAAAATCATACCATGGAGGTCACCGTTTTCCTGATAACACATCTGTCCATGATCGTTTGCGTAATTGCGATATATGAAAATGGGAAAGACTAATGACAGTAAGGCGGATTAACAAGGCCATATGCGAATAAGAAATACATCATAATTCTATCATCACTCTTTTAATATTAAAGCCATGGATAATAATTTCAATAACAAATTCATAAACAGCGATGTTGACACTGCTTCAAATAACTCTGAAAGAGAATTCAAGATTATCCCCGGTGGCCGGCACCAATTTCCGGAAGCCGCCGCTGCCCCACCGGACCTGATTTCAAATTTGGGACACTTAGGACCGAATATAATGGAGAAGATCATAAATTATTTAGGGACACAGGTCAATGCCGCGGAACAAAGCGGAAATGAAAGTTTAACCAACTTCGCCTCGATTAATTTTGAAGGCACCTCGTTTAATCTGGGAAAGTTCATCCATTTACTCAATGAGGTAGCTACTGCAGTATTATTGCCTTTATTTATGGAAAGAAGCCACGGGCCGATGCATCAAGCGGAACTGCAAGGCCAGACCTTCCGGGAAGAAAGTAAAAAGAGCTTTTTGGTTTTCAGGCATAACAAATACATTACCGTGCACACGGAACAAATTGCCTTTGTCTATGTAAGAAATGAGGCATCAACCATCATGACCCTGAAACAGGAAGAGTACCCCATCGTTCCGTCCCTCGACCAAGTGCAATGTCAGCTGTGCACTAAACAATTTTTCAGGCTGAACAGGCAATACCTGATTAACTTTAACGCGATAAAAGAAGTTGAACATTATTTTGCCAGGAAGCTGTTAGTTAAATTGGTAATCCCCACTCCGGAAAGTCTATTGATTTCAAAGGAGAAAACAAGCAGTTTTTTAAAATGGTTGGAGAATAGATAGGTAGAAACCCGGCCAGGCAGAACAGGATGAAGCATGGCCGGAAATATTGAAATACACTAATTTAACTTCCGTTCTCGTAAAAATGAAATAAACTACAGCTACATTAAAGCAAGAATGCCTGGCAGTTTGAAACTGTCGTTTTAATAAATAAATCCTCAAAAAGTTAAGAATTGTTAGCTTTGCCACGAAAAAAACAATTTAGAAACGGGTCACAATAGGAAAGCACTTTAATGCAGTAAGTGATCTAACCTTTGAGCCCAGGTTTCGGGCGAGCAAACAGGAGGGGTTTATGTATTTAAAGCTGCATTTTCATGAATAAGACCATATTAATTGTTGAGGACCAGTTTATCGAGGCAAACAATCTACGGTTAATATTGAAGGGCGCCGGTTATAAAGTTTGCCCTATAGCCCGGTCTGTTACGGAGGCACTGGAAATCATTGATACCGGCAGCCCTGATTTGGTGATGATCGATATATTACTTAAAGGAAGCCGAACCGGCATTGATCTGGCCCTGATTTTAAAACACAAAGAGATCGCTTTTGTGTATCTTTCAGCAAATACAGATCCGGAAACATTTCGTAAAGCAAAAAGAACCGGCCCATACGGCTTCTTAGTCAAACCTTTCCGGGAAAAAGATGTGCTGGCCACGCTCGAAATTTCCGATTTCCTGCATCAGCAATATAAATTGTTTTCAAAAAACGATCAACCGGACAAACCAGCCCTGAAAGTCGCGATATCTGTCGACCAGCTGCCTGGCTTTATCGGCAAAAGTGAACAAATGCAAGAGGTGATTCGCTATATTAAGATTGCCGGTCCGTCCGAAATTCCAGTGCTGATCTATGGTGAAAGTGGCACCGGCAAAGAGCTCATTGCTCAGGCTCTACACCGGATATCAACACGTAATGATAAGCCCTTTATTGTGGTAGATTGTGCTTCTTTACCGGCTAACCTGGTGGAGGCAGAACTCTTTGGTTATGAAAAAGGCAGTTTTACCGGTGCATCCGAGAAACGTACCGGAAAATTTGAACAGGCCAATACCGGAACGATCTTCCTGGATGAAATCGGCGAACTCTCACTGGAAATGCAGGTAAAATTTTTACGGGTACTTCAGGAGATGGAAATCGGGCCGATTGGCGGCAGGCGCAGAAAGATCAATGTCAGGGTCATTGCAGCCACAAACAGAAACCTGGAGGAGGAAGTATCGGCAGGTAGATTTCGGTTAGATCTTTACTACCGCCTGAATGTATTTCCGGTTAATGTTCCTCCTTTACGTGAACGGGTGGGCGATATCACATTGCTGGCGGAATATTTTTTAGATCATTTTTCCGGACTTGAAAAAAAGAATATATCCGGCTTCTCTAAAGAAGTTAAAAAAGCCTTACTTAACTATGGATGGCCCGGCAACGTCAGAGAACTCAGAAACCTGGTGTCGCGGAACGTACTCCTGACTGATGGTCAGCAAATCAGCAATTTCCCGCTGCCTATCGCTAAAAACGTTCAGCAACTTGCAGCAGTAACCATTAAAACCCTTGCCGACAACGAAAGGGACCACATCCTGAGGGCACTTGAACAATGCAAGTGGAAAGTTTACGGTCAGGGCGGTGCTGCGGAGATCCTGGATATTAATGGATCTACTCTGAAGTCACGCATGAAAAAGTTGGGTATCGGAAAACGATTTACTTTACGCAACGCCAGCAACTAAATTGCGGTTATCTCCACTTTCCTGCGATGTACTGTTCTGTTAATTGGTTTCGATTTTAACCCTCTTGATTTAATTTGTCCACAGACGCATATAAAGCACAGATAAAAGACTGTTAACTTTCAGACATAAGTTCCATTTTTACTGATAAATCTTATCACAACTCAACGCCGGGATCTTTTGTATCTTCTACCGGCGAAAGGAGGATGGATGCGGCGATATATCTTTGAATTTATTTAGTCTATGAGCGTGTAATTTGGCTGCACGCCTATCCGGATAGCTTTCTTTGAGTCAGTACTGAACAATTACTGGTTTATATTATTGTCATAGAATTATCAGGATATATCGGACGACATAAGTCAATATCATGATATATCATGATATGCTATTGACTTATGTCGTAGTAATTAACTACATATCAAATAGTTAAATTATGGCATTGCTATTGTAAAAGCGTGATGACGAGTTTGCGTCCGTAAATGCTAAAAGAACAGTGCAAGACAACCTTAATCAAGACATGACATTATTAAACCCGGAATCTTTAGAAGATACGAGAGGGCAAAGGAACATACTTCTGTCCATCAGCGACGAGTTTGCCCTCGTACAGGAAAGAAAGCACTTGATTAGCCTGCTGGAAAACCGTCTGAGAGCTTTCCTGGGATTCAGCGACTCAACGGTTTTTATGGTGAACAATGATTTTAGTCATATCAATGATTTTCTGCCCAGAAATAACCAGGATTCTGTCGGAAACCCATTTGTCAACGAAATTAAGCTGGGGAAGATACCTGTTGACGATCGCGTTCTTTGGGGAGAACTTCCTGATTCGACGCCTCTTCTGGTGGATTTTGATGAATTAACCGAAACACGGGAAACACTCCCTTACTTAAAGCCCGGCGCGGATTCTCGATTTCGTGAAGTTGTCTTATTTCATATAAAGAAAGGGCCGGAAACGGTAGGAAGCTGGATCGTAGGCTATAGTAATCAAAGCAACAGCGGAAGACCGAAAATTACATTGCTCCAGTTTGTGGCTAACCTGATCAATACAGCAGTGCTACATATAACCGCTAATGAGCAGTTATTGCATGTAATGAAGGAAAATGAGATCATCCAGGCTATCAACGCCGATCTTTCATCAATAAAGGAACGGACAGATCTTTTAAAAGTCATTCACAGCAAATTAAAGAGTCTTTTTGACTTTGGACATCATTTTGTTGCTATCCTCAATGACGATGACCTTACGATGACCTCCTTTTTAAGGGACAGTGAATCTCTTTCTAAAAATCATCCCCGTTATAATCAGGTTAATATTACTAAATATCCTCTGTTGGACGGTTTTTTTAACAAGGTTATACTGTCTAATGAGCCTATCGTTTTCGATCTTACTGTGATTCGCGCAAAAAAAGACCTGCCAGAATACCTGCAGATCAATTATGAAAACGGGGTCAGAAATGTCATTATGACCGTGTTAAAAGTTAGAGAAAAAACCATTGGTGTCTGGGCAATCTGCCAGACAGAATATCACGGAATTTCTGCACGGCAACTGCAGCTCATCAGGACCTTGTCGATCCAATTTTCCATAGCGATTGCTAATATCAGGAACAATGACTTAATCGAGGCCAGGGATCTAGAACAAAAGATGCTACTGAAACTAAGCTATGCGCTAACCTCGGTGAAGCACAAGATTGATCTACAGCAAATCATCTGCCAGCACCTCAAACAGATATTCAGGTTTAAGGAAATGACGATCATGCTCTTGAAAGATGAAAGTAGTTATTATTGTTATCTGAGCTGTGCCGATGATCAGCTTTCAACAGATAAGATCCCCGAAACTTACCAAGGCTATTTTGCAGTAACAGACGGCTGTTTCAGTAAAGTAATAGAAAGTGGGGGCACTGTGCAGCAGAATATGAGTAGGCTGGCTGTCAAAAAAAATTGTCCTTCCTATATCAACGGTGAAATAGAGCGGGGTATCAGGGAAAAAGTAGGTATTGCCCTTCACGATGATCATCAAAAAATAGGCGTCCTGCTGATCAATAATATTCAGGAAGGATTTTATTCGGATTATGAACTACAACTCATTCAAGGTGTATCGTATCAGCTGTCTAATGCGTTAGCCAACATTCTTTCCTATGAAAAGATTAACAGACGCGAAATCGAACGTGATACGTTGATTTCACTGAGCAATCATATTGCCGCCGTCCGAACCAATCAGGAATTGTTAAACGTGATCACCAGCAATTTAAAGGCTGTACTCGGCTTCCGGCATATTGTCATTGCCAAACTCAGTGGGGACGAGCAGACTGCAAACGGTTTTTTACTCGACCCCGGTGCCGTGAGTCGCAATCACCCCCGGTTCCTCAGCTGTTCAAGTAGCCCGCATACCATTCATGATGGCTTTTTCGATCTGGCAATCGCCTCGGACTCTCCATTGGTCTTTGATTTGGAGGAATCCGCTTTACAGCGATCTTTACCGCTTTATATTCAAATCAATCTGGATTGCGGAATGAAGCAAATGATCATGGCCAGATTAAAAATGAATAGCCATATTTTCGGTATCTGGATGATCTATTTTGACCATATTGATCAGCCTGCACCGGTTTTGCTACGCCTGATTTCCGGGATCGCGAGCCAGCTGTCCATTGCTATCCGGAATGTTATTGCCAATAAAGATACCGAACAAAAGGGGGAAGAAAAATCAAGGCTGATCACTTTCAGCAATACTATTGTCACAGTCAGAGATCAACTTAGCCTGGCAAGGGCTGTTAAATCCCAGCTGAAAGAACTTTTTGGAATAAGTGACTGTGTTTTGTTTTTGTCCGGAGCTGAACACAGGTCCTTTATTCCTTATTTGTTTGACGCAGATACTGCGTGGATAGAAACCGCTGCGAGTAAAGGAATTTTAAACAAGTATGTAACAATCAGCGAGAAATTGTTGAAAGCGCTGACACTGGCCGTTGATCCTTTAAGTTTTATGACGGCGGACCTTAAAAATGTGTGGCCGGAGGCTGCATTATTCGAACTCTTCGAGAGCTCAGAAGAGACCAGACTGCTACTCTCGCCAGTGTATTCAGATGGCGAGCTCGTTGGCCTTTTGACGGTTTGGACAGAAGCCCCCCTGGAAGTTTATGCGCATAAGGATTTTTTTAATGAAATCTGCGCACAGATCGCCATTGTCATCGACAATATTTCAGCCAGTGAGAAGATTAAGGCTCAGCTGGAAGAAATCAGCGGTTACAGGGCAAGGTTGGAAGAGGAAAAGATATATCTACAGGAGGAACTTGATACGACACACCACTATTCTGAAATAATTGGTGAGAGCGCAGAAATGAAAAAGATATTCCGGCTTGTCAATCAGGTATCTGCATCAGACAGCACAGTCATGATACTGGGGGAAACAGGTACCGGCAAGGAACTTATTGCCAGGGCGATACATAACAATTCCCCCCGCCGGAACAAACTGATGGTCAAGGTGAATTGTGCCGCATTACCTGCCAATCTGATAGAGTCTGAATTGTTCGGACACGAAAAAGGAAGCTTTACAGGTGCGACAGAAAGACGCCTGGGTAAATTTGAACTGGCAAACAACGGAACTCTTTTCCTGGATGAGATCGGGGAAATGCCGCTTGAACTTCAGGTAAAGCTATTAAGGGCACTTCAGGAAAAGGAGATCGAACGTATCGGTGGTAAAACGCCTATTAAAGTGGATGTGCGAATAATAGCTGCCACAAATCGCGACCTCGAAAAAGAAATGGCAGAAGGCCACTTCCGAAGCGATTTGTATTACCGATTGAATATTTTCCCCATATCGCTGCCACCGCTGCGAAACAGACTCGCGGATATTCCGCTTCTCGCAACCCATTTTATACAACGGTTTTCTAAAAAAGCGGGAAAAAATATTAACGGGCTAAGCAATAAGCTTCTCCAGGAACTTAAACTTTACAATTGGCCTGGAAATATTCGTGAATTAGAGCACCTTCTTGAGCGCAGTATACTGATGACTTCAGGCGATACGCTTAAAAATATTGTCCTGCCAGTGCCAAAATCAGATGCCTCAACAGCTGGGAATGATGATCCTGCATTTGTTCATAAAACAATTGACGAGAATGAGCGTGAACACATTCTCAACACCTTGAGAATATGTATTGGTAGAATTAACGGACAGGGTGGCGCGGCACAGATACTCGGTGTACCACCCAGCACACTGAGCTCAAAGATGAAAAGACTCGGCATAAGGAGGGAGCATATCAGCATGGGTTAGACTTTGTCGTTTTACCCAATATTTGGTAGTCGGCTTAGTCGAGATTATATGCCTGATTCAAACTCAGGTAACGATGGAGCATAGATTTCGCCATTGGCCTTCATGCAATAAGGGATTACGATATCTGCATCATAACCCCTTGTCAAATCCTGGAGAAAAGTTTATACTTGGTCTTGTCCGTGTTTTGGTTTACACGTGGTAAAACGATGTTGACCATATTTCAGATGCCGATCTTGAAATCCCGGGCAATCGCTGATGATGAAAAAATCGGCAGTATAAACCAAATGATCGAAATTTTATTCGCGGGGCTTGAATATTGTCAGACTTATCAAGTAAATCTATCATGAGCATAGCATTAAAAAGCCTGCCGTTCTAATATCTAATGCGGCAGGCTTTTTAACATCAGAATTATAAGCGGTTATTTAGTCTTAGGGGCTAAACTATCCATAAGGGAAACTTGATTTGTGCTGTTGTCGATCAAAATCACATGGCGGTAAGCCTGATTATTCGGATCGCTATCCAAAGTCTTAACTAAGCCCGTTGATTGTCCCAGATATTTTCCTGATCCATCCGTGTAAAATTTATTGATCTCATAATCTGCTTTAAACGGAGCCTCATCCGATTTTGATAAAGCTAAAGTATAGGATGCATTGGGTTTCAATGAAGTGAATATTTGTTCCACCAAATCGGCTAAGCCAATGCCACGTACTGCCAGGCGGCCAACGGCCTTATCTTCCGGATTTATGCTTTTTAGTAAAAGCACCTGAGTAGCAGCAGTATCGCTTAAAGGACTTAAACCTGCCCTGTTTTCTGGGTTCTTTACGGCGTTATCAGCATAAACTAAGGCCTGCGGGCTTTGTCCTATCTGTACTGGAGGCAATGCTTTCATTGTAAGCATATCTATAGCCTGTACCTGGTCACCGTATTCAAGGCCCACATACATCAGCTTACCGTCTGCCGAAGGCCAAAGACCGTGAGGGAGCGCCCCGACGTTGATAGTGTCGATCTGGGCAAAATCTTTGGCTACATTAAATACTCTTACTTTGTTTTGTCCACCTACGGTTACCAACATCAGTAATTTGTGGTTTACATTACTGAAAGTAACGTGATTAGTGATTGCGCCGGTGGTTAATACTTTTGTTACAGACTTAATGGCGGTATTAATCACGGTTACTTTACCTACATCCTTATGGGTCAGAGCAATCCACTTTCCATCCGGACTGGTAAAAATATTGGGTGAAAAAGGCTGGTAACTGGAATTCTTTTAATGATCTTATAATTCGAGGTATTGACCACGTCAACTTCAGGCGTAAAGCTGGAACAAACATAAGCTAATTTCCCATCTGTGGTAAATGTAACCATACCAGGTCCATCTGCTACAGGTATATGCCTAACCTCCTCCATTTTGTCTACGTCTATCACACTTACATACGCCTCGCCCCGGACAGAAGTCCAGATTTGTTTACCATCGTTGGTAAAAGTAGGCTCATGGGGCGAACGACCGATATAAATAGTTTTCAGGACTTTGTTGGTTTCAGTTGAAACCAGGGTAACAGAATTAGACCCAATGCCTATTACGGCCAGCATCTTTCTTTGAGGCGAGTACCTAAGTCCATGTACTAATGCCAAACCTTTATATAAAGGACTTAAAACATTAGGATAAGGTTTGCCGAGTTTGATCTCTCCCAGCAATTTATTGGTGGAGGGCTCAACAACGGAAACTGTATTGGAAACCTGGTTGGCTGTATAAACCCGGTGATGACTGTAAGGACTCTGAGCAGCGGAAACCAGGCCGGCCATACTCAACGTTAATGTAAGTGCGATAGGTTTCATTTGTTTATTTTAAGAATGTGGACATTTGTTCAACTTCAACTTGTTCATTGGATATAAGCTGGTTAGCAAAGGCGATAGTTTGCTGATCAGTGGTATATTTTAAAACAACCTTAGCCATGTCAATGGCAGCCCGATGATGTGGTATCATAACCTGCGCAAAAGCATTGTCGGTATTTTTGAGCAAGCCATTAGGCGGCATAGCATCCATCATAACAATCATTGTCTTTCCCATAGCGCCACTATAGCCTTCTGGTATTGATCCCATAAATAGCCATCTTTGGTTAGTTTGTATAAAATTCTCTTCATCTCTGCCGTGCTTAGATACTCATTAACTTTCGTTTTATACATAGTGTGCAACCTCTCAAATGTAACAAGTTCATCTGATTGCATACTTCTTAAGTATTCTAAAACTTCATCCAGTCTTTGAGGTGGGGTAAGATTTTTCATTGTAAATGCTATTTAGGTTTAGCCTAAATATATTAAACTTACCGGGAAGTTATATTGAAATTAAATAAATAACTTTGGGAATGAGCAAGAAAAAAGCCACTAAGCCACAGCCACCAAAAGCGGACAATCCGAACCATAAAGAGGACTTTTTAAAAATCCTAACTTTGGCAGCGCAGCCAGTTAAGAAGCGGGCCGGTTATAAAGAGGCTAAAGGCAATTAAGCCCCTTATCACCATGAGGATAAAGATCACACTATTAGCACTTATCACGCTATTTTTTGTTAAATCATCATTCGCCCAGGCAGTAATAAAATACAGGGCAAGCGCGTGTTATTGGTCTACCAGTAAAGAAGCAAACGGCACACCTATTTGGGTCAAAATTGACAACGCATCAAACATTTTAGTGGTGTTAGATGAACCGAAAGAGAAAATAAGTATCTATAGCAAGACGATACAAGATTTGAGCATTATAGCCCGCTATTCAATGGGGGCAGACAGTGCAATACACCTTTATCAATACCACATGAATTGCGTAGATCAGGACAATAAGAAATGCGATGCTGATTTAACTTTATATCGCGGCACCAAGAACGAACATTTAGAACAGCTAATTATTAATTATTATACTATTGAATACAAATTCGATATGAGACCAGACGAATAATACCGGGATAATTATAGTATGTTTGGTAGGTTTATTTGACCAAATAAAGTAATAATGAAACTAACACCTCCATTAATTAATCATATTAGATTAGACAAGGATTTTCTATTATTAACAAACCAAGCGGGTTTACCGGGGCATATTGAATATCCTACTGACCGTCGACTCCTATATCATTCCTATTTAGATAACGATGAGGTCTTTTAAATTGATACTTTGTTGTATCATAGGTAACTTCACAATTTGAACACCTGAAAATTTCCGGTGCGATTTCTACCATTGACCTTTTGCATTTATGACAGAAATATTGAGCTCTCTCAAGGTGCCCCGATTTATCGTCAACCGCGGTGATAAGTTGTTCATGAACAAACCCGCCTGTTTGCTTTAAGTTAGAAATCCGCCTATCAAACATTGCGTGAGAGCAACAGCTTGGATATACCGCTGATATTTAGGTAGGTGATTTATTCAAAAATAGCTGTTTTTGATAAATGTAAAAAAGGCATTAACAGAGCTTGTTTTAAAATAAGAGATTATGCATCATATCGCCTGATTTCAACGCGAGTGTTAGCAAGAAAAACAATATAAGTCTTTACAGCTTGTCACGTTATTAATTATCAAAAGTGCCTTATTATTTAATAACACAATGTATATATTTACTCCTATTGGTAAACCGACCTTTAATCTTAGAATCTATTGAACTACTTTATATTTGCTAATAAGCCCAGAGGGGAGTACAGCGGTTCCTTTTGGGATACAGCCTCAATTTTAAATACAGGTGAATATTGTTTTACTCTGGAAGATAAACTCACTTATAAACCTAAAACTGGAGACAAAATTATTTTCAAAGAGTTTACTACACAAGTATATTGGGGTCAAGCAACTTTAGAGAGTTCTGGAAAAGAAATCGAAAGAGACGATGGAAAGGTTATTATGTTTCGGCTCAGAGACATAATAAAATGGCTTTATCATTTGAAAACTACGTCAGTGCATGAAAGTCTTTCTAATAAAGACACACGCGCTAGAATCGTTAATATAACCGAGTCGGATTATAATCTCATCATCCATGAAATGAACAAAAATAGTATTATGAGTGAAGAACAGCAAAAACAGCTAAAGCAACTTTGGGACAACTACAAGGTTAGTAATATAGTATCGACACAGATAGAAAAGGTGTTTGAGAAAATTATCGGCGAATGGAAACAATACAGACAAAAAATCATTGAAGAAACTATCACTATCGATGATTATACTGGGTATACCGCTGAAATTGATCAGACGTTCCGCGGCAACATGGAAATGTGTTCCGCCGCTAATTGACCAGGGCGTTCCGGGAGGCCTGACCAGGTATTCCGGGGCAATCTGACCATGCAACACT
>Ga0302304_10000466_pt1 | contig 23355 bp, 16 predicted proteins | sample III_Palsa_E2_2_FD_198769 | JGI IMG/M metagenome (GOLD analysis project Ga0302304, IMG submission 198769) | Peat permafrost microbial communities from Stordalen Mire near Abisko, Sweden - III_Palsa_E2_2 | ecosystem: Environmental > Terrestrial > Soil > Palsa > Peat permafrost | place: Sweden...
ACAGTGGAAGGATACTTCCCGGTCACGGAGGGTTTCTGGATCGGTTTGATTCCCTGTTGCTGGCCACTCCTGCCGTATACTTGTATTTCCTCCTGGCAGGGTTGTAGAAACAGGGCTTCCCCCGATCCCCTCAAGGCCTGGCAATGCCGGCCATCTGGTTTTAGCGGGGATTCCCGTATTTTTGCCCCTCAAATTAACCGCAACATGACGATCCATCGCGAAGGGTACCCCTCCATTGCCATCAGTGCAGTGGTTTTCATTATCATTAATCTGTTGTCGTTTTCTTTTATAAGCGCCTATGTTCCCATACTGGCGTGGCTTCTCTTCATTGTTACCCTGTTTTTGTTGCTGTTCATGATCTCGTTCTTTAGGATTCCGAACCGAAAACTGACAAAAAACGCTCAGCAGATCATCTGCCCGGCCGATGGAAAAGTGGTGGTCATAGAAGAAATTGAAGAGGTAGAGTACTATAAGGATAAACGCCTGCAGGTCAGTATCTTCATGAGCCCGGCCAATGTACACGTAAACCGCAATCCCATTAGTGGGGAAGTCAAATACAGCCAGTACCATAAAGGTAAATACCTGGTGGCATGGCATCCCAAATCTTCCACCGAAAATGAGCGCCATTCTGTGGTACTTGCCAACGACAAGATATCCATTCTGGTCAAACAAATCGCCGGAGCCCTGGCCAAACGCATTGTTAATTACCTGAGCGTTGGCCAAGCCGTTGAACAAGGAAATGAAATGGGCTTCATTAAGTTCGGTTCCAGGGTGGATGTCATCCTCCCCGTGGGCACCCACATCAACGTGCAATTAGGACAGGCCGTGCAAGGCGGCGTTACTGTCCTGGCGACCATCGGATAGATCGCCCGAAGGCGTATCAGGGAACAGGATCATACCCATGTCCTCCCCAGGGATGACAACGGGAGATCCTTCGGACGGATAACCACATCCCTTTGAATAGGCCATATTTCTTAAGGGCTTCCAATGAGTAGTTGGAACAACTGGGGGTAAACCGGCATTTCGGCCCCAGGACCGGAGAGATCACCCATTGGTAGATCTTTATGAGGCCTATAAAGGGAAGGGACAGTATGATCAATATAAATTTCATGCGTCTGGCGGCAGTGGCCGGGGTTCGGGAGGCCTCAATTTTGTCAAAATTACGGCCATCTTTTCCATCACTAAAGGCAGGGCCGGCAATTCCTTACCTGTATATAATATAAAGACCCTTAAGGATAATCCCCCTGGCTCCTTTTCCAGGAGTTGTTTCTGAAGGCGATAGCCCTCTCTCATCAGGCGTTTGATCCTGTTGCGATCGACCGCCCGCTTAAAATTGCGTTTCGAGGCGCCCACCCCTACCTGAACAGGTACGCCGGAAGGCGGTTCCCACAGGCAGAATACCCTGAAAGGAAATACCTGGAAGGTCTTCCCCGACCGGAACAGTGCCTCGATCAGCTTCCGGCTCTTCAACCGCTCCGTTTTTGAAAAGGTATGTCTGGGCTGCGCTTCCATAATGCAAAGATAGATCAAGTGCTGGGCTGCGATGCAGCGAAAAAAGACAGGCCAGCGGCCCAGGGCGGAAAAAGAGCGGGCCGCCCGCCCTATGACGAAAAAAGCTCTCCTGAAAGGAGAGCTTAAGAATATCAAATATTATAAAATATTTTATTTCAGTTTCGATTCGTCAGAGACCGTCAAGCGTTTGCGGCCTTTTGCACGGCGGGAAGCCAGTACCTTGCGACCGTTAGCCGTTAGCATACGCCTGCGAAATCCATGCACTGTCTTACGACGACGTCTATGCGGTTGAAATGTCCGTTTCATCTGTTAATAATTTATTTTTAAATGTCAAATGCCGAACTCCGTTCCTAACCTTCGCTTCGCCCGGTTATTTTTAGCTCGTGCTATGCAAATAAAGTTTTCAAGATCAATACCTTAACGGCAGTCACCATACTACCGATCCCGGTGAAAGGAGTGCAAAGGTAATAAAACTAATTAAAAAACCGGGGATCTATTGCCCGGTTTTTTATTATTTTTTAAAATCTTATTTGCTATCCTTCGCCTTGGCGGATGAATAAAGACTACTTAATACCCAACTGCTTCTTGACCAAGGGCAACAGATCATCCGCGGGAGGGGAAACGATCAGGTTTTCCTTTGCAATGACATATGCATAGCCGTTTGCTTTGGCTACTTCCTGGATGGCTTCAATGGCCTTTTTTTGGATAGGGCCATATACTTCCTGTTGTTTCAGGCTGAATTGCTGCTGGGCATCCTGTTGGTAGCTGTTCACCTTTGCATACAATTCCTGGAGATTGCGCCTTTCCATATCCTTCTTGGCCTGACTCATCGTAGCAGAATCCTTGTTGAAGTCGGCATAATGCTGTTGGAATTCAGCCTGGATATTCTGACCTTCCTTGCCCAGGTCTTCCTTATATTTCTCTAATGTAGTATCCGCCTTTTTGGCCTCTGGCATAACTGCTACCAGTTCATCCATGCTGATGTAACCGATCTTAGTTTGCGCCTGCACCTTCATGCCCACAACGGCTGATAAGCCCATTAAAAATAGCGTGGCAAATAAAACTTTTTTCATTGTTCGTTTTTTAATTGATTGGTTTGCTTTTTTAATTGAATTGGTTTACTGATTATCCTACAGCTTGACCCCCAATGCCCTCAGTATCTCATCACTTCTGTCGATCTTGGGGTCGGCAAATATAACGGTATTTCCATCACTTCTATCCAAAATAATATCAATAGACCTTGCCACAGCCATCTTCTGGACGGCGTCATAGACCTTGTCCTGGATGGGCTTTATCAACTCCTGCCTCTTTTTAAAAATGTCTCCTTCAAAACCAAACCGCTTCCGCTGAAGCTCCCGGAGTTCCTTTTCTTCGTTATAGATCTGGTCCTCCCTTTTCTTCTTCAGATCGTCACTCAACATGACCTGCTCCGCCTCATAATCGCTGCGCAATTTTTCCAGACGGGCAGCCTTCTGGTCCAATTCAGCCTGCCACAAAACACTAAAATCGTCCAACCTTTTTTGCGCCTGCTGGTACTCAGGCAGTTTACTCAGGATATACTTGGTATCGATCACCGCATAGCGCTGTGCCCGGAGGGCCCCAGCCCACAACAACAAACCCAGGCTTAAGAAAAGATATTTTCGCATATACCCGTTATTTTGTCCTGACATAGGCAAATTACACTATTCCGGCTCATATCCCAGCATGAACGTGAACCTACCTGCATTCTTCAGACCCTGTCCGGGCTGGAGACGGTCAAGGCCTATCCCGTAGTCAAAGCCTAACAAGCCGAACATCGGCAGGAAGAAGCGCATTCCCACACCGACCGACCGGCGCAACAGGAACGGATTATAGTGCTGAAAGTCATACCATCCATTGGCTGCCTCAAAGAACGTCAATCCATAAATGGTGCTGGTAGGACTCAGGCTGAACGGGTAACGCAATTCCGCCACATATTTATTAAATATGGTAAAGAGCTGGTTGGGATTGGTAGTACCTGTCGTTCCGTTATCAGGGTTGATCTTCGGATCGGAATTATAATATACCGGATACCCTCTTTGGGAAATGATATCATATCCCAGGATACCGAAGTTGTTGGTCAGCCCCGCATCTCCCAACTGGAAACGCTCAAAGGGAGAAATGGGCAACTGGGAATCATACCGTCCCATATAACCGAATTTCCCCGCGACATGGAATACAAACTGATGGTCTTTATCTTCTCCCGTTCCCACACCCAGGGGTATGAACCATTCTGCATTCAAGCGCCATTTATGGTACTCCACAAACCTGTACTTATCCTGAATGGACGTATAATTTTTCGGGTCATCCCCTAACTGTGAATACGGAGGGGTGGCCTGTACGCTCAACATAAAATTCGAACCGTTCCTGGGGAATTGGGGGTTATCCACCGAAGACCGGGCGAGGGTCAGCTTCACATTGATATTATTGGAGTTCCCCGTGGTCATATCCGGGAAATACCCATAATAACTCCGCAACTGGTAGACATTATAATTTAAGGCGTAGGTCAGTGTAAAGTAATCGTCAGGCCATCTCAACGCCTTACCCAAGGCGACACCTACCCCGATGATGTTCAGATGGGAAGTATCGGAGTGGTTGGTCTGGTAGCTCCCCGTGGCATAATTATAGGCGTAGGCATTGGAATACCTGGTATTATACACGCTCACAGTCAGCGAGTTGCGCTTATGTCCTCCGAACCAGGGTTCGGTGAAAGAAAGGTTTTCCGCCCTATAAGACTTACCGTTGGCCTGTATCCTGGCGGACAGCTTCTGCCCGTCACCGGAAGGCAGCGGATCCCACGCCTTCTTGTGGAAAATGTTATTCAGTGAGAAGTTATTGAAAGTGACCCCCAGGGTTCCTGTCAATCCGATATTACCGCCCCATCCGGCAGACAATTCTAACTGGTCAGACGACTTCTCTTCCAATGTATAATCGATGTCCACCGTTCCATCCTCCAGGTGTGGTACGGGATTGATCCCGATCTTTTCCTGGTTAAAGAATCCCAGGTTGGCAATTTGCCTTTGCGTGCGGATCACCAACTGGCGACTGAACTTGTCTCCCGGTACGGTGTATAACTCCCGGCGAACGACGTATTCTTTCGTCTTGTCGTTACCCGAGATATTAATATTCTTAATGGTGGCCTGTGGACCTTCCACCATGCGGATCTCATAATCAATAGTATCGTTATATACCCTTGTTTCCACCGGATCGATGCGGAAAAACAGGTAACCGTCGTCCATGTAATATCCCTTGACATCCCCGCCTTCCTGGCTAGGTTCAATTCCCAGCTTCTTATTCAATAAACCCAGGTTGTACAGGTCTCCCTTGTGAATATTAAGAAGCAGGCTCAGCAATGAGTCTGAATATTTGGTATTCCCTTTCCATTTGATATCACCGAAATAGTATTTGTGCCCTTCGGACATCTTAATATCCACGTTCAGCGTTCCTTTGGAAGTATAGTATGTGGTGTCGTCTACGATATTGGCATCCCTGTAACCGATCGAATTGTAATAATCAATCAGCTTCTGCTTGTCATCCTCGTATTTGGTCTGGTTGAATTTGGCGGACGTGAATAGTTTTAAGCGAACGTAAGGATCCATGAAAGTCTTGATCTTCGTGGGGAACAGGAAATCATAGTTACTTACAAATTCGTTCCAGGAGATCTGGGGTTTGGGGCCGTAGACCGTCTTATGCTCAACCGGGAACAGGGTCAACCGGCTCATCTCCTGGGTCCCCTTCATCTCTGATTTCAGCTTGGCATCCGAGGCGCTTTTGTTCCCAAAGAAATTAATTTCACTGATGCGGACTTTTGTTCCCTTCGTGATATAAAAAGTCAATGTTTCAAAATTCTTAGCTCCCGGATCCTTTTTCTCTTCTACGCGCACATCCGCACTCTGAAACCCCTTTTCAGTATAGAATTTCTGAATGTTCTGTATTGCCGTGAGCTTTATGTTTTCCGTTACCACGTGGCTCTTTACCAGGCCCGTTTTGGGCTCCAGGTCTTCGGCCTCACCCTTTCGGATTCCCTTGAAATAGAAGTTGGATAACCTGGGGCGCTCGGTAACGTCTATTTCAACGTACAGATTCTTGCCCTCTAACCGGACAAGATAGATCTGAACATTGCTAAACAGGCTCTGCTTCCACAGATTTAAAACGGCCTTGCTGAAACTTTCACCCGGCGCGCCTAAACCCAAACTAACCTGATCCCCGACATTAATACCCGAGATGGATAACAGCAAGGATTCGTCCAGATATTTTGTGCCTACAACCTTTACACCTGCAATGATGTACTCTTTAGGGATTTTGGCAGTGAGGATATTTTGCAATTCAGGATTTACCGAAACAGGATGAGTAGTATCTGTCGTTTGAGCCCGAAGCGTGTTAGAAAATGAAGCTGATATAATAATTCCTGCTAAAAAAATCCTAAAAAAACGTTGCATCCAGTTTGAATTTTGTGAAATAGCCGTTGCTTGTTAACGCGTTATGAAAAAAAATCGCTATATCTCCCTTCTTTCAGCTTTCATATCTTCCAGTACAATTACATCCCAAAAAAGCATGGTCGGCAAATTAAGGGGAATAATTAAAACTCTTTGTTAAAACCGGCAAATGAATCCTAGGAAATAAAGGATGTTGGCTCATCCGCGATCTGTTCGCTGGTCTTTCCAAAGCGTCTTTCCCTGTTTTGAAAATCCAGGATTGCCTTATACAGGTTTTCCTTTCGGAAATCCGGCCACCGCGTATCCGTGAAATATAATTCGGAATAAGCGAGCTGGTACAGGAGGAAATTACTGATCCTGTACTCCCCGCTGGTCCGTATCATCAGCTCCGGATCAGGGAATTTTGCCGTACATAGGTAGCTCTCTAATAACTGTTGATTGACCGAACCCGGATCCACCTTCCCTGCCTTTACATCCGCGGCAATTTCCCTCACGGCATGCACCAATTCCCAACGACTGCTGTAACTCAGGGCCATAATCAGGTTCAGGCCCGTATTGCCGCCCGTTAGGTCCATGGCTTCCCGCAACTCTCGTTGGGCGGACGCTGGCAGCATATCCATATCTCCGATCATGTGGAGGCTGATATTGTTCTTATTCAGCGTATCCACTTCCTTGCGGATGGTATCGATCAATAGCTCCATCAGTCCGTTCACTTCATCTACCGGCCTGTCCCAATTTTCGGTGCTGAAGGCATACAGGGTAAGGTATTCTACCCCCAGTTCCGCACAGCCTTCCACGATATTGCGGACGCTTTCCACCCCATGAAAATGTCCAAACAGCCTGTCCTGCCCCTGTTCTTTAGCCCAGCGACCATTCCCATCCATTATAATAGCAATATGGCGGGGAAGACGCTGTTTATCAATTTTTTCCAGGAGGCTCATTCGGCTTTATCGCATTTGAGGGGGCGAAGTTACAAAATAATAGGAGAGTTTGCCTATCGTTATTGGATAACTTAACAGCAGTCTTATTAAAAAATTAAATCTTTATAGATAATTGGTTTACAATCTATATCGTACTTCGGAGTTAAAAAAAATCCCAAAACCACTGAGGTTCTGGGACTATGCTATGAGATGCTCTTGTGTTAGTGCTGTACTGCAAACTTTTTAACTTCCTTGGTTTTACCATTGAATATTTCAGCAAAATAGACCCCGGTTTCGAGATGGCTAACATCCAATTGCACCATAGTAGTCAAGCCCCCGTACTTATAAGATTTCCTCAATCTTCCGTTCACATCAAATATTTTTACTGTCTCAATGACGCGCATTCCTTTGGTCTGGCCCAAGACGCTTCTTGCTATTATTTGATTATCAGTCGATTGTGCTTCTATCTGGTCATTGCTCAACACGTCAATGGTGACAATGCCTGCTGCCGGATTTGGGGACAGCCTGTATGTCGAATGGTCTGACGCCAGCATAACTGCTGAGGGACCCTGAGAATCGCTAAGGGGCATGAAGCTAAGGTTTACCGTTGGACATCCGCCTCCCTGGAATTGATATACACTGAAGGAAACCGGCCCCCCGTTCAAGGTAAGATTCAGCAGATTCCCATTAAGGTCATATTCACTGGGTGTTCCACTTGCCAAAGAGAAGTGCAGATTCGGTTGTCCTGAAATAGTCGTTATTGACGGACAATAATCGTAAATAAAGTTAGGCGGCCCGTTCAGTAAGGTCTGATTAATTAGTGTTTCGTTACTATAACATGGGCCTTGATTAATAACTCCACTAACTAAATTTGTAGAACTCGATGATGCAGCCGAAACCTGCAAAGTCGAAGGTGGAAAACACGCCCCTGAAATGCTTGCTGTTAGGGTAGTCGTTTGTGTGTAGTAATTGTTATTGGTTATAGTCAAAGTACTATTGGGCCCCGGCGATAAGCTTAAGGTCGAACCACCTCCGCCACCAACTATTGACCAATTTGTTACCGAAAAACCGGAAGGCAAAGTGGGAATGGAGTAGCTGGCCGATGTGCAAATACCAACTGGGCCCACTATCGGCAACGGTTGGGGAACAAAATAAGTTGGAACGGCTGAGTTACTCGTATAATTTGAACCATTACAACTTACCGTAACAGATATACTACTGGGTAGTGTTGTGCCTCCGGGGCTAATGAGGATCAGAGAATCCGCAGAGGTGGAAATGCTCGCCGGAGCAGCAATGATAGTGCCATTTTGATTATACTTCCAACCACTATTAACACCTATATTCCACGTATAACCGGTCACTCCGTATGAGCCATATACGTTATTCGCTTTAAAGGTGGTCGAAGTCGAATAACAAGTTAATGCGGGGGCAGCAGGCGATATCGTAAATGTTGGCGGATTGGCTGCAATAACAACTTTACTGATCATTAAGTTCCCATTACCAAATTCGTCGCTTGGCTGGGCCATTATAAATAAATAATTGCTGCTGCTATGAGGTAAAAATGTAACAGTAATTGTATCCGGCGTCTGTGTCACATAGTAGACGGTTCCAACAACGCTGCTATCCAAAATCCCCCAACTTGTCTGAGGCACAAAGTTACATACAGTCGGATCGGTTACCAAGATATCCGCTTCGTATTTGCTGGTCGTAAGCGTTCCAACAACTGCCATAGGGTTTTCGGTTGCGGTTGTACCAAGTTGCGAACTTAAGGTTGAATAAATAGTAACGGTATATGACCAATCAGGCACAGTGGTATAGGCCATGGCATATGCGATTCCTTCCATTGCCGGGGGATTAAAACCAAACCCAGCTTCCGTGGGAAGAACAATGCCTTGTGGGCTACCTAAGAATACAACTCCGCCTGCAAGAGGATAGTGTGCGACGCCACCAATAACCGCGCAGGAGTCGTGTTAAAGACATTACATACTTTAGTACTTAACCCACTGGTGGCGTAGTTGATTATTGTAGTCGTCTGCGCCATTGCGCCTGAATAAAAAAATACTGTTATGAGGAGCAGAAGAAATGCAGATGATCGAAAAGTGTTCATTAAATATGCGGCAATGGTCAAACTCCTTTTCATAAGACTAGCATTCAATAAAGTGAAAAGAGGGGAATAGAATCCAGATATGACAAAAATATCACAACAAAATAGTAAGGAATATTGAGATTTTAAACACCTTCCCACTTTAGGTTCGTAAGGCTTCCGCTTACCGAGTTTATGTGCAGGCCGGGCGCAATAAATAGAAAAAGCCCCAACTTACGAAGGGGCTTGTTCTTACATATTGAATCCTTAACCAACGAAATAATTTTCTCTTTATTTGACCGTATAGCTCCAGCTCAGGAAATCGGTCGTGATGGTATAAGTGCCCGCCGCTGCCGGACCCGTGAAGTTGGTATTAAAACTACCATTGCTCCCATTGTATCCGAACGTGCCTCCACTGACCGTATCATTGGAACTTCCTACCGCATACTTATTAGTCCAACTTCCATTCACCGGTAAAAGGAGGTACTGATTAGCGGCTGACAGCGCGAGCGATACGCTGAACTGGGAAGAGTTGAGCTGTGTTAACTGCTGCGAAGGAACGGGAACAGGGTTGTTCCATCCGCCCGGCGTAGCACTGCCGACAATAAATAAGGCGCTGGGGACGGCGCCTGAGTAGGGGCTGACGGTAACGGTCCCTGTCTGAAAATTCAGCCAAATCGTATACCAACCTGAATTCACAGGACCCGTAAAATTGTTACTGGCGTTATAATCAAAGGTTCCTCCGGTGGCTGCCGGGGTTGCATCATTTGTAGCGTATTTATTGGACCAACTTCCATTTTCCGGCAATACCAGGTATGCACTTCCTCCAATCAGGTTAAATACGCCAGCATAATCCACCGAATCGACTTCCTCGAATACTTGCGTAGGCACCGGAACCGGGTTACTCCATCCTCCCTGGGTGGCGCTACCCACAAGGAACAACTGACCGGTAGGCGGCAACACTTTTGGAGGGGTTTTGTAAGGTGTAACCTGGACGGTAATGGTATTGGACATGAGCTGCTCGTTGTTGTTGGCATAAGAAGATACCAATCGGGCCTCAATGGTATAAGGCACTAAAAAGGCGCCCCCTAAACCAAGGACCACTGTATTGATTTGCTTGGCAGTAAAGCTGTCTGTCAATACCCCTGACACAGAAAAGGTCGTCGGATGGGCAAAATTTTGTCCGGAAGAATCGATCTGGATAATATATAATTCCGTGTTGGGCGCCGTAGCATATTTGGGATCGGTCCAGCTAAAGGCAATTACATTATTTAATGAATCGGATACATTGGCGGCAACCGTCGATACCGAGCTACTAAACGTCGGCGCATTCCCGTTAGGATAATATTTATTGGTCATTTTTGAACAAGCCACTGCTGCTGAAAGCAACATAAAGGCTGCAAAAAGAGGTTTTGACCTGTGTTTCATACAATTTTTTTTAAGTGCTGAATACTATTTAATATACACTTGTCCTTCCTCATTATTTAATGGTGTAAGTACCTGCTTGAAAATTAAAGGTCACCGTGTAGGTGCCGCTGGTAGCAGGGCCATTAAAATTATTACCGGCATTATAGGCAAAGGTATCTCCGGTCGTAGGGGAATTTGCATCCGTGGTAGCATACTTATTGTTCCAGTTATTCGCCGGAACCAACAGGAATTGCTGACCTCCAATCAAAGGCATGGTGATCGAATACATTGTGGGGGTCACCTGGGTCAATTGCTGGCCAGCTATGGAAGCAGGATTACCGGCCACCATCCAGCCATCCGCCGTAGCACTTCCGGTGATATACAAAGTTCCTGTTGAAGGGGGTGCAACTACGGGAGGCAGCGTATAGGGGTTGACGGTGAAATTCAATGTATCGGAATAAGTGGCTGCTATCTTCGGGGAGTTTGCCGTATATGGCTGTATAAAGGCCTCTACCCGCACCTGGACATTATGGACTACCCCTGTCGCCAGCCCCATTACATTGGAGAGCAAATTATTTAATGAAGATACCGTGTAGGTTTGGCTCAGCGAAGAACTGATACCGACAGTCTGCAGGACGGGGCTGGAGAAATTGCCGCCCAACGTATCAAATTGCAGATAGTAGGTTACGTTCAAAGAACTGATCCCATCGGTAAAAGTATAATTAGGATTTGTCCAATTGAATGTTACTGCTGTCCCTGTCGTATCCGATAAGGGCAAGGATATGGAATCCACGGCGGTGGATGTCAAGGCCGGTGCGCTGCCGCCGTTAAAGTACACTTTGGATTCATCCTTTTTGCAGGAAGTGACCAATACAAGGCCAGAACCACACATCAGGAGAATTTTATTGAAATATCTTTTCATATAACAACCTTTATATGGTTAATATTAATAGTCTTTATTTTGGATCAGGTTAGGATTAGCCGTCAGGTCCGTAGAGGGAATCGGGAAAAGATTAAAGTGGGAATCCACCCCGGTGCCCGAAGATACTCCGCCCTTCCAGGGCCACAGATAACTCTGGGAGGTGAATAATCCGTAGCGGACAAGATCCGAACGCCTGAAACACTCCCAATACAGTTCGCGTCCCCTTTCATCCAAAATGTTCTGCAAAGACAGGGAAGTAAAATTGCCATTCCCATTCCCATAAGCTCGCTGGCGCAAAGCATTTACATAGGTGATGGCCTGGGGCATCGTCCCTCCGGTTCCCCCCCTCAGCACTGCTTCCGCATAAATCAAGTACATTTCAGCCAGACGGAATAGCGGGAAGTCGGTGCTGGCAAATGTAGTGGCACCCGCCGGAGTGGCGCCGCTAGAGGTCACATTCTGGAATTTGGTAACTGCTATCCCGTCGGTAAATAATCCAATGCTGTTAATCGTTTCGGATTGACCGTTTGTATAGAAAAGGGCACGCTTATCAATGGTCCCGGTCAGGTCGGGGAAAAGATTGGGAATATTCGAAGTAACCCGATTCCCGGACCATCCGCCAGCCGGTACCCCATAATGAGCGGCAGACATGGAACCCCCGATGGCCCCATTGATTATAAAGGTGGTGCCTCCGTATGTCTGCGTTGTGTTACCATCATACGCAATGGAAAAGATCTGTTCGGGGTTATTCACATTATTGTCGGCTAAAAAGAGGTTTTGATAAACCGGGTCAAGGGCATACCCCGCATTAATTACCTTAGTTGCATAGGTAATAGCGTCCGTAAAGTGATCGTTGCCGCTGCCAAGGTAGACGTCCGCATTCAGGTACATCCGCGCCAGCAAGGCCCAGACACAAGCCTGATCCGCTCTTGCGTACTCGTTCTTCCTGGCCGTAACCATCGCATTTGCGCTATCCAGGCTCTTTAATTCAGACTCGATGTACGCAAACAAATCAGCCCTGGAAATTTGAGGAGGAACAAACGTGCCTACCCCAATTGGATTCTTTTCCGTCACAAAGGGGGGGTTACCGAAGTTATCCATCATTACCCAATATTGGAAAGCCCTAAGGAAACGTGCTTCCGCCACATAATACCCTAGATTGGTAGCGTCCTCGCCTGTAAATTTAACCAGGGCCGCCTCCTGAATGAAGGAATTCGCCACCGTAATCTGGAACATACTCCGGGCGTAAAGACCGCCCAAAATGACGTTCCCGGCTGTCCAGTCCAAATTGTGGAAATCAGGAACCCCCGGGTCATTCCAGGCGCAAACGGCCTCGTCCGTACTTAATTCGTTGGCGTCCCATAACAGGCGGACGAAGTCTGAAGTACCCGCGTCGATGCCTCCAAGATCGGAATTGCCCGTTCCAGTACTGCTGGTCAAGGCAAAGGAGCCATATACTTTTGCCAGCGCCTGTTTTGCCCCGTCTGCTGTACTGAATACAATGGCCGGAGTCGTTGAATTGGGGGGTTGTTGGTTCAGGTCCTTTGTACAGGAAGCCAGGCTCCCCGCCATCAGTAACGCCGCACCTCCTAATATTAATGTAATATGTTTCATTGCTGTCGCTTTAAATAATATACGCAAATTTTAAAATCCTACGTTTGCACCCAACGTAAAGGTCCTGGGCCTGGGATAAATATTGTTATCTATGCCTCCGTAAACTTCCGGATCTATCCCTGTGTACTTAGTGATCACAAAGGCGTTCTGGACATTCGCGTTCAGGCGTAAGGTAGCCCCGGAAAATAGCCTGCCTACATTATATCCCAACCCTATATTGTCGATTTTCAGGAACGAAGCGTTCTGTACATAATAGTCCGACTTATACTGGTTATTTACGAAGTTGGTCTTGAACAAGTCCGTGGAGGCGTTGTCCAGGGTACCCTGGGCAGTAAAGATGCTGCGGGAAACTCCTAAATTGGCTTCCACGTTGTTATACATGTAATTCCCAATATTGGATCTGGCCACGACACTGAGGCTCCAACGCTTATATTCCACGGTAGTACTAAAGCCGATTATTACAGGGGCAAATGGAGACTTATAATGGTAATCGTCATAGGGCTCAGAGATAACGCCATCCCTGTTCTGGTCTACGTATGCGCCTTCAATAGGAAGGCCGTTCTTGCCGTAAACCTGCTTCAATACGAAAAACGAGTTCGGTGTGTATCCCACTGTTTGGATCTGGACATTGTTCCCAGTACCTCCGGAAATTCCACCAGTAGCGTCTCCGAAGAACGTGCTATCCTTGTCGTTGTTGGTCAGCTTGGTAATCCTGATCTTATTATAGGCTATGTTAAAGTTCAGGCTCCATGTAAAGTCCTTGGTTTTCACCGGAATTACATTGAGGTTCAGCTCTGCTCCATTGCTGACCATGCTTCCGATATTGATTGTCAACAGATTTGTAAAATTGTCTCCGACCGGGATATATACCTGGTTGAGCAGATTGGTGGTATTCCTATGATAATAGTCCACACTACCTGTGATCCGGTTGTTCAGAAAACCGAAATCCAATCCGAAGTTCGTAGATGCCGTTTGTTCCCATTTCAAGTTGGCGTCGAAGGCTGAAGGCGTGTACATATAATACGCCGTATTGCCGAACTGGTATTGAGAACCATTCTGACTAAGATAGTAACTCGGTATGTATCCGTAATTGGATATGCCATCCAGGTTACCTGTCAATCCGTAACTGGCCCTCACCTTCAGGTCGGTCATCCAGGAAACGTTCTTGAGGAACTGCTCCTGGCTAAGTCTCCAGGCGGCGGCGACGGCAGGAAAATACCCCTTCCGGTAAGCAGCCCCTACTTTGGAAGATTGATCCTCTCTTATGGACGCCGTCAGGATATATTTATTGTCGAACGTGTAAATCATACGACCCACATAAGACAACAATGCATTCTCCTGGAGGCTGGACTTGTAAAGTGGCGTGGATGAAGTCAGGGTATCGCCGTTTCCGACAAACTGAGGGAAATTGTAGGTAGTGTTCTGATTATTATAATAATCGTAGCCAGCCAGTACGTTGATATTGCTCTTTATGGACTTGATGTCTTTTACGTAGTTCAGGCTGTATTCGGCAACCGTATTTCTATTGGTACTGTGATATTCGCTATAATAGCCCGGACCAGGGGAATTATTAGCGGCCTGGGCGGCATTCGCAGGTTGTCTCTGCCCTCCGTTCCCATCGGATATATCATATCCCAGGTTAACAATCGCGTGGAGATCGGGAAGAAAATGGAATTTATAGTCCAGATTTGCTGTCCCAAAAGACCTTTCCGAATACCCATAATTGAAGTTTTGCTGCAGCAACGCCACCGGATTCCGGGTCGCCAGGGATACTATGGTATCTTTTCCGGGCTGAAGCCATTCCCAATATCCCCCGTAATGGCTGTTAGGATTATACACGGGTTGGGTGGGATCCATGGCGATCGCAGACCCGATGGCGCCCTGATTGGCAAACCTCGATGTTGTCGATGATCCGTTCAGGTTGATCTGGACCCTCAGGTGATCGTCAAAAAGCCTCGGGCTAAGGCTAAGGCTTGCCGAACCGCGCCTGAACCAATCGGTCTGCAGGAGTCCGTTCTCATCATGGTATCCGAGAGAAAACCGGTAAGGAACGTTCTTTACTGCACCCGAAATGCTCAGGTTGCTATTAGTTGTTAACGCGTGCTGAAATATATCCTTTTGCCAGTTAGTATTAGCATTGCCTAGTAATGAAACATAAGAGCCAAATCCTTGAGCTGCGGCATTGGTAGTGACATAATTACGGAACTGGGAAGCCGACATGACACTTTCTTCCTTTGCAACGGTCCCCACCGAAAATTGTGTATTGAAATTGATCTTGGGAATACCTGAGGCGCCTCTTTTGGTTGTGATGAGGATGACCCCACTGGAACCCCTGGATCCATAGATAGCGGCTGCAGAGGCGTCCTTTAATACAGTAACATTCTCTATGTCATTGGGATTGATCGTAGCCAAAGGATCAGCCACGCCGGAAATACCATTGCCGCTAAAAGGCAAGCCGTCAATAACAATCAGAGGGTCATTGTTCCCATTAAGAGAGGTTAATCCCCTGATCCTGATGATGCTTCCGGATCCCGGTTCTCCACTGCTGGGTGTAACAGCCACGCCTGCTATCTTCCCTGCAATTAATTGGTCGGGGCTTGTGATGGCTCCCTGCTGAAAGTCTTTAGCAGAAACGGAAGAAATGGAACCCGTCAGGTCCTTCTTTTTTACACTGCCATACCCGATCACCACCACATCATTAAGGTCAGATGATCCGATCTGCAGGCCGACCTGCAAGCCGGAAATGCCATCAGCCAGAGAAAGTTCCTGGGCCTTATAGCCCACCGAAGAAATAACCAGGGTCTTTGCAGAAGCAGGCACCGGCAGGCTGAAGTTCCCGTTGGCGTCTGTTACCGTTCCCCTTTTTCCCCCTTTCACCACCACGGATGCGCCGACAAGCGGTGATCCGTTTTTTGCATCCGATACCTTACCGGTGACCGTTCGGGTTTGCGCCTGCACCGTGACCGATAGCAGAAGTAAAAGGCATGGCAAGACGTAAGTCGTTAGTAGTTGTCTCACTTTCATAATAAACAGTTTTCTTAAATGATGATGATACTTTTCAGCTAAGGAACGGATGGTGAACTTTTATATAGGTTATGTCAGATACTAATATTTGATAAAAGAGCAAATGTTGTAATGACCATTCACACTCAACTTGATCCAATACATTCCGGGAGCCAGCATCGCCTGTCCGGTAATGCTCTGAAGGGGCACCTGCTGGGCCTGGGGGCTTGTATATCCTACCTGCAAAGTGCCCAACTGCTGCCCCGTCATGCTATACACTGAAAGGGTCACATCCCCTGCGTCGGGAATGGAGAACTGCACCTGGGCGGCTGTGACTGCTGGATCAGGCACTACCTTGATCTGCAGGCTGTCATCCCTACCGGGCACATTGGTGACGGCCGTGGTCAGGGATAGGTCCTGGCTGAGGTACACGTGGTATTCACCCGGTTGAAGGGTAATGGATTGAGCCGAGCCGGTAGCGGAAATGGTGCTCCCTGTGAAATACTCATACCAGGTACCGGCACTGGGGAAGCTGACGCTGCCCGTCGTAGGCACCACGTCGAAATTGCCGATCACTGCCACACTCAGGTCAGCCGCATTCAATAGCAGGGATTTAAAGGCCCCGGTAAGAGAATACGTGCAATTGGCATTGTCCAGGTCGGGGTACTTATTCCGCAATTGCAACATGTCCGCGTATACGTCGTGCAAATTCTTGCGGCTTGTATCCTGCAGATAATCCCACCTGATCGGCTTGGGAACTAAACGGCAACCGCCCGTGGCGTCCACCGAACCATTCGTACACCAATTGATGGAATAATCAAAACCCAGTTCCCCGAATTCCGTGAGCATCTTAGGACCGGGAGACATCGCCCAGAAGGCGGCGGCCATGGCATTCCGTTTCAAACCAGTGGCCGTATCCATGATGTTGTAGCCAGTCCCGGTATTCCCGTAATTCTCATTTTTATACATCAGCCGCTCTTCGTCGTGGCTTTCCTGGTACATCACGAGCGCCGGGTTATTCCATCCCAGTGAAGTATAGATGCCACCGGTGAGATCCCAGCCGGTGTTATATCCCATGGTGGCCTGATTGTAATTGTAGTTCATGTCTCCCCAGATCATCATGCCGTAGTTGGCCTCCACCGTTTGTTCGTCATTATCAGCGAACATCTCCAGTATGCAATAGCTGCCTGCGCTGGCCGCCTGCATCTGATTGTAGATCGTATCCCAGGTGGCCACCCGGCCTGCATCATAGTTACCCCAGGCGGTCACGTTGCAGTTATTGCCCATGGCATCACAGGTGTTGGTTTGTGTGAAGCCCTTTGCAAGGTCCCAACGGTAACCGTCAATATGGTAATTGTTCAGCCAATAATTCAGCACACGCTGGGTGAATATCTTTGTGGCCGCACTTTCGTGGTTGAACTGGTAGCCGACGTTGTCCGCATGGGTGGCATATTGGTTGAACCAGGGACTGTTGGCGGCAGGAACGCCCAATGCGTTGTCCCAGTACATTTGCACCATCGGCGAACTGCCAAAAGAATGGTTCATCACCATATCCATGATCACCGCCATACCCTGGCTGTGGCAGGCATCGACGAATTGTTTGACTTCCGTAGCGGTGCCGTATACCTTATCCGGGGCAAAATAGAAATTGGGATTGTAGCCCCAGCTAAGGGACCCTTCAAAATTGGAGAAAGGTTCTACTTCCACCGCATTTACGCCCAGGCGCTTCAGGTAGGCCAGCGTATCGATAAGGCCCTGCCAGTTCCCCGCTGCAGTGAAATCGCTGAGCCACAATTCATAGATCATCAGGTTCTTCTTGTCAGGCCGTTGAAAATTACTGACCTGCCAGTTGTAGGCCGGCTGGCCGGTCTCTATGACAGAGGCCAGGGTTCCGCTGGCTCGTGCGGGGAAAGGCTTCAGATTGGGATAGGTAGAAGCCGGTATGGAAGGATCCACGCTTTTATCCAGCACCTTTTCCGTATTGTAATCGGCTAATTGCAGGGTATCGTCGATCACATATTGATAGGCATATTCGGTACCCGAAGTCAGCCCGTTTATTTGCAGCCAATAGTAATTGCTGTCGGGGGTTTCATTCATCTGGTAGGCGGTTTCCTGCGCCCAGTTGTTGAAATCCCCCACCACTATTATTTTGTGTTTCAGGGGTGCGTAAAGGACGAGTATGGCTGAAGTATCTCCGGGAAGGTAATTGATCCCCTCGTTCACTCCGGCCGGCAAAGCCACCACATTATTAGCTCCTGATACAAAGAAATTCAAGGTGTCGGCGATATTAGTCGTGCCATCTCCTGCCGTCGCGATGACCTGCTGGTTACCCGGCGTAACGATGTGTATGCTGGCCTGCACCGAATCAACCGGGTTACCTGTAGCCACGGAAGTCCCGTTAAGGTACAGGTTGACGGAGGCCGCCTTGTTCGTTATAAATTTAACCGGAAGGGTAGCTCCCACGGTTTCATTGAGGGGTTGAGGGATCGGGATATAAGTAGGTTGATAAGGAGGTAGGGTGAACTGACCCGCCAGAGAAGAAGTATATACTGAAGCGTACATATCGCTGGCATCGCTGTTTCGTTGAACCAATGACCCGGATGCGTTCCTGAATAAAATGGCAATTTTGTAGATGACTTCTGCTGCCGGCACTCCGAAATAGGCCCTGATATTATGTATGGTAAACTGGTACTTGTTATTTCCCAGGGAAGTCGCTGCGGCCAGCTGATTAGCCGTTCCCCAGGTGAAGGGTACATATCTCCAGTCCGAGGAGTTCGTGCTTGAATCAGTGATGACGCCAATGTGCACGTACACCCCAGTATCGCCGTAATTGTAAAGCCCTTGGTTGCCCAGAGAACAATCCACTATGATATTCAATGTGCTGGTGTCCTTCGGAAAAGCAGGGACAGTACTCAATAACTGGGCGGAAACGCCCGAGCACCATAATACAGCCAGTATGATAAATCCAAATCTCATAAGATCAAGCCTTCGCTATGCGCTTTGGTGAATCAATTCTCTATGCGATGAAAGGGACTGAAGCGGTGAAGATGGAGAAGGAGTCAACGAACGTTCGTGATCCCCGGAAGCAACCGGGAATAGGGCATAAGCCAAACTCATAAGCATTGTACTGATTCTCTTCATATGCAGGCTGCAATCGGATACAAAAATGTGTATTTTTTACACAATATAAAAAAATATTTTTCGAACGTCTATAAGTCAGGCCCAGCCTGCACTCCTTTCTTTTGCCAGGGGTCATTTAAAAATCAATCCCGAACCATTTTCGCTTGTTTTTCTCGTATTTCTGGAAATTAAACGTATAAAGTTTCCCCGGCCGGTGGGGAACATCCACTTCATATTCCCCGATGTCCACCAGGAAATCCATCGAGAAAAACTTTTTCCTGAAATTCCTCCTGTCCAGTTTAATATCCAGGATTGCTTCATACAGGTTTTGCAGTTCTCTCAAAGAGAACTTGTCCGGCAACAGGTTAAAGCCCAACGGATGTTCCTGGATGCGGCGCTGAAGGCGCTGATAACAAATGTCCACGATGGTTTTGTGGTCAAATCCCATTTCCTGGATGGATTTCAGGTTGTGCCAGTGGACTTCATTGTCCAGTTTCTTCAGCCGGTGGTGGCGGATGTTCAATAAGGAAAAATAAGCGGCAGTGACAACCCTTCCCCCCGGATGCCTGTTGGGGGTACTGAATGTCTGCACTTGTTCCAGGAAGATATCATTTAACCCCGTCCTTTCTCTCAGGACCCGATAAGCGGCGTCATTAAGGTCTTCCTGGTCATTCACCACATCTCCCAGGAGTGTCCAGAGTCCCTTATAAGCCTGAAGATCGCTCCGGATGAGCAATACCTTCAATTCGTTCTCTTCGAAACCGAATATGACGCAATCCACAGTGAGAGGGGTTTTGGGATAGGAAGACACCAGTTGGACAGCGTCCTGGATCAATTCTCCATCCCTGGCTACCGATAGCAAGCTCGTTCTCATACGCAATCATTTTTGTTTTTGCCGAAGGACTACCTATCAAGAATACAGCCCTTCGGCAAAAACGACTAATAATGGTCCTTCGGGCGGTGGGCCTTCGGCCCGCCATTGGACAAATCTATAAAAATAAAACTGTGTAAAAAATACACATTAGATATTTTCCCGGAAAACGCGGTTTATTTTTGGCAGATCAACCTAGTATTCAGCATGTACGACGCTCAACAATCCAAAAAAGAACAGCAACATACCCTGGACCTTTTAACCTCATTGAAAGGGGGAAGGATCCCCCTTGCCAGAATCGAGGAACTCAGGCAGGCACTGCGTTTCCACGAGCACCGATATTACATACTGAACGACCCGCTCCTGGCCGATGCGGAATACGACCAGTTATATAAGGCGCTGGAACACCTGGAACAAGCCCACCCGGAAAGGGTCTCTCCAGACTCTCCCACCCAGAGGGTGGCCCGGGAATTATCGAAGGACTTCCCCACCGTCCCCCACCTGGTCCCCATGCTGTCACTGGAAAATTCATATAATGCTGACGACCTTTACGACTGGGACCGGAAAGCCAGGGAGTTGTCGGGTCTGGAGCAGGTTGCCTACTCGGTAGAACCAAAGTTTGACGGAGCCAGTATCTCCCTGATCTATGACAACGATCTCCTTACCAGGGGCGCTACCCGGGGGGATGGACTGAGCGGGGATGATATCACTCCCAATATCCGGCAGATCCGGTCAGTTCCTTTGTCTGCGTCTTTTTCCAAATATGGCATCGGGCAGATAGAGATCCGGGGAGAGGTGCTGATCAATAAGGATAATTTTAAAAAATTCAATGACCAGCTGGCAGACCAAAACCTGCCTCCTATGGCCAATCCCCGTAATGCAGCCGCCGGTTCCCTGCGCATGAAAGACCCCCGCGAAGTAAGCCGGAGAAACCTGGAGGCGTTCCTCTATCATGTGAGCTACTTTACAACGAATTCATCGGCGGGTGGTACGCAGGGGGCGCCCCTTACCCACTCCGGCATGCTGGACATGCTTTGGAATCTCGGTTTCCGGAGTCCCCAAAAGGAAAAACAAACGTTTCAGGGCATACAACAAGTGATCGACTATTGCCTGCAGTTCGAGACACAAAGGGATAACTTGCCCTATGAAATTGACGGGATGGTGATCAAGGTCAATGACCTTGCTTTACAGGAGAAATTAGGCATGACCACCCATCACCCGCGCTGGGCCATTGCCTATAAATTCAAAGCCCGGCAGGCCACTTCTACCTTGCGCGAAGTAAAATTCCAGGTAGGGCGGACCGGCTCTGTGACTCCCGTCGGCAAGATCGATCCCGTCCCCATCGGAGGAGTGGTAGTGAGTTCTCTTTCCCTGTTTAATGAAGAAGTCGTCCGGGAAAAAGACCTGAAGATCGGGGACAGGGTCCTCGTAGAAAGGGCAGGCGATGTGATCCCCTATATTGTCAAGTCCCAGCCCGAATTAAGGGACGGATCAGAGCAGGACATCCTGTTTCCCACACATTGCCCTGTCTGCGGAGACGCCCTCTACAAGCCCGAAGGAGAAGCCGTATGGCGCTGTATTAATATCAACTGCCCCGCACAGGTCGTAGAGCGCATCATCCATTTCGTGAGCAAAGACGCAATGGACATCCGTAGCCTGGGAGAGGCCAATGTCCGGCGGTTCTATGAGCTGGGATGGTTGAAAGACGTACCAGGCATCTACACCCTGCCTTTTGATCAGATAGGCGCCCTGGAAGGGTTCGGAAAGAAATCCATCGACAACCTGCAAAGCGCCATAGCCACTTCTAAAAGCCAACCCCTGTACCGCCTCATATTCGGGCTGGGAATCCGCTATGTAGGGGAGACCACGGCCAAAGTCCTCGCTCATGCAGTGGAACATCTTCTGGATTTCAAAAAGCTTACACAGGAACAATTGCTGGAACTCCCCGATGTCGGCCCAAAGGTTGCCGGCAGCATTTTCCAGTTCTTCCATAATGAAGACAACCTTCACATGCTGGAGCGACTGGAAGCCATGGGGCTCACGTTGAAAAACACCCACAGAGCTCCTCCTGCCAGCGGTAATCTGAAGGACCAAACCTTCCTGTTCACAGGGACCCTATCCCATATGACGCGCAGCGCCGCCGAGGCCCTGGTTGAGCAAAACGGAGGAAAGATCCTGGGAAGCGTCAGCAGCAAACTAAATTATCTTGTAGTGGGGGAAGATGCCGGATCCAAGCTGGAAAAGGCTAAAAAGATCAATACCGTCCGGATCCTCACCGAAGTGGAATTTATAACATTGTTGGAGCCCTGACTGCTTGGAGGTACAAAAACCGATTTGTATCTTTAAAGGGAAAATTGGCAATCATGGTCAAAAAAATCCCGGGAGAAATTTGGAAGCCCTTACAATTTAACGGATGGAAAGAAATGCGGAAGGAGTATGCTATATCCAATCTGGGCAGGGCATGCAGCTATACCGAATCTTTTGAGGACGGTCAATTACTGAACGGCTCTTTGACCACCGGGTATCGCACCCTTAACTTGCACCGCCCCGGCAACAAGGGAACCATTTATATACACCGGGAAGTGGCCCGGCTGTTTCACCCCAAACCCTCCCCCAGGCACCGTTATGTCATACATCTCAACCACAACAAGCTGGATAATAGCGCCAAAAACCTAAGATGGGCCACCCTGGATGAGATGAGCGCCCACCAGCAAAAAAGCCCCGAAAAGATCGCCTACAAAGAGCGTCAAAAGGAAAAAGCCGCCCATTCCAATGGGTTGAAACTTACCCTGTCTCAGGTAAAACGCATCAAGCAGACCCTTTCCGATCCTGATCGCAAACATACCTACAGACAACTTGCCGCCAAATACGGAGTGAGTGAAATGACTTTATACCGCATCCGCAGCGGAGAGAATTGGAGTGCTGTAAAGTGATACATTTCCTACATTTGCTTCACTATGCTGCAGCCCGCTACACTACAATTCCTCAAACAGCTAAAGAAAAATAACAACAAGCCCTGGTTCGACGCTCATCGAGGCGCCTACGACGAGGCAAAAAAAGACTTCGGCAACTTTATTCAACAGGTGCTGGACGCCCATGCCAAAAAGGATGAGGACCTGCGCACCCTTCAGGCCAAGGACTGCCTGTTTCGTATTAACCGCGACATTCGCTTTGCAAAAGATAAAACCCCCTACAAAACCAATCTCGGGGCTTCCCTGGACAGGGGGGGCAAGAAGTCGATTTTTGCCGGATACTATATCCAGTGCGAGCCTGGAAACAGTTTTATCGGTGGGGGCCTGTGGATGCCTGAGGCGCATAACCTGAAAAAAGTCCGCCAGGAAATTGACTATGGCTGGGATGAGTTCCGCAAGATCGTACAACAAAAGGCCTTTGTCAATCAGTATGGAGAACTTACGAAGGCAGAGTATAGCCTAAGCTCAGTCCCCAAG
>Ga0302304_10000474_pt1 | contig 23101 bp, 20 predicted proteins | sample III_Palsa_E2_2_FD_198769 | JGI IMG/M metagenome (GOLD analysis project Ga0302304, IMG submission 198769) | Peat permafrost microbial communities from Stordalen Mire near Abisko, Sweden - III_Palsa_E2_2 | ecosystem: Environmental > Terrestrial > Soil > Palsa > Peat permafrost | place: Sweden...
ATCTAAAAGATTCTAAGCTATCAATTCCTCCATTTGATTAATCGACCGGTTCCTGGCCCTGGTGTATACAAAATGTAACAAGGCCCGGGCTGCCACCACCGCCAATAAAAGTATAGGTAACTGCCCAATTGAAAACCCCGATGCCCGTGGATTAACCATATAGCTAATTATCGGGGTAGCAATGATCAGCGCTGCCCAGCAGCTGAATAGGATAACAAAAGCCCTGTGTAGTTTAGTTTCCAGTTTAATAACGGTATTTGGCCCCTCTGTTTTAAATTCACCATTGAGCGTACACACCACACCGCCGCGCGATGAACCGATCAGGTAAAAATCATCTTCGCTTACTTCGCCAATAAATTGCTTTTCCGTTTTCTCTCTCATCAGCGTTCTCCTTATCAGCGTATTGCTGTATAATTTTTCGGCTATTTCGGGTATCGGGTGCGGGCTGGTTAATGTATATTTATTGGTACTAAAGTTCATGCTTTATAGTTTGGCGGCTAATTTATAGAATATTAATTATTTCAGTAAAAATAATTTGTCAAAAATACTTTACATTTGTAAAATAAACTTTACATTTGGTAAACTAAATTTGACAAAATGAAAACACGATTTTTATTCCCTTATTGGTGCCGCTATATTGGCTGGTTGCTGGTAATTATTCACATTCCTGTAATGGTGTTAAAAAAAATGGAGGTTGGCAACCATTTCCAAGGCTATAATACTGGTGTCAATACCGGACTTTTTTCACCCGATCATCTTTTCTTTATAGCAACAGCAGTGTTTATGGCTATAGGTCTATTTTTGGTGGCTTTTTCGAAAGAGAAGATAGAAGATGAGCTAATATCTCAGCTCAGGCTCGATTCTTTGCAATGGGCGATATACTTTAATTACTTTTTGTTAATAATTACCCTGATACTAAGCAAAGATGGTGCACATATTTTATTTTTAAATATGCTGGTACCACTGGCATTTTTCATCATTAGGTTCAGGTGGAAGATATATCAAAACAACCGCTTACTCGGAAGGGATGGAGACTTACGATGAAAAATAATATCCGCGTGGAACGCGCCATAAAAAATATAACCCAGGCGGATCTGGCCGGGTTGATAGGGGTATCGCGCCAAACCATCAATACCATTGAGAGTAACCGGTATGTGCCTTCCACTGTGCTGGCGCTGAAAATTGCAAGGGTATTTAATAAACCCGTGGAAGAAATATTTATGTTGGAGGATACCGATTAAGAGGCTCATAAAAACACTTAAATAAGCAGGTTATGGAAACTAAAACAGCCTTCGCCCCCATGTTAACTATTCGCAATGGGGTAAGCGATATTGATTTTTATAAAGATGCATTCGGGGCAATTGAACAAATGCGGCTTATTAATGATGATGGCAGCGTGCATGTGGCAGAACTAACTATTCACGATGTGATGTTTCACCTGCACGAGATATATCCGCATGATGAAACGTTCAGTCCCCAAAAGCATGCCGGTGTAATTACCCTTGGGTTGATGACTGCCGATGTACACGCGGTTTTTGATAAAGCCGTTGCAGCCGGCGCCACTGTTATTTCACCCGTTACCGACTATGAATATGGCTATCGCCAGGGTACATTGCAGGATCCCTTTGGCCATCAATGGCTGATAGAGTGCCGGATACCATCCTCGCCGGATTGGAAAGGATAATTTGGCTCAGCAGTTATAATAATATGAAGGAGTGGATAGAAATTCAGCCTGATCGCTGATCTATAAGCACTATTCACTAACTTCGCCCATGCGTTTTGATATTATCACCGTTTTGCCTGCCCTGCTCGAAAGTCCGTTTGCTCATTCCATTTTACAGCGGGCACAAAAAAAGAGCATTGCCGAAATTGTAGTGCATAACCTGCGCGAATACGCCACCAACAAGCAAAAAAGCGTTGACGATTATCCCTACGGCGGCGGCAGCGGCATGGTGATGACCATTGAGCCATTCGCGGCCTGCATTAACAAGCTTAAAGCCGAACGGGATTATGACGAGATCATCTTCATGTCGCCGGATGGGGAAACTTTGAACCAGCAGATCGCCAACCAGCTATCCATCAAGGGCAATATCATTATATTGTGCGGGCATTATAAAGGCATCGATCAGCGTATCAGGGATATATTTGTTACCCGAGAGATTTCCATCGGTGACTACGTACTATCGGGTGGTGAGCTACCCGCGGCGGTTTTAGTGGATGCCATTGTTCGGTTGATACCTGGTGTGCTGTCTGACGAAACCTCGGCCCTGTCTGATTCCTTTCAGGATGGTTTGCTGGATGCCCCTGTCTACACCCGCCCGGCGGATTGGAATGGCCGCAGAGTGCCCGATATACTGTTAAGCGGCAACACTCCTGAAATTGAAAAATGGCGCTTTGAGCAAGCCGTAGCGCGCACTAAGCACCGCAGGCCCGATCTGTTGGAGTAAACGCAATATTTTGTACCTTAATAGTGTGTTTTTACAAATTGCATAAATTTTCAAATCGCACTTTTAATTACAAAAAAAAATCCCTATAATTGCAATCCGATTTTTACGGGTTAAAAATCGCTTTTAGAGCTTAAAATCATGGATTTAGTAAAATTTGTAGAAGAGCAAACAGTAACAGTAAACGCATTCCCGTCGTTTAAAGCTGGTGATACTGTTAGTGTACATTATAAAATAAGGGAAGGAAACAAAGAACGTATCCAGGTTTACCAGGGCGTAGTTATCCAGCGTAACAGTTCAGGTGTATCTGAAACATTTACCGTTCGTAAAGTATCAAACGGCATAGGTGTTGAGCGTATCTTCCCTATCAACTCGCCAAATATCGATAAAGTAGAAGTTAACAGCCACGGTAAAGTACGCCGCGCTAAACTTTACTACCTACGTGCCCTTACCGGCAAGGCAGCTCGTATCAAATCAAAAAGAGTTTAATCCCCCCGGCCCTTTCAGGGTTAAGGAATATAAAAATATTGAAAAGCCTCTCTGGATATTTTCCGGAGAGGCTTTTTGTTGGATTTTTTTTTAAATCATACGGCGCAATATTTTGCTTCTCTGCATAAGCGCATCGCTATATTCACAACTTTCTATATCGCACGCAGAGATGCTGTATTTAAATCAAAATATTTTTTAATTGAGTTTAAAAATCACCCAGGGGGTGTTACATGTAACAGGTGTAACGCGATGTAACGCATCAATAGTTAAAAAATTTACCAAAAAGGAAAATCAATTTAACTATTGATATTGGCCGCCTGATTTCTATTTTAACAACCAAAGGCGCGATAGTTTGCGTTCCTTGTGAGAAATATCAGGCTTCTTTGCTTTTGGTAACTTTTACCTTCACCGGTTTCATCGGCACATCGGTTGCTGCCACAACAGTTTGATCAGCCACTTTAGCCGCTTCTGCTTTAACGCTCTCTTTCGGGGGCTGCGGGGCGTCGGCTAATTCAGCCAAAATAGTTCTGCCGCCTTTTACAACTTCGCCTAACGATACTTTTACATCGGTACCTAAGGGCAAAAAGATATCCACTCTCGAGCCAAATTTTATAAACCCGAACTGATCGCCTTGTTTTACTTCGTCGCCTTCTTTCACATACCAAACAATGCGGCGCGCCATAGCACCTGCTATCTGGCGGAATAAAATTGACGTACCCGCGCTGTTTTCGGTAACAACGGTGGTGCGCTCGTTTTCAGTTGATGATTTGGGGTGCCAGGCCACCAGGTATTTGCCGGGGTGATATTTAAAATATTTAACGACACCGCTTATAGGGTTACGGTTAACATGCACATTAACCGGCGACATAAATACCGATACCTGTATGCGTTTATCTTTTAAATATTCCGTTTCAACGGTTTCTTCTATTACTACCACTTTGCCATCGGCAGGGCAAAGCACCTGGGTTTCATCAGCGTTTATAGCAAAATGCGGGCTGCGGAAAAACTGTAGTATAATGAGGAACAACAATGCTGAAGCGATATAGATAACCCATTTTACGGTATGCGCCTGCGGAAAGTAAAACTGTATTACCGCATTTAAAACAAATATGAACAGTATGGTTAATGCAATGGAGGTATAGCCTTCTTTGTGGATGGTCATGTTAAAATTATTTTTTTGTTTGTGTAGATATGGTATAACGCACAATAATTATGCAAAACTACTAATTTGAAATTAAGTAAAGATAAGCATATACAACCGGTACGGCTAAAAATAAACCATCGAACCTATCGAGCAGGCCGCCATGGCCGGGCAATATGCCGCCGGAATCCTTCACGTTAATGCTGCGTTTAAACATGGATTCTATCAGATCGCCGGTAGTGCCGAAGAAGGATATGAGCACTGCCATTATCACCCATTGCTGCCATTCCAATTCGGTAAAATAGTGGCTGATAATTAAAGCTACGCCCGCGCTAATTAATGCCCCTCCTATAAATCCCTCCCAGGTTTTTTTGGGCGAGTGGCGTTCAAACAGCTTGGTGCGGCCAAATTTTACGCCTACCAGGTAAGCACCGGTATCATTGGCCCAAAGCATCAGCAAAAAGGCCAGCGGAAAATGAAAATTAAACACCTGCTGTACATAAGCCAGCGCATGAAAAAAGGTGAACGGGATAATAATAAAAACCAGGCCGAGCAAGGTATAAGCAATATTGGTAAAAGGCGAAGGTGATTTTTTAAAAAGCTCGCGGGTAAAAATGGCGGTTATGCCCAGCACTATTAAAAAGGACAATTTAAAATACAGCTTATGGTATTCCGGGTACTGATCTGCCGTTATAAGCGCGAATACTACGTAAATAAGTACACCGCTTATTATACCGCTCACCTGGTTGGGTGCCAGGCCGGTTTGTTTAATAAGCGAGTAAAATTCGCGTAAGCAAAGTACGCTCAGTATTAAAAAAAACAGGCCGAAGGGGTAATGCCCGCATAAAACAGATGCCAGCATCACAATAATAAAAAAGAAGCCGGTTATGGCACGTGTTTTCATAAGTCGATTTGATTGAGGATGAGCAGTTCAATAGCGTTGTTAAATTCCTGCTGGTGAACATAAACTTCTATATTGCCAAAACTGCGGATGGATGAATCCTGCTTGTTCATTAAAACAGCCTCGATATGGTGTTGTATAAGCATTTGCTTCACAATCTCCGACTGATAAAAATTGGTTGACTTATAAATTCTGACCCAGTTTTTTTCCATTATTGCTGCACCCTTATTTTTTTTAGTGCAATGTCGCGGTAAATCCAAAACAAAAATAAAACAATTATAAAGCTAAATATATAAGCGGTATTATTAAATATCTGCGGAGCATCCAGGTTGATGCTTATTTTTTTATGTTGCGAAAGGTAGGTAAGGATCACATCGGTAGCATTATTAATGAAATGCGCTAAAACAGCGGGCCAAATGCTGCCCGTCCAAACCACAAAATAGCCAAACATGGCACCCAATAATAATCGCGGCAAAAAGCCGAAAAATTCCATGTGAAAAGCGCTGAATAAAATGGCGGTGATCCAAACGGCAGCATGCTGATTGTTTGTCCACCGCATAAAAATGGTTTGCACTACGCCCCTGAACATAAATTCTTCGGCAATAGCTGTTAACAAACCGATGATCAGCACATCTGCTATTAAATTCCAAACAGTATTCATTTGCAGCATTACATCGGTAAGCTTTTGAGCGGCGTTCTCGTCATCCCGCATCCATTGTGGCAAATTGAATTTTTCATTTATGTTAGATAGAAACTCAATTAATGGCGACGAGCTTAGCATTATAGCCAAAACCAGTAACATCAACACCCAGGGTATGCGAAAAGATGGTTTAATATAGTCTTGTGGGGTTTTTACAACTACATACGAGAAAAATACCGGTGTAATAAATATGGGGAAGGTTGTGCCTGTTATTTGTATTATCCATAGCGCATTAGCAAAATGCGGTGTAGTAACATCCATGCTTACCATTGCCAATAAAGGTTTTGTACCATAAATGGCTGCTACTATTCCGCCGCCTATCAGGTTGCCGAAGATGAGTGCTCCAACCAATATGGCCGCAAATATCAAAAACTGCATTCCCGGATGCTGTTCATTATCACCCGTTTGTAACTGTTCGTCTGGCTTATTTATCATCCGGCTTTAAATTCGTATTTTTGCAACGAATATAAGTTATGTCTGTACAAATTGGAAATATAGATTTAGGGGAATTTCCGCTATTGCTGGCGCCGATGGAGGATGTGAGCGATCCGCCCTTCCGTTATGTGTGCAAGCAATACGGTGCCGACATGATGTACACCGAATTTATCAGCAGCGAAGGGTTGATTCGCGATGCCGCCAAAAGCCGTCAAAAGCTGGATATTTTTGAATATGAGCGCCCCATAGGCATACAAATTTTCGGCAGCGATATTGACCACATGCGCGAAGCTACCGAAATAGCCAGCCTCGCCGGCCCCGACCTGATGGATATTAACTACGGCTGCCCGGTAAAACAGGTAGCCTGCCGGGGTGCCGGTGCCAGCTTATTGCAGGATATTGATAAAATGGTAGCCATGACCAAAGCTGTTGTAAATGCTACACATTTGCCCGTTACAGTTAAAACCCGCCTCGGCTGGGATGATAACACCAAAAATGTGTACGAGGTTGCCGAGCGTTTGCAGGATGTAGGCATCAAGGCGCTTACCATACATGGCCGTACCCGCGCCCAAATGTACAAAGGTGTTGCCGACTGGAGCCTGATACGGGAGATAAAAACAAACCCCCGCATACAGATACCGATTTTTGGCAATGGCGATATCGACTCGCCCGAAAAGGCCGCTAACTGGCGCATGGAGTTTGGGGTTGATGGAATGATGATCGGTCGCGCGGCAATTGGTTACCCCTGGATATTTCGCGAGATAAAGCACTACTTTAAAACCGGCGAGCACCTGGATAAACCCACTATTGCCGAAAGAATTGACGCCTGCCGCACCCATTTGCAAAAATCAGTGGAGTGGAAAGGCCCGAAAACCGGCGTGTTCGAGATGCGCCGCCACTACTCCAATTACTTTAAAGGCATTGATCATTTTAAGGAATACCGCATGAAACTGGTTACAGCGGGCACTTTAGATGAAGTTTACATGATTTTATCGGCAATTAGTGAAAATTATGCCACTGAGATGGCGTAAAATTTGCCCAGATAATTTTATATTTGATAAAACTAAGCGATCAGCATGGTTACTACAATTACCGACGGTGTTAAAGTTTCAGTGGAAACGATCTATCAGCCCGAGTACTCCAACCCGGCTAATGACCACTTTATGTTCGCTTACAAGGTAAAGATCGAAAACATGGGCGATTATGCCGTTCAGCTTTTGGGCAGGCACTGGTACATATTTGATTCTAACGGCGCCAAGCGCGAAGTAGAAGGCGAAGGTGTAGTGGGCCAGCAACCGCTGATTGAACCCGGCCACGCTCATGAATATGTATCGGGCTGTAACCTTAAAACCGATATGGGCAGCATGAAAGGCGAATACCAGATGATCCGTTTGATGGATAACTTCGTTTTTGATGTAAAGATCCCTGAATTTTACCTCATTACTCCGTACAGGATGAATTAATCCCCAGCTATGGGATGCTATTGAAATACCTGCGATAAGATTTTTTTTATTTGTGTAATTAAGCTGTTATTTATGCTAACCGCCTTGTGTATTAGCCGTATAAATGGCATATTGCTACTCTATTAATTTAAATGATTAGTTTGATGGGTTCCAGAACAATATTTGTAACTGTAATTTTTTGCTGTTTACTAAATTCATTGCAGCTAAGGGCCCAAACCAAAACTATAGATAGCCTTAAACTGGTATTAAGCAAAATGCCGGATGACAGCAACAAGGTGATGCTGTACCGCCAGTTGTTTATTGAAACCATTGACAAGCAAAATGCCAACGCGGCCATATTAATTGCCTTACAACAATTGGCACTGGCCAAAAAGATCCACTACGAACATGGGCAGGCAAAGGCTTATCAACTGCTAAGTGTAGGTTATGAAGCGGCTGGTAATATTAATAAGAGCATTGAAAGCGCTTTACTTTCCCTCAAAATTTATGAAAAGACCGGGGACGAATCTGGTGTTGGCTCATCATACAATAATATAGGCCTGGTTTACCTGGATGAAAATGAAACCACCGAAGCACTCGACTATTTTAAAAAAAGCCTGGATGTTTTTAGTAAACTAAAGGATAAGCAGGAAAACATATTCAGGAGTGTAATTAACATTGGGCGGGCTTATGAGCAGCAACATAACTATTCGCTTGCGCTAAAAAGCTATATGCAAAGCCTGGATTTAAGTAAAAAGCTTAAAAGCAGCCAGCATATTTATAGAGCGGCCTCACTTTATAGAATAGGGAATATATATTTTAATGAGCAGCAGTATACAATTTCAGAAGACTACCTGTTAAAGGCCATACAGTCGCTGGCCGAAGCGCAGGAGGCTTACCCCGCATCGGAGATCTATCTTTTATTAAGTAAAATATACATTGTTCAAAAACAATTCCATAAATCGCTCGATGCCGCTAAAAAGGGTTTGGAGATGGTTAAAAAAGAGGATTATAAAACCCAGTTAGCCGAAAACTACCTGCAACTGGCCAATGTTGACGCGGCCTTAAAGAATTATAGCGACGCATACCGCTTCCAGGCCGTATATCTTAAACTAAAGGATAGCCTGGTGAATACTGAAAATGTTAAAGCGATAGCGCAACTGCAGTATAATTACAAGCTCCAGGAAAAGGAAAATGTTAACCAGGTACTTTTAAAGGATAAAAAGTTAGCCGATACCCAAATTCTGCTGCAAAAATTAACCATTCAGCGCCAGTATGCCATCGGGGCATTTATAGGTATAGGGTTATTGTCGTTTGTGGTATTGTCGGTTTTTTATTACAGGAGCCTGCAAACTAAAAAGAAGGATAACGAATTGTTGTACACCCAGCAGCAGGAAATTTTAGAGCAAAACCAGGAGATCATCACCCAAAACGAAGAGATATTTATTCAAAAAGAGCATCTTTCACAACTAAATAATACTAAGGACAAGCTTTTTTCCATCATCTCGCACGATCTGCGTTCGCCGGTTTTAACCCTGCAGGAGGCGCTGACCATGTTTAACAGCGACCTGCTAACGCAGGAAGAGATAGGCCCCATGTCGGACGAGTTATTGAAGAATGTGAAAAACACATCGGCCATGTTGGATAATGTGTTGTTTTGGGCCAAAAACCAGATGGAGGGTATTTATATCAAGAAAGAGATATTCAATATCCGCCAGATGATAATTGCCAACTTTATCAATTTTGATAAACAATCAAGCGATAAAAAAATAATGCTTATCAATAGCATAGCCAAACCTATAAATGTTATTGCCGATGCAGGTACCATTGATATTGTAGTTAGAAACCTTTTATCAAACGCGATAAAGTTTTGCCGGGCTGGCGATAGCATTACTATTTCGGCAACGGTGGAGAGCCGGTTCTTATATCTTTCGGTAGCCGATACCGGTACAGGTATGAGCAAAGAAGTGCAGCAAAAGCTGTTTAATTCCGCCGATTATTATTCCACACATGGCACCGCCAACGAAACCGGCACGGGCCTGGGCTTAAACCTCTGCGTGGAATTTGTAACCCTTAACGGCGGCTCGATATGGGTGGAAAGTGAGTTGGGAAAAGGCAGCACCTTTACCTTTACTATTCCAATTGCTTAACAAATACCAGGTTAAATAATCTTATTCACTACCGGTATCCTAACAATTACCCAAGCCAATAGAAACGACCCAAGCACCGCGCAAGGCGCCACTATAGCAAGTTTGACTACGGGCCCTATGGCCCAATCGCATAATAACATTGAAAGGCTGATGATGACCAGCGGGTGAAAAATATATACCGCGAAGGTATTGCGGCTTAGTGTACTTAAAAATTTAGATGGCGTGTTCCATTTGGCCCTGCTGATGCCGGTTAGGGCTACCATGATGCACACGCCGATGATCTGCTCATAGAAGCTGTATATTAAATTAAGTATATTCCATCCGCCGCTGAAATTTTCACCGGGTGAATTGGTTATTTTTTGCAGTACGCCCAGCATCGGGAAACCGATAACAAACATGCCTACAGCTATCCGGGCAAAGCGTTTGGCGAGTTTAAAGTCGAGCGTATCGGCCAGGTTGCCGCGCCGGGCCATAATGCCGATGGCGAACATGGCTATATATTGCGTAAAATGACCAAACTGAAAACCCAGCGGGTGCAGCACCCAGCCTACCGGGAACACCAGCCTTACAAAAAAGGTAATAAGCCCCAAACCTGCTGCAAAAAGCAATACCTTGCCGGTACTTAGTGCCGAAATTGCTGCCTTTCCATTTAGTTTTAAGCTATACAATGCCACAAATATGAGGGTGAACAGCAACAATGCGGCTACAAACCACAGTACGCCAAAATCTATCCAATCCATTACCTCAAAACTCGCTATGTATTGCAAAAAGCTTGCGGCGCCTTTTTTGGCAAAATGATACACCAAAAAGCTATATACGGGCGATAGTACAAACGAATATACCACCAGCGGAATGCCCAGGCGTTTAAGGCGGTCGAGCAAATAAACCTTCGTCCCTTTCCGCCTAAGCGATGGTTCGATAAAATAGGCCGATAACAGGAAGAACAAGCCCATAAAAAATGCCTGGTTGGTTGATACGAACATGGTCATAGGTATCAGCGCGCCTTTGCTGCTTGTAGGTTGGCGGTAATACCAGCCGCCGGGGCCTCCATAAGTAATAAAAGAGTGATGCAGTATCACCAAAACGGTAAGCAGCACCTTAACATGATCGAGGTAATAAATTTTTTGCGAAGGGATAATTGCCGGCGCGGCAACGGGTTCGGTATTGTTCATTTTGTGGTGAGCTTAAAATCAGTACAATAGTACTCATCCGCTAATTAAAAAAAATCCAGTTGGTCGATTAATATAAGCTATTGGTCAAATAGTTAGGCTTTGCCGGCTTATTATTTATTCATCTGTTATGATATTTCTTTTACTATCATATAAAAGTTTGGTAACAGTGGTTAATGCCCCTGATAGCTTCTGCTAATTTCCTGTTTAAATATACTAATGGTACCGGTTAAAATAGTGAAAACAAAAAACCCCGTCTGAATTTCAGACGGGGCTTCTCTATTAGTAATTATTATAAAAATAGGGAGAATTATTCGTGTTTCTCTGCAGGGCGTGCTTGTGCATGCTGCGGTTTAGCCGCGTGTGCTGGCGCACGATGCGGCTGTGCTTGCTTGTGTTGTTGCGGAGCTTGTTTGTGTGCCGCAGCTTGTGGTTTTGTAGCATTATCCTTTGCAGGGGCGTTATTGTTGTGTGTAGCTTTGTGAGCCGCAGCGCCGCTCGGGGCCTTTTTATTCATCATTGATGCGTTATGGCCTGCATTTGCTGGTTTAGCGGCATTACCGGCAGGTTTCTTCATTGGTGTAACCTTTTTACCCTGTGGCGAAAAATGGCTGCCGCCTACTTTATTCATAGCTACTGTACTTGGTTTACCATGGTTTACGCTTGCATACTGGGTTTTATCGTTATGCGCGGTTTGCATGTGCTTAACCTGCGCGCTTGTGGCCTGTACATGGTGCTCTTTCATAGCTGCCAGTTCATCGGGCCTGGGTTTGGCTGTAACACCACCAGGGCCGTTAAAGCTGGTATGTGTGTTGTTATTAATTATTACGGTACGATCGATGTAGGTGTTATGAATTACGGTTCTGTTCACGTTTACAACTGCGGTGTTATAACGGAATGATCCGCCTTCCCAGCGCCCGCCGCCAAATCCGTATCCGCCGTAGCCGCCGCCGTAGTTAATACCACCGTAAAAACCTACGTGAGTACCCCAGTAACCGGCGTGGAATCCGTACACACCGCCGTCATAACCCCAGTAAGCAGGGGTCCATAAATAACCGGGGGTTGGCGGGGCTACCCAAACACCGGGTACCCAGTAATAGCCGCCGTTATTATCATCATAGGCCCAATAGCCCGGAACCCATAAGTAGCCATCGGTAGGGCATTCGGGTTGCACATAAACAGGAATTTCAGGCGGCGCGATATTTGCCGAAATACTAATGCCTATACTTATTTGGGCATGTATTTTAGGAGAGGCAAATAATATTGCCGTTATTAATAAACATAGTGTTGTTAGCTTTTTCATAATTGTTTTAAGTTTTACATTTAACACAAAGACAGCAAATTAGTTTGAGGGTTTAAATTAGAATAAGATTAGAAAGTATAATAAATATGCAAAATGCTTATAAGTATACTTTTACAAGTATTTAATATATTTATTAAACTATTAGGTAATATTAAGGTGTAAAATAATGAATTGATGATCAAATATACCGTTTTTTCGATTAGGCATTTATCAATACAACTACCATAGCAAATCAATATTTTAATAGCTGATTTTTACTGTTGAATATTTACTTTTGAATTGATTTGGAACCACAATTTTCATACTGGGAGCGCAGCACGTTTATTGATAATGCCGATGTAATTATTATAGGCAGCGGCCTGGTGGGGCTTAGCGCCGCGCTGTATTTAAAAACACGCCAGCCTGCTTTAAAGGTTTTGGTGCTCGAACGTGGCTTTCTGCCATCGGGGGCAAGTACAAAAAATGCTGGTTTTGCCTGTTTCGGAACAGTTTCGGAGCAATTATCGGCTTTGGAACATACTCCCGAAGATGAAGTTGCCCGGCTCATCAATTACAAATGGCGGGGTTTACAACGGTTGCGGCAAAACCTGGGCGATAGCGCGATCGATTTTTATCAGCATGGCGGCTATGAATTGTTTATGGCTGATGAAAGCGCCCGTGCTGATGAGTGCATCAGCCGGATACCTTATCTGAACCAATTAATTCAACAAGCCATTGGCGAACCCGGGACCTACTCCGTAGCTAATGATAAAATTGCCGGTTTTGGCTTTGATAAGGTAAGTAGGATTATATATAACCCTTTCGAGGGACAATTAAATACCGGCAAAATGATGCAGGCCTTGCTTCAAAAAGTTTACAATGCAGGCATATCGGTTTTAAACTCCTGCGCGGTATCGGTCATCAATCATTTGGATGATGGCATACACCTTAGCACATCGCAGGGCAATTTTAAAACCGGCAGGGTAATATTGGCAACCAATGCCTTTGCCAGTCAGTTATTTCCAGGTTTAAAAGTGATACCGGGTCGCGGGCAGGTATTGGTAACCCAACCCATTCCGGGGTTGAAGCTGAAAGGAACTTATCATTTTAATGAAGGCTATTATTATTTCAGGAATATTGATGGCCGGGTGCTGTTTGGCGGCGGCCGTAACCTCGACTTTGAAACCGAAGCCACCTGGGAATTTGGCCATACCGAAAAGGTAAAGGAAAAATTGACCGCTTACCTTAACGAAGTGATACTACCCGGCCAAAATGCAGCAATTGATTACTGGTGGAGCGGCATAATGGGTTTTGGCGATGACATAAGCCCAATAGTAAAACAGGTTGAACCCAATATATTTTGCGCGGTAAGATGCAACGGCATGGGCGTAGCTATGGGCAGTTTAGTGGGTGAAGAAGTTGCGGAATTGGCAATTAACAGCCTGTAATAGGCTATAATTCCGATGCCTTAAATTCATGCCCTATGGATTTCTCAGTTGTTTCCGCGCCATCTACTGTTCTGGTAACGAAAAGAATGGTATAGCTTTCAAATTCATTGGGGTTTTTCAATACTTTTTTTATTTGTAACGCTAATTGTTTCGCGGCTTCACTCATTTTATCATCATCGGCAGGGATGTTTTTTCCGTTTATAAATCTCACGGTTAATGTGGTATGCGTACCACCGCTGCCGCTTGTCTTTTTTCCAGCCAGCGAAACATCTTCAAAACTGTATTTACTGTTTATACTATCCAATACAACATGCTGCTGATCATTTAGCGCGGGCATATAGGTTTGGGTATAATTGCAGCTGCTTATCCATACAACAATTAGTAAAGCACTTATTTTTAAGAAGATAGATTTTAAGGGTTTCATGATTTAGGATTTGATAACCATAAAACTAATCAAATAATTTAAAAGTAGGATTGATTTAAATAGCCGGTTTCCGTTTTACAGATTGGTAATAAGTTATTTATATTTAAAAATATATTTGGAACGCCAAATGGGCTTTCTACTATAGCTCCATTCCACCTAAATTTAAACATCATGAACAACGCTACTTGCTCCACCGTCGGACGATTGCTTTTTGCTATAGCTATTTTGGCTATCGGTATTATACATATCGTTACAAAAAATTTCCCAACCGGGTTATTGCCGGTTCCGGCGGAGTTGCCGGGCAGGATGGTACTGGTTTATGGGAGCGCCGCAGCACTTATTGCGGCCGCCGTATTGATCATTTCTAAAAAATATATGTACTCCGGCGCTGTGTTAGCCGGCATCATTTGGCTGATATACCTGCTCGCGCTGCATTTACCCAGGCTGATCATGACCTACGATATGCCCGACAACTGGACACCTACTTTTGAAGTACTGCTCCTTTTTTGCGGTGCATTGTTATTGGCAGCTGATGCCGACCCGGCAAATAATAATAGGTTTAAACGGGTACTCATTGCCGATTATCTTTTTGCAATAGTATTATTAGTGTTTTTTGTACTGCATTTTAAATATACCCAGTTTATAGTTATGCTGATACCCTCATGGTTGCCTTTCCGGTTCTTTTGGGCAAATGTGGTTACGGTGGCGTTTTTCCTATCCTCTCTCAGCTTGTTTATCCGCAAATTGGTAAGGTTATCTTCCTTATTATTGGCCCTGATGTTTTTAATATGGTTCTTCATCCTGCATCTGCCCAGGGTTATCGGCGATATTCATTCAGAGCCTGAATGGACGAGTATGTTCGTAGTATTGGCGGCAAGCGGCGTGGCGTTATTGGTGGCAGGCTCGCAAAAACAACCATCAGCCTGATTAGATCACCTGATAATGGTAACATAGCCGCTTAGTGCCGGTGTGTTATCATTCAGATTAATGATGTAATAGTAAGTAGCCACCGGCAGCGGGCTGCCATTATAATTACCATCCCAGGGCTTGGGATAACCTTTTGAGTGAAATATCAAGGTGCCATAACGGGTAAAAATGCTTACATCGCACTTGGCGTAATAGTTGAGATTCTTAATATCCCACAGGTCATTTATACCATCCCCGTTAGGCGTAAAAGTGTTAGGTATAAACACGGATATAGGAGGCAGAATATTCATTACTACCGGGTTGCTGGTTACCGGTACATTACAACCGCCACCGGCCGTAAAAATACAGGTTACTACATCGCCATTATTTAGGGTGCCGGTGGTTAAAGCAGGGCTGTTGCCGCCTACATCTTTACCGTTCACCTGCCATTGGTAGTTGGAGGCCTTGGTGGTAGTTGCCACCGCTGTAAAAGTAACTGGCGTGTTCGGGTATACATTATTTGCCGATGCGCTTATGGTAACCGCCACAGGGTCGGTTATTGTTATAGTTATGGCGTTTGAATTTGCTGTTGTAGGTGTAAAGCATCCGCCCTGGGCGGTAAGTGTACAGGTAACTATATCTCCATCAACAAAACAACCTTTGGTATAGGTAGGGCTGTTTGTGCCTACATCGGCGCCGTTAAGCTGCCATTGATAGGCCGGGTTGGTGCCGCCATTTGTTGGCGTAGCGGTAAAGGTGATCACATTGTCTGTCGAAATGGGCCCGGTAACCGATGATTGTATGCTAACCGATGGTGTAACATACAGGTCAATAGTTAAACTTGCTGTATTGGTTGTAACCGGCCCTGTGGTGCAATCACTGTTATCGGTAACGGTACAGCTAATCACATCGCCGGTTTGCAGCGAGTTGCTGCTAAAGGTGGCATTATCTGTTCCGGCGGCCTGGCCGTTCACTTCCCATTGATAAGTGGGGCTAACCCCGGCATTCACCAAAATTGCTGTATAATTTACTGTCGATCCTACGCAGGAACTATATATATTAGGAGTTATGGTTACCGTAGGCGTTATTGGTGGCCTAACGGTTAATGTTTGCGATGTGCTTGATGAACCATCGTTAACGGTAATAACCGAAGTGCCTGCCCCTACAATATGTATATTGCCCGATACAATGGTGGCAACAGCAGTATTGCTGCTGCTGTAGGTGTAAGTTCCGCTGCCACCGGTTGCCACCGGTGCAAAATCAGAAGCGCAGGTGCTTGTTGCAGTAATAGGTGCCAAAGCCAGGGGTGTTATTACCCTGATATTTAAAACGGTACTGCTGCTGCCGCCCGAGTTGTAGGCCGTAATGGTATAATCAGTAGCGGGCGAATTTGCTGTTGGCGTACCGGTTATGATACCGGTTGAAGAATCGAAAGTAAGGCCCGGCGGTAATGGTTTATCAATAGTGTAACCGGTTAAACTGATCTTTCTTAAAACATCGTTGTTATTGTCCGAAATATAAAAATCGCCCGCGTTGTCAATAGCTATATTTGTAGGTGCATTAAAGCTTGCCGAAGCCGGCATACCGTTTACCTCGCCTATGGTGCCATTGCCGGCAAATGTACTTACCAGGCCTGCCGGAGTGATCTTCCGGATAACATGATTGCCATAATCGCCTACATACAAATTACCGCTGGCATCAAAAGCAACGCCGTAAGGCTCATTAAAACTAGCTGCCGTACCTGTACCGTTTACTAAACCACTTGTGCCATTGCCTGCAAATACTGTTAAATTGCCATTAACGTCCATCTTATAAATTTTATCAGCCTCATCATCTGATATAAATAAGTTTCCCTGGGCATCAACAACCATATCGGCAGGGCTGCCAATGGCAGAAGTTATGGTACTCACCACGTAAGCCGGCGTAATTTTACGAACCAGCCCATTGCCCGAGTCGGCTACATATAAATTACCTGCTTTATCAATAGCTATGCCTCTTGGGCGCGAAAAGCTGGCCAGTTGGCCCGTGCCATTCGCGTTTCCGACTACGCCGCTACCTGCAATGGTTGTTCCTGTACCGTTTGGAGCTATTTTATTAATTATACTATTGCCAAATTCGGTTACGTATAAATTACCCGTGGCATCAAACACAACACCGGCAGGCCCCTCACTGCTCGAAGCAAAGGTGCTTACCACGCCCGTGGGCGTTACTTCCCTTATCAGGTCGCTACCACCGGCATCTGCAACAAATATGTTCCCCTGATTGTCAATAGCTTCGCCGCCTAAATAAGTAAAACTTGCCGAAGCTCCGGTTCCGTTAGCTTTGCCGGCGTATCCGCTACCTGCCAAAGTGCTTACCTGCCCGTAGGTAGTTGCCGGTACAGCGCCTCCGGTATTTTTTGGCGGCAGGGGAGTAATGCCGGTACCAACCGTATAGGTTTGCGGCGTTTGGTAGCTGATATTTGGCGGGAGTACGGGGGGTGGAGGCAAAGAATTAACAACTGCTATATTTACGATAGTACTGCTACTGCCGCCGGTATTATAAGCCGTAACCGTATAATCGGTAGCCGGGGATGTAGCTGTTGGCGTGCCGCTGATGATGCCGGTTGTAGCGTCAAACGTTAAGCCTGGTGGCAAAGGCTTATCAATAGTATAGCCGGTCACTATTACCTTCCTGATGATGTTATTACCATAATCATCCACATATAAAAACCCCGATGGATCAACCTGCACATCATTTGGCTTATAAAAGCTGGCCAATATGCCGGTGCCATTCGCAGAGCCTGCCTGCCCGCTGCCTGCCAGCGTGCTTACCGTTCCTGTCGGGTCTATCTTCCGTATCAGGTTATTGCCCAGGTCGGCCACATAAACATTGCCTGCCGCATCATGGGCCACGCCATCGGGGGTTTTAAATGTTGCCTGTGAAGCAGGGCCATTGTTTGAACCTGAATCGCCATTGCCTGCCAATGTGCTTACCACCCCGGCAGGTGTTATCACCCTTATCCGGTTATTGTTACCATCGGCTACGTATACGTTGTTTGCAGCATCGGTATTTACGCAACCCGGACTGTTAAAACTGGCTGCCGTACCTGTACCATCGGCAAAAGTAGCTACGCCGCTGCCGGCGAAGGTAGTAACCACCGCGGCCGGAGTTATTTTCCGTATTAAACTGTTATCGCTATCAGCCACATACACATTCCCGCTTTGATCCAAAGCAACGGAATAGGGATAATAAAAGCTTGCCGCAGTTCCGGTACCGTTTGATGAACCCGATGAATTGGAGCCTGCAAATCCAGAAACAGCCCCCGTAGGCGTAACCTTTTCAATGGCATTATTTTCAGAATCGGCAACATACAAGTTACCGGTTTTATCAACCGTTACCCCATTCGGCTGGCTAAAGCCGCTTGCGAATGTGGTTACCACAGCGGCAGGTGTAATTTTTCTGATCAGGTTATTATCCCTGTCGGCAACAAAAAGATTTCCGGAGGCATCTTCGGTAAGCCTGGTGGGGTTATTAAAAGTAGCGGCAATTCCGGTAGCGTTGTGGCTGCCATGTTGGGAGTTTCCGGCAAAGGTAGTTACCTGCCCGTAAATAGTTGCCGGTATAGCGCCACCTGTATTTAGAGGTGCCAGGGGAGTAATGCCGGTACCAACCGTATAGGTTTGCGGTGTTTGATAACCGATGTTCGGCGGGAGTACGGATGAAGTATTAACAGCCTTTACCGCGATATTTACAACGGTGCTGCTGCTTCCGGCTGTATTATATGCCGTAACCGTATAATTAGTTGCGGGGGACGCCACACTTGGCGTACCGCTGATGATACCAGTTGTGGCGTTGAAAGTTAGGCCTGCTGGCAAGGGCTTATCAATGGTATAACCTGTTAAACTGATCTCCTGTATCCAATTGAAGGATGAACTTGTTACATACAAATTACCCGATCCATCAAAAACAAGCCCTTCGGGATTGTCGATATAAATATTGTTACCACTGGTGGATTGCAGTGTAGTTACTATACCTGTGGTACTTATTTTTCTGATCCGGTTCCCGGGAGATAGCTGCTCAGATGGACCCAGATCTGCAACATACACATCGCCCGTAGGGCTAACGGTAACTCCAACTGCCCCATAAAAACTGGCCGAGGCAGCCGGCCCGTCGGCGTCTTGCTGTATTCCATTACCTGCATAAGTACTTACTACGCCGGCCGGTGTTATTTTTCTTATTTCGGTTTGGTCGGCTACATAAACGTTTCCATTTGCATCGGTTGCCAGGGCATACGGGGCCAAAAAACTGGCAGCGCTGGCCGGGCCGTTAGTTTGGTTCCTGGTACTGTTGCCTGCAAGGGTGGTAACAACACCTGCTGGTGTTATTTTTCGGATAATGTAATTATACAGATCAGCTATATATATATTACCTGCGGCATCAGTGGCTATGCTGTTCGCGCCGTTAAACCTCGCATCTGTCCCGGTGCCGTTTACATAACCCGTTGTGGTATTGGAGCCGGCAAAGGTTGTTAAATTCCCCAATACATCTATTTTTAAGATAACGCTATAATCTGCCACGTATACATTGCCGGCATTATCTGTAGCCACCCCGCCTGGCCTGTTGCATGTGGCAATTGTGCTTACAATTCCGCCGGGTGTTATTTTGCGTATGGCATTATTATCCTGATCGGCAACATAAAAATTTCCGACCGCGTCTATCGCAATACCGTACAGGCTATAAAACTCTGCCGATCCTTTTGGGCCGTTCAGTAATCCTGGTTGGCCCGTCCCGGCAAAATCAGTCAATTGCCCATAGATATTTGGTGGCACCGCCCCGCCTGTATTGGTTGGCGCCAGTGGCGTGATACTGCTATTTACCGTATAATTCTGCGGGGTTTGGTAGCTGATGTTTGGCACGGCTAAAGATGGAGCTGTAGCGTTTACCGCGATATTTACAATGGCGCTGCTGCTGCCACTCATGTTGTAAGCTGTAACCGTATACGCCGTTGCGGGCGATGCCACAGTAGGTGTTCCGCTAATGGTGCCGGTTGTGGGATCGAAAGTTAGGCCCGCAGGCAGGGGTTTATCAATACTGTAGCCTGTAAGCGATATTTTGCGGATAACAAAGTTTCCTTCATCAGATATATACAGGTTCCCGAGGTTATCAACCACAACACCATAGGGGTCGTTAAAAACAGCTGATGACCTGTCGCCATTACTGAACCCGTACGTACCCATCATGCCAGTAAAAGTAGTTACTACTCCTGTAGGGTCAATTTTGCGTATAACAGAGTTGAAGGTATCGGAAATATATAAATTACCGGCCTGGTCGAAAGTTAAGGCGGTTGGATAATTAAAGCTTGCTGCGGCACCCTGCCCGTTTGCTGTTCCGCGCGATCCACTACCTGCAAATGTCGATACAATATCTGCAGGGCTGATCTTCCGTATCAAATTATTGCTTTCATCGGCTACATAAATATTGCCCGAAGCATCAATGGCCAGGCCCCCCGGGTTATAGAATTGAGCCGAAGCGCCGGGCCCGTTTGTTGAGCCGAGTAAAGGGCTGCCCGCCAATGTGCTCACCGTTCCGCCGGGAGTTACTTTGCGTATCTCATCACTGGAATAATCCGATACATAAAAATTGCCGGCATTGTCAAAAACCAGGTCATTAGGGAAATTAAAGGTAGCGTTTATGGTGCCGTTCGAATCGCCGGGCAGGCCATTGCCGGCAAAAGTAGTTACCACACCCTTTGGCGTAATTTTGCGGATAAGCTGATTACCCGAATCGGCAACATACACATTGCCGGCGGCATCAACCACCAAGCCGCTTGGGTTAGTAAAACTGGCGGCTGCACCAACCCCATTAACCGAGCCCGCAACACCCGAACCAGCGAGTGTGCTCACCAGGCCAGCCGGAGTTATTTTCCTGATGGTGCTACTGCCGTTATCGGCAACATAAATATTATTTGCATTATCAACAGCCAGGCCTTTGACAATGGAAAAGCTTGCCGCGCTGCCCTGGCCATCGGCTGTGCCTTTAGCACCACTGCCGGCAAATGTGCTTACCTGCCCATAGGCGTTAGCAGGCACCGCGCCACCGCTGTTTGCTGGGCTTAATGGCGTAATTATGCTGTTAACCGTGTAAACCTGCGGCGTTTGATAGCTGATGTTTGGCGCCTGTGCAAAAGCCTTAAAGCCCGTAGCCAGCACCAAAAAAAACAGCAATAAGCCCCGACTACAAAATTTGGTTAACATGTTATGATAGCAGTTGGATTCATTTTGCACATTAGATTCGGGGGGTTACCAAAAATAATTTTTTTTAACGACAATTGTGCGGATAAAATCAACAGGCAGAATGGCAGCCTGTTGCTGCTGAAACGAATTGCTTATCAGTTATTTGCAGGGATATTTATTTGTTATTAATAGCGTTTAAAATCTTAAAGTAATTACATTTAAGCATCGGTTTTCCAAAAAATCCGCATCAATTCTTTGTTCGGTATAAACAAATGAAAACATGGCCGTCATTTAACTGTCTTACACTACTATGATCCTTATAATTGTATTATTGCTTATTGCGCTTGCCGCATATTTCTTGTTCCGGAAAAAACCGGCTAATGTTTTAATTAATGATGAAAAATCAACATCCACCTATAAATCGATTCTGGAAACACAGGTAGCCTATTATCAAAAGCTGGATGAAAACGGCAAAGCCAGGTTTGACAAACTCATCATCGAATTTTTGGGGTACATAAGGATTGAAGGTGTAGGTACTGAAATTAACGACCTTGACCGTGTGCTGATCGCTTCGAGCGCGGTGATCCCTATTTTTGGTTTCCCGGATTGGAAATATAAAAACCTGACCAATATCATCCTCTACCCGGATACATTCGACCAGGAATTTCAGTTTGAGGGTGAAAACCGGAACATTTTAGGCATGGTTGGTTCGGGTTATATGAACGGGCAAATGCTGTTGTCGAGAGCCGCGCTTATCAAAGGATTTTCAAAATCATCAGGCAAAGGAAACGCGGCTATTCATGAATTTGTTCATTTGCTTGATAAATCCGACGGCGAAACAGATGGTGTGCCCGAAAACCTGCTGGCGCATGAATACGCGGTTCCCTGGCTTAAAATGATGCACCAGGAAATGCACCGCATCGAAGCCAATAAATCAGACATCGACCCGTATGCCTTAACTAATGAGGCGGAGTTCCTGGCGGTTGCGGCAGAATATTTTTTTGAAAAGCCGGATCAGCTTAAACAAAAGCACCCTGAAATTTACGAGGTACTCAGCCGGATTTTTGAGCAGGATCCCGCTTCGGAAAATTCTTTGTAGCGGTTATATATCGTCCAATTTTTAAATTCATACACGGTATGGATAATGAATTATTCATTATTCCCGAGTAATGTCTTTACCATCAGGCTATTGCGACAGCATATTATAGATATTAAAAAGGCCCTGATATTAAAATATTTGTTTTTATAATCTATATCAGGCCAATATTAACTAATAGGTAATGTGCTGATTTACAAACTCTTGTAAATCATATTTTCAAAATACTTTCTATATTAAACTTCAGATGTATTGCTAATATAAATTTCCCTCCTTTCCTTTGATATGGATTTGTGACCAATTCAAATTCAGTAAACCATTTTGCCTATAAACCAATGAAAATCACTCGCTTACAAAAGTACGGCTAAGGCTGCTTTTTTCGTGCTTAAAATCTGGAATAAAACCGTATTGTTTTACCGGAAGGGTAAAAACTATACAACAAGCCGCTTTTGTTAGCCACATCAGTGCAGGGTTTCTTGTTCCATTTAATTAATAAGCATATTTAACAGGCAGCTAATTCTGCTTATTGATAAGATATTAAGATATATTACCCTATAAACCAATTAAAATCATAATGTATGAACAAGGAATCACTAAAACCACCCCGGTTCTGCTGGAAAAACATTTTCTTTTATTTTTCCCTTATTGTTAGCCTTTTACTGTGCGTAAACACTGCATGGGCGCAGGACCCTCCGCAATACGGCACACCTTTTACCGGTGTGCCCGATATAAGGGATGTGAACATATACCAGGTGCATAACAGGCCCTATAGCGCTGCCGGAAATTTCGCCGGGATAGATGCCCGCTTAGATAGCATTAAGGCGCTGGGTACCAATGTGGTTTATATAATGCCGATATA
>Ga0302304_10000484_pt1 | contig 22854 bp, 14 predicted proteins | sample III_Palsa_E2_2_FD_198769 | JGI IMG/M metagenome (GOLD analysis project Ga0302304, IMG submission 198769) | Peat permafrost microbial communities from Stordalen Mire near Abisko, Sweden - III_Palsa_E2_2 | ecosystem: Environmental > Terrestrial > Soil > Palsa > Peat permafrost | place: Sweden...
AACCCAGTTACCGTTTGATAACCTGCCGCGCATCAGGTTGGTTGATTTATCGAACACATTTTTATAGAAGTTGGAACGTTTGATAAAGTATTTGTAATCTGCTTCTTTATGCAGGTTTTTAGCCAACTGGGCCGCGCACCAATCGTCATAAGCAGCTTCCAGCGTGCGCGATACAGCCTCACGGTTTACCGTATCTGATGGCAGGTAGCCATAACGCATATACAAACTCCAATCGTATTTTGGGTTACCGTTGTGGGTTAGCGTATATTTTATATCGGCAAATGCCTTTTCCTTATCAAAACCTTTTAGTCCTTTCAGGCTGGCATCAACAATAACGGGGATAGAGTGATTGCCTATCATACCAAAACTTTCCTTTCCCCATAAAACCCAAATAGGCAGTTCCTTGGCCGCGTTAAAATGCTGCAGCATAGTTTCAACCATTTGAGCGTCCCTATCAGGGCACATAATCGTATACAGCGGGTGTGCCGCACGGTAGGTATCCCATAACGAGAAGGTGGAATAATAAACCCCATCGGCAGATTGGTGTACCTTGCCATCCGCGCCGCGGTATTTGCCGTCTAAATCGGCAATGTTGTTGGGCTGGATAAGCGTATGGTACAAACTGCTGTAAAAAGTAATTTTTTGTGATTGTGTGCCTTCGGCATTAAACTTGCCCAGGCTTTTTTCCCAAAGCTGCGCGGCATCAGCCCTCACAGCGTCAAAAGTTTTATTTTTTGTTTCGATGAGGTTTTTTTGCGCGCCGGCAATGCTTGTTGCCGAAATGGCAACCCTTGCCCCTATTTGCCCGCCTGCCTTGGTATTAAAATCAAGCACGATACGCCTGCGCGTTTTACCATCAATAAAATGATAGCCTTTAAACGGCTTATCAAAAACGGCGGTAAAAAACACTTCTTTATCTACCCACTGGCTCGAAAAAGCATAGCCGCTGATGCTGTTATTCCCGTTGATGGTGATATGCCCCTCGCTAACGTGGGTTGATAATTCTTCCTTACTATCTACTAAACCGCTCTGGATATCAACCAAAATATGCGATGCCCCGGCATTGTTAAAAGTATACCTATGCACACCTGTATGCGCCGACGCGGTAAGTTCGGCCCTGATATTATCTTTTCGCAATACTACCGTGTAATAGCCCGGCGTAGCTTTTTCGGTCGACTTTGAGAACCCGGCAGCAAATATTTTTGGTGTTTTACCCTGGAAAGGGAAAAACAGCACATCGCCCAAATCAGCATCGCCAGTGCCGCTTAGGTGGGTATGGGCAAAGCCTGTTATGGTGGTATCTTCATAACGGTAACCAGAGCAATAGTTCCAGCCAAAATTGCCGGTTTCGGGGCTCAGTTGCACCATGCCAAATGGCACCGTTGCGCCGGGAAATAAATGCCCACTGCCCGATGTACCAATAAATAAATCAACATATTTATTAACCGATTGGGCGTAGCCTGCTGTACTTAGCGCTATTAAAATCGTAGCGGCAAAAAGCCGCCTGTTAAACTTCTTCATGTATAATTTCAGCTTATTATTCTTTGTATTCTAATGTCTTTGTGAGTACCACATCCTCGGCCGAGCGCGCAATCATTACATCAAATTTGCCGGGCTCGCTTACTTCTTTCATGTCCAAATTCCAGATGGCAATATCCTGTGCGGTGACAGTAAACGTAACTGTTTTTGCTTCGCCGGGGTTTAGGCTGATTTTCTCAAATCCCTTTAAAGCCATCACAGGCGTGGTTACCGAGTTTACCTTATTGCCCAGGTACATTTGCACCACCTCTTTACCAGCAACCTTGCCCGTATTGCTTACATCAACCGATACCTGCACCTGCCCACCTTTGGTAAATGATGGCGCCGATACCTGCATATTGCTGTATTTAAACGTAGTATAGCTTAAGCCATAACCAAAAGGGTATAGCACATCTGTTGAGGAAAAAACATAATCCTGCCCGGGTTTTTCGGGCGTGCCGGGGTTATGGTAAAAACCTTTGTTTGATAAAACATGATTATAAAATACCGGTATATGCCCAACCGATTGCGGAATGGATACCGTTAACCTGCCCGATGGATTTACCTTACCAAACAAGATGTTGGCCACCGCGCTGCCACCCTTTTCGCCGGGGTACCAGGCTTCGAGTATGGCAGGGATGTTTTGCTTTTCCCAATCAATACTCCAGGGGCGGCCGTGTACCAATACCAATATCACCGGTTTGCCGGTTTTATAAATGGCCTGCAATAATTCGCGCTGTACGCCTTGGGGGTTTATATCGGTAACATCATAACCTTCGCCGCAGGTAAACGGGTCTTTAGGTTCGCCTTGGGGTGTATGCCCGTTCCAGCCAATGCCCGAAAACACTACGCTGGTAGTGCCCAGTACCACCACCACCGCATCGCTATTTGCTGCTGCTTTTACCGCATCGGCAAAACCGCTTTTATCATCGCCGGATAAGGCACATCCTTTGGCATAATTGATTCTTACTTTATCGCCCACCAATTGCTGAATACCATTGAGGATAGTAGTACCCGAACGGCTGTCGCGGGTTGAACTGTAATCGCCATACTGCACCTGGTTGGCATTTGGGCCGATAACTGCCAGCGATTTTAAACTATTAATGTTTAAAGGCAACAACTGCTTATCATTTTTTAGCAGGATGATAGATTCTTCAGCGATATGTTGCGACAAGGCAACATGCTCCGGCGTATGTACCCTGGCCGTTAATTGCGCGGTATCGGCAAGCGGTTTTTCAAATAAACCTGCTTTAAATTTTATTCTTAGTATCCTGGCAACCGCGGTATCGATATCCGCAATTTTTACGCGCCCGGCTTTAACCTGGGCTACCAGCGTGGCGTACACATCAGGGCTTGGGGCTTCTACATCAACACCGGCGCTTAATCCCCTAAGGGCGGCATCACTTGCATTTGCAGCTATGTGATGGAAGGTGTACAGCATTTTCAACCCTTCATAATCCGAAAAAACATAGCCCTTAAAACCCCACTCCTTGCGCAACACTTGTTTGAGCAGAAAATTATTGGCATGGGCAGGTACGCCGTCAATCTCGTTATAAGCGGGCATTACACTGTAAATATTCGCCTTTTGCACCGCGTCCCTGAAAGGATATAAAAACATCGACCTTAATTCGCGCTCTCCCACCTCGGCAGGCGCAAGATTAATACCTGCTGTAGTTATACTATAGGCCGCAAAGTGCTTGGCAGTACACATTACTTTATCTTTACCAATACCAATTTTACTTTGCGCCGTATCGCCCTGCATACCGGTTACAAAGGCAGTGCCCATGGCACTAACCAGGTAGGGGTCTTCGGCGTAACACTCCTCTACCCTGCCAAAGCGCGGGTCGCGTATCAAATCGAATAACGGCGATAATGCCTGGTCCACACCCGATGAACTTGCTTCATAAGCAATAACCGAGCCCATTTGCTTTATCAAAGCCGGGTTCCAGGTACTGCCCAGCGCAATGGCTTGCGGGAAAATTGTTGCGCCCGATGCCAGTTGCCCGTGCAGGCATTCGCCTATTTGTATGGGTGGTATACCCAGCCTTGTTTTTTCGCGGGCGTATTTTTTGGCTGCCGCCGATAGCGTGGCAACTTCTTTAATAGTAACAAACGGACTTTCTACAACGCCATAAGCCAGGGTGCTATCCATGGAGTTTTTGAGCGAGGTCATGCTCATTTGCGCCACCTTTTCCTCAAGGGTCATGCGGCTTAGCAAATCCTTTACCCGCGCGTCAACCGGCGCGTTTGGATCTTTATATACCTGCGCCCTAACGGTTTGCACCATTAAAAAAAGCGCAGGTATTAATATTAATCCTTTAAACCTCATTACCATTATTAATGGAACAGGTAATCAGCAGGGTCAAGCACTTTGCCCTTGGCTGTTTTTAAAATTAATAATTTTTGATAGTTGTTAAACTCATCGGCCAGGTAAAAGCCTTTAATGGCGTAATAACCTTTCTTTAAGTGCAATAAAGCTTTTTGCGGCTCTACATAATTATCCTTATCCTGGCTTATTACCGGTATATTATCAACGTAAATACCCGGGCTGCCCTCAAAACCCGACGACAATTCATAATCGCCCTCATCCTCAATTTTAATATAGCCCGTTACCTTAACCCAGGTGTTTGAACCATCGGCAGCAAATGTTAAAGGCTGCGGGAAACTCATTAATCCATGGCTTATTGATGTAGCGGTACTATCCGGCCTGTTATAATTATCCTGTTTTGTATAATATATCGCGTAGTTTAAGCCCATGCCCACACTACCTTCAGGTCGGGCCGGCTCAATATTCACATGCTTTATTAAAGCGGTTTGCAATATGTGTTGGTTATTCAGTGTCCAGGTGATATAAGCATTTATCAAAAGTGTGTCTTTATCGCTCAATTTTTTGCTGATAGTTACCGGGAAGGCAACCGGCTCCGCCCTTTCATCGGGCATTTTGCTGTTCAGGGCATAGCGTATTTTCGCACCTTTAAGCGGGTAGGTAAGCATTACCTTATAGCTATCCTCATTGGTAACTACGTTGCAAAGGCTATCTATTTCAGGCAGGTGGGCGTTAAGATTCCACAATTTAAACAGGCCATACTGGCTGTTCATTTTGTATTCAAAGGTATCCAGGTTCTTGCTATCACGTGGCGACCAGCCGGTTTCGGCAACTGCCATTTCGCGCGGGTAAACCATGTATTCAAGGTGATCCATCGTCGGGATTTTTTCGGCCCAAATGTTACCCTGCAAACCTAAAACGTATTCTTCTTCCTGCGGACTTAGCGGCCTTGAGTATGGTTCATAATTGTAAACCATTTGCCAAGGCACGGGCGGGTTCCAGCCTATCGGCTCTAAACTTTCTTTACCTTGTGGGGCATCAAAATACATATAGGGCAGCGGAGTCATTATCACGTGGTGGTGCATTTTTGCTGCCGCGATACCGCCGTCTTCACCCTCCCAACTCATTACCGTTGCCGATGGCGCCAATCCGCCTTTCAAAATCTCGTCCCAACCCACCATTTTCTTTTGTTTCGAGGTTAAAAACTCCTCAATTCTTTTGATGAAATAGCTTTGTACCTGTGCGGGAGTTGTATAGCCCTCACGTTTCATTAAGGCAACGGCAGTTGGACTTTTCAAAAAGTCGTCAATCTCTGCTTCATCGCCGCCAATGTGTATGTATTGGTTAGGGAACAGCGCGATAACTTCGGTTAACACATCTTCATAAAAATGGATAGTGTACTCACTTGGGTCCAGCATACGCACACGATGAGGGGCGGCCTTGGTACTGTCTTTACAGCCCAGTTCCGGGTAAGCAAAAATGGCCGCTTCGCTGTGGCCGGGCATTTCAATTTCGGGCAGTATGGTTACATGGCGCGATGCCGCATATTTCAGCACATCGCGTATCTGGTCTTTGGTATAATAGCCATCGCTGCCGCCGCCAACCAGGTTATCCAGCTTGCGGTATTGGCCCAGTTTTTCGTAATAGGCAATGCGCGAGCCTTTTTCGGTTAGCAACGGATATTTATCAATTTGTATGCGCCAGCCTTCATCATCTGTTAAATGCCAGTGCATTACATTGAGTTTGTAGTGCGACATGATATCGATGTACTTTTTCACATTATCCACCGTGAAAAAATGGCGACTAACATCCATGCTCAATCCGCGCCATTTAAACCTGGGCGAATCGATGATGCTGACTGCGGGTATATGTACTGTTGTTTTGCCTGCAACGCCGGGCAACATCTGGATAATGGTTTGCACACCGTAAAAAACGCCATCGCTATTACCCTTAATTTTTATAGATGTTGGCGATACGTTCAACGTATAAGCACCATCAACGGTATCGGCAGTAGTTATTAGCCTGATGGCAACTGTTGCAGGTATTTTGGTAAACTGCTTCACTTTTAAATGCAGTTTATAGTTTTGGGCGAGGTAATCCTGCAGGTATTTACCCGTGCCTATACTGCCGGTATCAACACCGATAACCTGGCCACTACTCAAAGCAAACTTACCCTTTAAAGGGATTAGTTTAGCTGGTTGCGGTATGATATGAAACTGCGCGTTAGCGTTAACTGATAAACAAATTAATACTGCGACAATAATTTTTGATGCGGCAGAAATGATATTTCTTTTTGAATTGAAATGAATAAGGCTCATATTTTTACGATGATATTCTTTTTGTAAAGTACCCAAACAGGTATAAATATAATGATGACAGTAAGAATTGCCCCAACAAGTGAAGCGTTAACAGGTGAGAAATACGGTACACACAGGGTGTCATATACCCAGCCCCAGGCATTGGTTTTTATACCATGATAAGTGGCAGGGATTAACGATAATAAGGTAGGGATAAAATCGGACAGTATATAAGCGGCTATGGCATTGCGGCCAAAAGCCAAAAATGGAGGCAATATTTTTTTATTGCCTTTAATATCAATTATCCAGTAACTTAATGATAAGCATACAATTGCCAACCCGGCAGTTAGTATAGCGTATGAGCTTGACCATAAGGCTTTATTTATAGGGAACCAGATGTTCCATATTAAACCACCGATAATTAACAGTGCGCCTACACCGCCCAACTGGGCAATTTGCTTTGTGTTTTTTAGCTTGTCCTTTTTAAGGTAAGTACCTACAAATACGCCTATTAAGGTTGTAGCTATGGATGGTATGTAGCTCAATAAACCTTCAGGGTCCCAGGTTTTTCTTTCGCTCCACAAGTGGTTAACGCCAAACACGGCCCTGTCAACATAAGCGCCTAAATTTGTGCCCGGGTTTAAGTTAGCCGGTCCAAAACCTGGTACAGGCACCAAGGTCATGATTAAAAAATAACCTACAAGGCAGGCAACGGCAATATACACTTGTGTACGTATGCTGGTTTTAAGGTATAAAATTGAGCAAATACCATATACTATACCAATGCGCTGTAATATACCGGGGATACGCAGGTGGGCGAAATCAACGCTGCCATTCACCTTCATGAAAAGGCCTAATAGGAAGGTAATTATGGTTCCCATAAAAATACCCAGGAATACAATAATTACCGTACGCCGCAAAATAGTCAGCATGAGTTTACCGTGGCTTTGGTTATTAGCTACTTTTGCCGACAGCGCGTAAACAATGGCCACGCCAACCATAAATAAGAAGAAGGGGGCTACCAAATCGGTAGGTGTACAGCCGTTCCATTTAGAGTGGTCAAGCGGCCAGTAAATGTGGCCCCAATCTCCGGGGTCATTTACCAGAATCATGAAGGCTACGGTTAGCCCCCGTAAAAAATCGAGTGATTGCAGCCGGGGCGGTTTTTCAATTACAACGGCCTCATTGCCGGTTTCTTTTTTTGCAGATAAAGTGGTCATATTTATAATTAATCAATAGTTTTAAATCAATCCCCAAAATACCTATAATTTTGGTTAGTTATGCTTAGCCGGCGCCTTTAATGTATATACAAAACGGTAGCTGCCCGAACCAATATTCAGTTTCACATCATCACCCGATTTCTCGATATTGCTGATGTCTTTGTCTTTAGTTATATCCACCTCATTTTCAGTAACATTATCACTTACATTGGGCAAAACAACCTGCGCGGTGGTATTAGGCGGCACGGTAACATCCCATGTAAAAATGTTGTTATTTATAGTCCAGGCGCTGCGTACTTTGCCATACATGGTTTCCAGTTGGGCATCGGCACCGGTAAGCTTGCCGCCGGGCTGCGGGGCCAATATAATTTTGTGGTAACCGGGCGAACTTTCACTGGTATTTATTCCGCCTATTACGCTGTACATCCAATCGCCAATAGCACCATAGGCATAGTGGTTAAAGGAGTTCATGGCGGGGTCTTGCAAACTTTTATCGGGTTTTATGCCGTCCCAGCGCTCCCAAATCGTGGTAGCCCCGTTTATCACCGGGTAAAGCCATGAAGGGTAACTTTCTTTCATCAATAAATCATAAGCAGCATCGGTATGGCCAAAGCGGGTTAATACCTCGCAAATGTAGGGCGTACCTAAAAAACCGGTGGTAATGTGGCCGTCGTAATCGTCAATATTATCGGTGAGGCGCTGTACCGCCCAGTTACGCACGTTATCGGGCAATAAATCAAAATTTAAAGCCAATACGTAGGATGTTTGCGTGCCCGATATCATCCTGCCGTTTGGCGTAACATACTCGGCCTGGAAAGCCTTTTTAATCTCAAATAGCAGCTTGGTATACTTTCGCACATCGTCGTCCTTATCTAAAATCTTGGCCGCGTTAATAAGTAATTGGGTCGATCGCGCATAAAAAGCCTGCGCTATCAAGTTTTTATCAGTAGTAGCCGCGCCATCTTCATAGTCGGTGCCGGCGTAAGAAAGCCAATCGCCAAAGTGGTTACCCGTATCCCAAAGGTTATTTCGGGCATGCGATTGGATGTAATTAACCCAGGCCTTCATGCTTTCGTACTGCTGGCGCAATACCTGCTTATCGCCGTAGGCTAAATAAATATTCCATGGCAAAATAGTAGCCACATCGCTCCATCCCGAGGCCGAAGCATAGGTACTATCCAAAACGTTAGGTATTACATAGGGTACGCCGCCATCTTTCAACTGATCGGCGGAGAGGTCTTTCAGCCACTTGGTAAAAAAACCGGCAACATCCATATTAAAGGTAGCTGTGCGGCTAAATGCCTGGGCATCGCCCGTCCAGCCCATACGTTCATCGCGCTGGGGGCAATCGGTAGGGATATCAATAAAATTACCTTTCTGGCTCCATAATATGTTATGCTGTAACTGGTTGAGCAGCTTATTAGAGGTGGTAAAGCTTCCCGTTTGCGCCATATCTGTGTAAAGGGCACAGGCGACTATATTGGTCGAATCCAACGGGCCTTTATAACCTACTATCTTTACATACCGGAACCCCTGAAAGGTAAAATGGGGTTCGTAAGTTTCAAGGGTGTCGCCTTTAAAAATATAAGTTATCTCTTCTTTTGCGGTACGAAGGTTTTTGTTGTAGAAATTGCCATCCTTATCCAGCACCTCGCCATGAAATAATTTTAAGGTATCGCCTGCCTTGCCATGTAGCCTAAACTGCACCCAGCCCACCAGGTTTTGCCCAAAATCAATTACCCTATCGCCCTGCGGCGTAGTAAATATTTTTACGGGCGTAAACAGTTCTTGTTTTTTTACCGGCGGACCGGCCATGGCTATCAAACGCTCGCTGCCGCTATTAGCTACCACAACCGGGTCCCAGGTTTTATCGTTATAAGTGGCTGTCGACCAGCCCGAGCGTTCCTTAATGGCATCATACACCTCACCATCATAAAATGATGATGAACGGATAGGCCCGGTAGCCACCCTCCAGCTTTTGTCTGATGTAAAAACTTCGCGTTTGCCATCGGCATAAACCACCTCTAACTGGAACAGCAGGCCAAGCTTACTGCCATAAACATCTTTTTTACGGTTATAGGTGTAACCACGGTACCAGCCATCGCCCAACGTAACACCAACAGCATTGAGGCCTTTTTTTAAATCATCGGTAACATCGTATACCTGGTATTGCAGCCGTTTGTTATAGCTGGTGAAGCCAGGGGTAAAATAATCATCGCCTATGCGTTTCCCGTTTAGCTGGGCTTCATAAACACCATGGGCGGTGATGTATAAATAGGCAGCCTTCACCCTGCGCTCCACATTAATTACTTTTCTGAACATTGGGCTTGCGCCGCCGGTGGTATCTGATGCAAAACCGCTTTGTATCCATTGCGCTGTCCAATCTGCTGGCTTCAACAATCCCATTTTCCAGTAGTTAACCTGGCTCCATGGCGTTGCCTCATTTTTATTGTTCCAAATCCGTACCTGCCAGTAACATTTTTGGCGCGAGGCAAGTGCCAGCCCGCCATAATATACCTGGGTAGATTGATCGGAAAAAACCCGACCCGATGACCACAAAATATCATTGTTTTTTACCAACTGGGCGGCATTGCTGCCTACCCTTATTTCGTAAGATGTTTGTTTAACGTTTCGTAGCGTGGTTATCAGTTTCCAACTCATGCGCGGGTTGGCAGCATCAACGCTTAGGGGGTTAACTTTATACTCGCAAATAAGGTTATCAACCCTAAATGGCACCGGCCTTTTTTTGGCTTGTACTACAAGTATTGGTATAAAAAATAATAGGGTAACGCTAAGGCACACCTTTTTAAGCATACCTTTTTTGTTTAAATAATTCATGCCGGCAAATAAATTGCAATCGATTGCTTAATATAATACAAGTACCCCTATTTGTAAAAGTAAACAATAAACTGCTTTGTTATATTAACGCAATAAAGCCTCTTTTGATTTTAAATATGCGGATTTTAATGCTTTTGTAAAGGTATTGATACATAAGCATTCGGGCTTGAAACAAAAATATAAAAAAGGACGACAATACATTATCATTAGCCTAAATAAAGTACACTTTACTTGTAAATAGTACCAACATAATGCCATAAAACAGCAATATCTTTAAAATTTGGGTACTAATTATGATAAATAAAAATTTTAGGGTGCAAAAAACATTTTTGGCAACTTATTTGTCATTCAGGTACCAACACCGATAAGCTATGAAAACATTTAAAGAAAACGATATAGTAATTTATACCGATAACAACGGCAATCGGTTTGATACCTTTGTAATATTTGATACCGACACAAAAACCGGCCTTACCCACATTAACCACTACAATTTAAGAGTGCCTGCTTATGAGCTGGAACTGCACCCTAACTCGCTTACGGGCACACCAATGCCGATGAGCGATATGCTGAGCTTTAACTTGTTTAGTAAGCTGAAGGAAAAATACACAAAGATAGATCAGAAGAAAAAGCCAAACGATTCCCTGGTTTTATATAAAGAAATTAACACATCATTACTGCATAAAGCCTCTTAATATGTAGCACCATGAGAATGGCTTTAGTTTCGGTACTGATACTTTTCCTTTGCCGTAACGCCATTGCTCAAACTGTAAAACTTAGTGGTAACATAACCGATAAGCAAGGCAATGCCCTTGCTTTTGTTAGTATATGGGCAAACGAACGCAGTACAGGCACCGCCACTAACGACCAGGGATTTTATCAGCTAAATGTAAGGCCCGGCAATTATATCATAACTTTCAGGCTTGCGGGTTATCAGCCAATAAGCCAAACCATCCGCGTTAGTGAAGATATAGCGGGCCATAATTTGCAGCTGAAGGTTCTGCCCGTAAACCCCGTGGCGGATAGCGCCGCTTATATTATCAGCCATGTAATTGCCCGTCATAATGTTTACCCAAGGCAATTGCCTGCCTTTGAAGGCCAGTTGTACACCAAGGCTAAACAACGACTTGATGGTGCGCCAAAAATGGTTATGAAAAAGGATGTGGCCAATCACCTGCACCTCACCACCGACGGCAAAGGCATTTTCAGCTTATCAGAATATATATCAAAATTCCATACCCGCAAAGCGGATTATATTAAAGAACAATTATATGCCGCGAAACTAACGGCAGATAGCAATGCCTTTGGCTTTAACAGCGCCGCCGATTTGCATATCGACCTATATAAAAACACGCTTTTATTAAATGGTTTGTGCGACCACGGTTTTTTATCGCCCATAGCAAATAACGCGAGGCAGTATTACAACTATAAAATTACCGGCAACTTTAGGGATAGCGATAAGCTGGTTTATGCCATCAGTGTAAATCCCAAACACAAAAACGAGCATTTGTACAATGGCACCATTTATATTATTGATAAACAATGGCTGCTTTACGCGGTTGATTTGCACCTGGGCCGTAACGCGCATATTGATTTTATTGATTCTATTGGCATACGCCAGCAGTTTGTGGCTGTAAATGATAGCAGTTGGGTACCCGCAGTAACCAACCTGAGGTTTTATGGCAAGCTGCTTGGCTTTAAGTATTCGGGCTATTTCCTGCAACTTTATCAGAATATCACTAAGGATACAACATCAAATCCCGGCAACCCAAAAGAGGTTTATCACAGCGATAAGGTGGCCTACCAAAAAGATGATACCTTTTGGGATGCGCAACGTGCCGTTCCGCTAACCGCACCCGAAGAACAGTTTTATTATTTCTCCGAAGAAGCACAAAGGCACCGCAGGGATAATACGCTGGCCGATTCGATACAAAATACCAATAACAAGTTTTCGATATGGACTTATATTTTTAACGGCTACACGCTGCACAATTATCGTAATAACTCGTTATGGACGTTTCCCGCGCCCATTAACCTGGTATTTTATAACACGGTAGAAGGTTATGGCATTAACCTTAATGCCAAATACAAAAAAGTTTACAACGACAGGCACAACCTTACGGTAATACCTGATGTACGCTACGGCAATGCCGACCATTTATTGAATGCCAACATATTTGCGGATTATGTTTACAACCCATTCAGTCAGTCATCGTTTTATGGTAAAGTTGGTTCCGATTTTCTCGACCTTAACGACCAGGGTACTATCAGCCCTTTCTTAAATTCGTTAAGTACTTTGTTTTTGGGCGATAACTATATAAAGCTTTACCAATCCAAATTTGTGATGGCCGGCGCCACCCGCGAGGTTACTAACGGCATAATGCTAAACGGGAATTTCGAATATGCCGAGCGCTATCCCTTATTTAACAATACGCTGCATACGTTTAATAAGGATAGCGTTTACCTAACCTCCAACAACCCGCTGGATCCCAATGCTGATACCCAGCTTTTCCCGCCTTACCGCGCGCTTACATTCAGGGGATCGGCAACCTTTACCTTCGACCAGGAATACAAAATTACCCCTACCGGCAAGTATATTATGCCTAACCCCTATCCGCGTGTAAGGATCAACTACCGTGAGGGCTTACCCGTGTTTGGCTCGGATGTCAATTATAATTTTGTTTCGGTTGATGTTTTCCAGGACAATTTGAATATGGGTATTTATGGCTATACCTCTTATTTCATATCCTCGGGCTTTTTTCCTATGAAAAGGAATTTGTATTATCCCGATTATCAGCAATTCAGCGGCGGCGAGAGTTTCTTTTTTAACGCTTTTATAGGCAGTTTTCATTTCCTTAATTACTACACCTATAGTACCGACCATCCTTATTTTGAAGCACACTTAGAACATAATTTTACCGGCTATTTTTTAAGCCATGTACCTTTGCTCAGCAAATTAAATTTACAGGAAATTGTGGGCGGATCATTTCTTGCACAAGGCACGCTGCCCGGCTACAAAGAAGTTTACATTGGCCTAAAGCGCAAGGTAATACGGCTGGATTATGGGCTGGCCTATGGCAGGTTTACCAAAGTAGTACAGGGCTTTAGGCTGACTTTTTATATTATATAGCGATGGTTTAATTAGCCAACAAATCATTAGCCGTTTTGAGCCTGAAGGCCAATAGCACATTAAATATCCCGGTAACTACAAAGGCAAAGGCTGTCCATATCACAATGGTCATGGCGCCGAAGGCCGGGTTAACAATTATCAGCAGGGCAAATAATATGGTTAAGCCACCGCCTAAATAAACCACTATTGGATTGCGTACCGATGATGCAAAACTGAACAAGGATATCCCCCTGAATAAAAACCAAACACCCAAAATTATAGGCAATAACGCCATGCTGATTACCAAATGGGTAACCAATATAATACCCAGCGCCAAATCAATAAACCCGATATAAAAGCGGTACACCTGCCCGGCTATGTAACGGTTAGCGTAGGAGTGAAATAATTCGAACAAACCTGCTATAATCATTACTAACCCGAAGATAAAGCTAAGCGCAGCATAGCCGGTTAAGGGTGCTTTCAGCATATAAACTCCAACTAAAATAAACCCAATTCCGCGCAGCAAAAACAGCCACCAATGTTTTATCGTATTAACAATTCCCGTTTCCATGATTATGATATTTAGGTATTAAACCTTGCAGAGCGCATTATGTTTTTTATGATATAAATGTAGACATTCTTTCGATTTTTATATTCCTAATAAAAGCCATTCTGATAAAATATATTTACTTTTCCACCTCAAAACTCAGGTATGAACAGAAGGCATTTTTTACATGTTTCGGCAGTAACAGGCGCAGGCTTATTATTTAGCAGGTTAACCTATGCAGCAGGACAGCAAAGCATCATGAACCACCCTGATGAGGTTTGGGCGCTTACTGGCGCTGATTGGGTAAAGCTCAGTCCGCATAACGGCTCAAGCTATTCTTACAAATCCATCGATGTAACGCTTGAGCAAACGCATAATGCATGGGCGGCTTATGTAACTGCTCCGGGTACGCCATTAAATGCCATACGGTTGGTTTGGAAACACAATATTAATACCACCAACAAAATACTAGGCGACCACTGGGAACGCTCGTATGGCGATTTGGGCTGGAAAAACCCTGATACCAATATCAAACTCCCCTGGTATGCACTGGTGTACGATGGGCAGGATACCGCCTGCTTTGGTGTTAAAACCAGCTGCAAAAGTATATGCTACTGGCAAACAGGGTCTACTACAATTTCATTGACGATGTATGTAAGCTCAGGTGGTGTTGGCGTGCAATTGGGTACCCGGAAATTGAAGATAGCCGAAATTGTCACCACCAAAAGTCATAGCGGTGAAAACCCTTTTACAACTGCCCGGCGCTTTTGCGGCTTGATGTGCCCTGTTACCCGCCTGCCTAAGCAACCGGTTTACGGCATTAACGATTGGTACTACTCCTACGGCAATAACTCACCCGCGTTAATAAAAGAACAGGCATCGCTCATGACAGGCCTGGCTACGGATAATAACAACCGCCCCTTTTCGGTAATTGACGCGGGCTGGGCTGCCTACGCGCCTACATTGCCTAACGATTGCTGCTGGCAGGATGATTTTTCGAGGCCGAATGATAAGTTTAAAGATATGGCTGTTATGGCCGATGACCTGAAAAAGCTGGGCATGCGTCCCGGTTTATGGACCAGGCCACTTTGCGCTTCATATAAAGATAACAAAAACCGGTTGCTGCCATCCATCCCCGGCAGGGACGACCCGCAAAGGCCTATCCTCGACCCAACTATTGCCGAAAACCTGGAGCATATCAAAAGCAATATATCTACCTACAAAAATTGGGGGTATGAATTGGTGAAGCACGATTTTAGCACTTTTGATATCACCGGGCAATGGGGTTTCCAGATGCAGGATAAATTCACCCTCCCCGGCTGGCATTTTTACGACCAAAGCCTTACCACCGCCGAAGTTATCGGCAACCTATACCATGCCATACGCGAGGCAGCGGGTGATATGTATATTATTGGATGTAATACACTGAGCCATTTATCTGCAGGGGTATTTGAATTAAACCGCATTGGCGATGATACCAGTGGCAAGGAATGGGACCGCACCCGCAAAATGGGCGTAAATACTTTGGGCTTCAGGATGGTGCAACACAAAACATTTTACGCGGTTGATGGCGATTGCGTAGGCCTTACCAGCCAGGTACCCTGGGAAAAGAATAAACAATGGATGCAGTTACTAGCCGAAAGCAGTGCACCGCTGTTTATCTCGGCGCAGCCGGATGCCTTGGGTAGCGAGCAAAAGGAGTACATTAAAAAATGCTTCACCGCCGCCGCCAAAGAGCAGCCCATAGGTGAACCGTTAGACTGGCTAACCAATACCCTGCCCGCCAAATGGAAGCTAAACGGCAGCGAAGTTGATTTTAACTGGGATTAACTACGATTTATAGTTTGCCTCGATAACCGATAAAATATTACCGGCCGGATCTTTAAACCAGGCGATTGTTGGCCCACTGCCGCGCATAATGCCTTTGGCATCGGTTTTTATATCGCCGAGATCATAATGTTCAAATATTACTCCTTTGGAAGTAAGTTCATCAACGGTTTTGTCTACATCATCCACCGGGAAATTGAGTATGGTAAAACTTGCCGGAGTATGGTTTGGCTTTGGGTAGATGATAGTATGGTTACCATTGCCTTCAATGTGCAGGGCTATTACACCCATCATTACATCTGTAACTTCAAGACTGAGAATGTTTTGATAAAAATCCTTCGCCTTAGCGGTATCATCTACCGAAAACCCGCTGAATGCCTTTGTATGCTTAAACATGATCTGTTTATTTAGTGTATACAAACTTATCAAACAAAAAACCAGCCAAACGGGGCTAAACAAGCCAAGTTAAAGGGTGAATTAGGACTTTGTGGAGAATAGAAATTATAAAAAACACGTCATTGCGAGCGCCAGCGTGGCAATCTTCGACATGCTAAGCAGCGAGCTTTTCTATCGAAGATTGCTTCGTACCTCGCAATGACGCGTGGGTTAGGGGACTAAATTCGAAATCGAAAATCCGAAATCCGAAATCATACCTTACTTCCCAAACGGCGGCCTACCGGTTAACTGGTGGTACAACGGTAAATCCTCCCGTGGTTTTGCGGGTACGTGAAAACGGGTGCAGTAATACACCTGCAAATGCAATTCATCCCTGCCATCGCGCATAATGGCGATATCAGGCAGTTGTTTTACGCTGTCGAAAAACGGCGTTACATCGTTTTTAACACTTACCGGGCTGCCCTGGTCAATGATAATGGCGTCCTGCCCTACCAATTTGTTAGGGTCGATTAAGAAAGCGATGTTACGCGGGTCGTCGTTAAAACAAACGATATCTTTTTTGCCTTTCAGCACCCAATCTACCTTACCATTAAGCCACCAGCGGGTAGTGCCGGCAAATATTTTAGGATTATCCAGCCAGCCTTCTTTTTCAAAGCGTGGCAAAATATCGTCGTAGTCAATACCCTGTATAGTGGGGTCAATTTCTGCCGCTTTGGCTGCCGGGGTTTTATCGTTTAATTGCAGTACCCATTTAGGGCCGTAATTTTGCCAGAAGCCGGTAACTTCGTGCAGGGTAAGCACACCAATGGTAATTACCGTAAAGCAAGCCGAAAACACCAGCCAGCGGCGTGTGCCACGTGCGCGTTTTGGGTCGCTTAAATGTTTATCAATAGTAAAGCCCAGGGGCATAAACAGCATCATGTAGCCGGGTGCCTGCCAGTGAAAATGGTATTGCAAATCGGACCATAAAGTAACCGTTGTAAAAAATACCAGCGGCAATATAGCCGTCCAAAACAGGAAGCTGTACGATTGGGATAGCTTACGTAATTTAAACGAGCGGAACAGTTCCCTTATCAGCGGAAACCAAAACCATGGCAGCAGCCACAGGCATTGCCCGCCAATACTCCGCAAAAACCAAACGGGGTGCAGGCCGCCCGATGAACCAGCCCTCGAGCCCTGGAAAACAAAGGATACCCAATTGTTATGCGCGTTCCAGTACAATATAGGCCAGGCAAAAACAAGCGTAATTACCAGCGCTATGTACGGGCCGGGATGGGTAAGCCAATGCCTTTGGTTTTTGTTTACGCTTACAAATATAAATGTGCCCAAAAACAGGAATATGGTATGGTATTTACTCAATACCGCAAGGCCCATGCAAATACCTACAATAAACCAAAGCGTGTAAATACGGCCCCGGCCCATGGTCTGGCGGCCTTCGCTGGTAATGCTTAATACTTCAACAATAAAATAGGCGCTCAGCAACCAGAAAAACATCAATGGCGCATCCGGCTGAAACCAGCAGGCAATGGGTATGGTGAATACGGCGCTCAGGTTCATTACCAGTACCGCCCAAAAACCCGCAGCGGCGTTAAACAGTTTTTTGGTGACTAAAAACAGCAGCCAACTGGTGCCCGCAAACAGTAATACCGACGGGAACCTGATACCCAAATTGGTTAGCCCTAAAACTTTTATGCTCAAGCCACCCAGCCAAAAAAACAAGGGTGGTTGGTCGAAGTAACTTAAATCTAAATGCAGCGCACCCCTGAAATAGTAAGCTTCGCCAATACCCAGCCCGGTGTAGGCTGCAACCAAAAGGCGTATAATAAAGGTGATTATTATTAATAAAAAGGTGTAAAACGCGGCGTTGCCCTGAGTAATTTTCTTCATTCTAACAAAATAAAACCCTTGCAGAATTGGGGGTCGAAAAATTTTTTAAAATTATCAACTATTATTCATCTTTCGCAATAAGCGGGAATTTTTATTGCGATGCTACGCCGTAAGCCATTTTCCAAACGGCAATTTGCCCAGTACCCACACCAGCGCGATAGACAACACAAAGCACAACAGCGCCGTTACCGGTATGCTGATAAAGGGGTTGCACATATCCGAATTAATATTCAACCAGTTATCCAGCACCGCCAAAATTAAAGCATGACTTAAATAAATTCCGAAAGTACTGCCGCTGATTACATCCCTCAGCCGCGTAAGCCGTTGCGATAATTTAAACGGTGTAAGCCTCGCCAGCATAAATACGCTTGCCGATAATATCACTATGGCCGGGCCAATGGGTTCGTACATCAGCGTGCTTATGGTTTGATAATGTTTGCTAAACAGATAGGTACCCAATACTATCAGCGCCAGCGTAACAAAAAACATAAGCCAAAACCATAGCCGGGCATTTTTAAGGTCGATTTGTTTATGCGCCAAATAATGTCCCAAAACCAAATAGCCTACATAGCCCGTAAAATACTGCAAATCAATCTGCGAGCCAAACTGCGTAAAATATGGCCTGCCAATAAGTATGGCAATAAACCACAGCGCCAAAAAGTATAGCAACTCCTTTTCGCCGGCATTGCGGGTAAAACGACTCAGTATGGGTATCAGCAAATACAAACCGATGAGCATATAAACGTACCACAAATGGTAAAAGCTGCCATCGCGCAGTAATTGCAGCACCAGTACGGTATTCGCCCAGGCATCGTGGGTAAAAGTGATATCCTGGTCGTACCATTTATAAATAATATACACCACGCTCCAAAACAAAAAGGGCACAATAATGCGCCCTATGCGTTTTTTGGCAAAGCTTAGCGGCTCATACTCGCGGTTTAGCAGCAGCGCGCCGGTAATCATCACAAAAACGGGTACGCCAAAGCGGGTAAGCCCATTGTAAAAATCGGCTGCCAGCCAGTCGCCCACTGCTACTTTGGGGTACATAAACAACAGGTTCGATGCCGTATGCAGCACCACAACGGCGTACATGGCAATAATGCGTAGGTTATTAACCCAATCAAGTTGAGGCTTATTATTAGGTATGGCAGTGGTTGTTTTGATGGGCTTAAATTAAGGATTATTCTAAAAAGTTTCCCACCTCTTTACGCCGCAGGCGAAGGGAGGTCGGCCTGCATATCCCGATAGCTATCGGGACGGGGTGAGTAAACGGAGCGCGGCAGACAGCCGCGGTAATCTGTAGGTGTAGGTGTAGCCTACAGTACCTACACCTCCTACACCCTCCTACAGTACCTACACCTCCTACACCCTCCTACAGTACCTACACCCTCCTACACTTCGAAATTCATCATTCAGTATTCGGTGTTCGATATTATAAATACCTACCTTTAACATCGCCATGCAAAAACTACTTGCGATACTTTTTATACTATTCTGTTTATCCGCATCTGCGCAACAAAAAGCTATCGCGCCAAAGCCAAACCCAACCGGCTTTAGCAATATGCTGGGCGTTAACGCCTTTGAATGGGATTTTTTGCAGAACCCTAAAAACCCTAACGACCCTACCCATATTTATGAACCCGAAATGGCAATTATGGATGGTTTCGGCGGTTTCAGGCATTACCTCGACTGGCAAAAAATAGAGCCTAAAAAGGGCAGCTTTACCTTTAACCCCACCAACAACGGCGGCTGGAATTATGATGTTATTTACGAACGCTGCAAACTGGATGGCATTGATGTGCTGGCCTGCATAAAAGGCTGCCCCGATTGGCTGCAGGCCACCTACCCCGCCAATATGCGCGATGGCGAAAACGTGCCCATGCCCTATGGCGCCAATAAACGCGACCCGGCATCGTACATTGAGCAGGCAAAGGCAGCGTTCCAGTTCGCAGCGAGGTATGGCAGCAATAAAAAAGTCGACCCGACATTGGTAACGGTGGATAGCAAACCCCGCTGGACAAACGACCCGGTAAACGTACCTGAAATTGGCCTTGGCACCATAAAATACATTGAATGTGATAACGAGCGGGATAAATGGTGGAAAGGCGATAAGGCTTACCAAAGTCCCGAAGAATATGCCGCCAACCTATCTGCTTTTTACGATGGCGATAAAGGCCGCCTGGGCAAAGGCGTGGGCGTAAAAACCGCCGACCCAAACATTAAAGTGGTAATGGCAGGACTCTCCAAACCCGATGCGGGTTATGTAATTACCATGATAAACTGGTGCAAAGTACACCGCGGCTATAAGCCCGATGGCAGTGTTAACTTATGTTTTGATGTGATTAACTTTCATCTCTATACCAATAACCAAAAGCCCGGCAGCAGCCAGCCTGGTACGGAGGGCATTGCACCGGAGTTGTCTAACGCAGGTAGTATAGCGGATAGCTTTGTTAAAATAGGCAAAGCCTACCACCTGCCCGTATGGGTAACCGAGGCAGGTTATGATGTTAACCAGCAAAGCCCCATGCATGCGCCTCCCATCGGCACAAAATCAGCCAGGCCGATTGGATTATACGTACTGCCTTTTTATACGCCCGCCACGGCATACAAAAGGTATTTTTTTACGAATTGTATGATGATAACACGCCTAACCCAACACAATATGAATCAAGCGGATTAGCCACGCTATCCCCCATACAGCGCAAACCATCAGGCGATTATATTTACCAGGCAAAGCACCTTTTGGGCGATTTTACTTACAAAGGTACCATCAGCAATTACCCGTTGGTTGATGTTTACCGCAACGGCAGCAAAACCATTTACGTGCTTATGATACCTGATGAAAAAGGTGTTACCATAAGCAGCAAACTCAGCCTCGGCGCAGCCACACATGCCACCATCTATAACTTTAACCCTGGCAGTAATGATATGCTAAAAAGTGCAGCTGATGCACCAAACCATATCCTCAGCATTAAGGTAGGCGAAACGCCGGTTTTTGTGGAGGTGGAATAGCTATAGTTGGCTGTCGTGCTGAGGCTCTCGAAGCATGCGGACAAGGCCTTTACGCTCACCCTTCGAGTACCTCAGGGTGACAACCCCTCGCCAGCGGGAGTAGCAGTATAAGTAGCTGCTTTCCTCATTAACACATAACATTCCCTTAACAACCAATTAATAATCGCGGCGTAGTTTTATAACATATTATATCGCTATGAGAATATTGTATGCTATACAGGGAACGGGCAACGGCCACCTAAGCCGCTCGATGGATATTGTGCCTTTATTGAAAAAAATGGGCACTGTTGATGTACTGGTTAGCGGTACGCAAGGCGATTTATCGCTGCCTTTCCAGGTTAAATACCTGCTGCACGGTTTTGGGTTTATATTCGGAAAATCGGGTGGTGTGGATCTTTGGGAATCCTTCATCAAATCAAAATTCCGCAGGTTTATTAAGGAAATTCAAAGCCTGCCGGTAGAGGATTATGATATGGTGATAAATGATTTTGAACCGGTATCTGCCTGGGCATGTTACTTGAAAAACAAGCCATGCATAGGGCTTAGTCACCAGGCTGCCGTGCTTACGCCAAACGCGCCAAAGCCTGATGAAACCGATATGATAGGCAAACTCATCCTGAAACACTATGCCCCGGTAAGCGCGCAGTTTGGTTTCCATTTTTCACGGTACGATGCCAATACCTTTACTCCCGTTATCCGTCGGCAGGTAAGGGAGCAGGTAATTGAAAATAAAGGGCATTATACCGTTTATCTGCCTGCTTATGATGATAAAAAGCTGGTAAAACGCTTGTCGGAATTTAAGGATGTTACCTGGGATGTATTTTCCAAACACAATAAAAAAATATTCAGGCATAAAAATATATCGGTACAGCCCATTGATAACGAACGTTTTGTAAAAAGTATGGCGCAAAGCGCGGCAGTACTTTGCGGTGCCGGCTTTGAAACGCCCGCCGAGGCCCTGTTTATGAAAAAGAAACTGCTGGTTATCCCCATGAAAAACCAGTATGAGCAGCAACTGAATGCCGCCGCCTTAAAACAAATGGGCGTACCGGTTATCAAAAGCCTAAAGCCAAAGCATAACGATATCATTTTGGATTGGATAAACAACGGTAAAGTAATAGACGTTAATTACCCCGATACTACCCAGCAAATTTTAGAGCTGGTTTTCGAAAAGTTTGGGGCTTTGGAACCGGCCTGGGTTTAGAAAAATCTACACCACGTCATTGCGAGGTACGAAGCAATCTTCGACGACAGGTGGCGAGCTTTTCTATCGAGGATTGCCACGCTATCGCTCGCAATGACGCGTGGGTTTTTTGTTAACTACTTCAACAAAACCTTAGTAGCGCCATACCCAAACTTTTCCTTCCGCGCATCCATAAAGGTTTGTACTTTGGGGTGCTTGCTCAATATCTTTTGTATTTCGTGCCTTAAGGTGCCGTTACCGGCGCCATGTATAAAAGTAATTTCGGGCAGTTGGTGCACAATAGCGGCATCCAACGCTTTATGAAAATAGGCCAACTGTATCGCCAGCATTTCGCTGCTCTGTAAAAAGGCATGGTCATCGCGCAGTTTTTCAATGTGTAAATCAACTTCGCTTAACGGTTTGCTTATTTCAATCTTCTCTTCGGCGGGTTTGTAAAAGCTTTCTTTTAGGGCTTGGGCATCAATAACCAAATCAGGTTCGTCTAATTGCATTAGCCAGCCTTGCTCATTTACAATGGGCAGCTTCTTTTTAGTGCCTGCAAAATCCTTTGCTTTTAGCTTTTCGGTAATGTTTAAAGGTGATGCAGGTTTAATATTTTGCTTTGTATAAAAACTGATGTTAATCATAAATTTTGGCCATACGGATAAATCGGCCAACTGCGCCGAATATATTT
>Ga0302304_10000491_pt1 | contig 22681 bp, 18 predicted proteins | sample III_Palsa_E2_2_FD_198769 | JGI IMG/M metagenome (GOLD analysis project Ga0302304, IMG submission 198769) | Peat permafrost microbial communities from Stordalen Mire near Abisko, Sweden - III_Palsa_E2_2 | ecosystem: Environmental > Terrestrial > Soil > Palsa > Peat permafrost | place: Sweden...
CGGGATCAGTCACTGAACCGCAGTTTTGCCACCTGGTGTTTAAAAAGCTGAACCGGGATAATATTTACAGCCTGCCCTTTTTTTTACAAGCCGGGACTCTTGGACTGACGGGGGCGAAAGATTCGATAGCTGCACTCGTGCCCAGTGGGGCGCCCATCCAGAAGGAATATCTTCAATACTCCAAAAATGTGGACGCGGCGGTAGACTGGCAAGCGTGGGGGCATGCCAATGAGTTGGCGACAGCAGCAAAAAACAAGCTAAAAACCGACAGCCTTTCAGCCGCAGCGACCGTAATGGACAACCGGCAAAAGCAGCTGGCAAAGGAATACGCGACGGCCCATCCTTCTTCATACGTGGCAGTCTATGAGGTGCTGTCTTACTTCAGTTACAATCCTGATGCAGAAGAGTTGCAGGCCCTTTATAACGGTTTCACGCCGGGGATACAATCTTCTCATTTGGGAACAGAGCTAAAAAAAATATTGGATGCTGCTTTACTGACAGGGGTGGGGCGACCTGCTCCCGTTTTCACGCAAGCCGATACAAAAGGCAAATCTGTCTCCCTCTCATCGCTGAAAGGTCAATATGTGCTGGTAGATTTCTGGGCCAGCTGGTGTGGTCCCTGCCGGGCGGAAAACCCGAATGTGCTGAAGAGTTACCGGGCATATCATTCGAAAGGGTTTACGGTGCTTGGCGTCTCGCTGGACGATGAAAAGAGTCCGTGGCTGGAGGCCATCAAAAAAGATGGTCTACCCTGGACGGAAGTGTCGGATCTGAAGGGATGGAAGAATAGCGCTGCTGTCTTGTATGGCATTGAGGGCATACCCATGAACTTCCTGTTGGACAAAAATGGGGTTATCGTAGCCAAGGGGCTGAGGGGAGACGACCTGGAAAAAAAATTAGCAGAATTCCTGCATTAGTATATTGATCCATTATGGGCGAAGCCGAATTGCATATCACATCTCATCAGTTGATCATCCGTTCGATATTATATTTCTATGGAGGCGCCGCGGACAGTACCCTTGCGGAACAGATTGCCGCGGATGTCGAAGCCGCCTGGAATGAACCGAAGGGTTCCGTGAGGATCCGCGGGGATTTGTATACCGTTCTATTCGAGATCAAAGGGCTGTACCAACCCGATCTTCAGCCTGCGGCCGTCTGGCATAATACCGATCCGCGACTGAATTTTTTCCGCATTGAAGAATATTCCCAGCATGATATTTCCTCCGTCGACGGGTTGGGTTGCAATACCGGGTATTTCAAACTGGGCAACCTGTTGAATCATTCCACCACAGCCGCTCACGAATATGGGCATACGCTGGGCCTGGACCATCCCAAGGACCTGGATATCCGGGGGAAAGGCCAGCCGGGCATGATGTATCCGCGGGGAACCTTGTGTGATCCGCAGTATCAGTACGACCCTGCCGCGCCGGCAGGCGGACCGGGCGGTACGCTGAACCCCTTCACCAGGAAGGTGCTACCCAGCGATATTGCCGGGTTGAGGTTATCCAGGCTGACATTCGACCAGCGGTCGTTGTCGATCCTGGGAGAGTTCTCTTCCTTTTATCATCAGAAACACCAGCAAACCGGATAACCATATGAGCAGCATCTTATCCATTCAATCCATTACGAAATTTTACGGCAAGATCAGGGCCCTTAACCAGGTGTCATTTGAAGTGCCGGCAGGGTCCGTCTTCGGCGTACTGGGCCCCAACGGCAGCGGCAAGACTACCTTGCTGGGTATCATCATGGATGTCCTGAAAGCCAGTGGCGGCAGTTATTCCTGGTTCGGCAGCCCGCCTTCCGAGCGGCAACGGCAGCAGATCGGGACTTTGCTGGAGACCCCTAATTTTTATCACTACTTATCCGGGGAACAAAACCTGAAGATCGCCGCCGGCATCAAAGGCAAGGATCCCGGGGACATCCCGCGGGTGCTCGAGCTCGTCAAGCTCACCGAAAGAAAGGATTCCAGGTTCAGCACTTATTCGCTGGGGATGAAGCAAAGGCTGGCGATTGCCTCCTGTCTGCTGGGGAATCCGCAGGTACTGGTATTCGACGAGCCGACGAACGGGCTGGACCCTGTCGGTATCGCAGAGACGAGGGAAGTAATACGGCAGATGGCCCGGGAAGGCAAGACCATTGTTCTCGCCAGTCACCTGTTGGATGAAGTGGAAAAAGTTTGTACGCATGTCGCCATCCTGCAACGAGGCCAATTACTGACGGCCGGTAATGTCAATGAGGTGTTGGTGAATGAAGACTTTATCGAGGTGGGTGCAGAGCCGGCCCAAATGGCGAATTTACAGGGGTTGCTGGCCGGGTTGCCGGGGGTCAGGCAAGTGAAGCCCTATGAGCAGCATGTGCAGGTCTTTTTCGGGAATGGAGTGATGGACACGGGGGAGCTCAACCGGATTTGTTTTGAGAAAGGAATAGTGTTGAACTATCTGCAACTGAAGAAACGGAGCCTCGAATCGAAATTCATGGAATTAACCGAAGAAAAAACCAGCGTCTCCGCCGCGAATTAACCTCTAACCTTGTTAAACAACCTATATGCTAAAAATCCTGCGGGTAGAATGGATGAAGGTAAAAAATTACCGCACGTTCTGGATCCTTCTGGCCATTACTATTGTAATCGTTCCGGCTGTCAGCTATTTGTTGTACAATCTTATGAACAACAGCTTTCCCAAGGTCAAGGGAAAGAGCATACTCGGCAGCCCTTTCGCCTTTCCCGATGTATGGCAGACCGTTAGCTGGAATTCGACGCTGACCTTTATCATCCCTGCCATCCTGATCATCACGTTAACGACCAATGAATTCACCTACAAGACCCATCGGCAGAATATCATCGACGGCTGGAGCCGGGAGCAGTTTATCGGGGTCAAGCTGATCGAAGTAGTGCTGTTAGCCCTGCTGAGCACGGTGGTGGTGCTACTGACAGCGGTAGGCTTTGGTTATTTTGGCAATAAAGTGCCGGATGGCGTGTCTGTCTGGGCGGGTTTTCGCTTTATCCCGTTTTACTTTGTTCAGATGTTGTCCTATTCCATGATCGCCTTCCTGTTAGCGTTATTGATCAAACGTGCGGGCCTGGCGATCAGCGTATTCCTGATATACATGCTGGTTGAGAATATCGCGGTGGCGATACTGCGTAATGTTTATAAGCTGAACGGCGCGGACTTTCTGCCGGAGGAAGTGACAGACCGGCTGATCCCGCAGCCGTATCTAAAAGCTCTTATTCGCCCGGAGGAGACGGCCAGATGGGAACATCTCCTGCCGGTGTACCTGGTAGTAGGGGCGGTTTATTTCGTTCTTTATTGCCTCGTGGCGGGCAGGAGCTTTCTGAAGAACGATCTTTGATCGCGGGCGGGAGGGGCGGAGGCGGGCGCGAGTTCAGGCCAGCAGTTGTGCCAGTGCGTTCTCAATAGATGGATAAATGAACTGAAACCCGGCAAGCCGGGTTTTTTTGGCGCTGACCGTGACGCTCTTCAACACTTCGATGCTCATTTCGCCCAAGATCAGCCGCAGTAAAAAAGAGGGCACATACACCGGAACGAAGTAGCGGCCTTTAAGCCTTTTGGCCAATTCGAGCGTGAGGATGCGGTTGGTGACTGGTCGGGGCGCTACTCCATTGAATACGCCGGCCCACTCATGGTTGTCGATAGCCTGCATGAACAGGCGGCAGAGGTCTTCGACATGGATCCAACTGACTGTTTGACGACCGCTGCCCAGGAAAGCAGCTACGCCGAATCTTACCGGCCGCTTGAATTCGGCCAGGGCGCCACCCACTTTGCTGAGCACGATGCCGGTGCGGATGATGACCAGTCGTTTGCCGAGAGTGGTAACCGGGGCAATGGCAGCTTCCCAGCGCTGGCAGGTCTCGCCGAGAAAGTCATCGGCGGGGGGATCGGACTCTTCGAAAGGGCGGGGGTTCGGGATAGAAGGATCGGGGCCGTACCAGCCGATGGCGGAACTGCTGATAACGGCCTGCACTTTATTGGGGATGTCGCGGAGCGATTTGATGATGAGTTCGCAGCTTTTGGTCCTGCTTTCTTCGATGACCTTTTTTCTTTTGGCGCTCCATCTTTTGTCGGCTACGCCGGCACCGGCGAGATGAACGATATAGTCGGCCTGGCGGATGGCTTCGGGGTCTATGACGCCGGCATCGGGGTCCCAGTGCAGGCGCTGAAGGCCGGGGCGGGCTGCGGATGAAGCGGAGTCGACGGAGGCGGTTGTGGACGGATGGATTTGGGGGGGCGGGGCATTTCGGGACAGGATGATCACGCGGTGACCGGTGTCGATGAGCATGCGGGTGAGCACAGTGCCGATGGTGCCTGTTCCGCCGGTTACAAGTATGGTCGACATCATCTTTAATGAACGATTTGGTTCAGCAATAATACCATCAATAATCCCGCCACGGACACCATCGTTTCCATGACCGTCCAGGTGGCAAAGGTCTGACGGATCGTGAGGTTAAAATATTCCTTGAACAACCAGAAACCGCCGTCATTGACATGTGAGAATGTCATGCTGCCCGCACCGATCGCCAGGACGAGCAGTTCGGGTTTGATGGCCGAGTGTTGCAATAAGGGTAACAATATTCCCACTGTCGTCAATGCCGCTACCGTTGAAGACCCTGTGCAGATGCGGATCAGGGCGGCGACGCCCCATCCCAGGAGCAGCGGGCTGACGGAGGTATGGGCGAGGCTATTGGCTATATATACGTTGACGCCTCCCTCGCTCATGACCTGCATGAAAGCGCCGGCGCCGGCGATGATCAGCATGACGGGGGCTACACCTTTGAAGGCGTCTTCGAGGGACCGCATGACTTCGCGCATGGTTTTTCCCCTGCGAAGGCCCAGCAGCCAGATACCTATCAGTACCGACAGCAGCATGTCCATGCTGGGATCGCCGATAAAGTCAATGCCTTTTTTGAGAGCATCGGCGCCGGGGATGAGCCCTAAAACAGCCGTTGCCGACAAGAGGATGAGAGGCATCAGCGCCACGGTAAGGCTTAACCCCAGCCCCGGTAGTTGGTGAGGTTCCATGAGTTGGACCTTCAGCAGGGAGGTATTGGGCTGCGACTTGTATTTGCGCATGGTCCGGCCAAAGACGATACCTGCGAGGATGATCGTCGGGATGGCGACGATAATACCATATAGCAGTGTCCGGCCGATATTGGCATGCAGTTGCTGGGCAACGGCCGTAGGGGAAGGATGTGGCGGCAGGAAGCCGTGGGCCACAGACAGTGCAGACAGGACGGGGATGCCCAGGTAAAGGAGGGGCAGTTCCGTAGCGGCCCCCACGGCATAGACCAGCGGGATCAGCACCATAAAACCGGCCGAGTAGAACATGGGGAGGCCGACGAGAAAGCCGGACAGCGCCATTGCCCATTGGATGCGGCGGATGCCGGACAGCCGCACCAGTGATTGAGTGATCTGCTGGGCTGCTCCGCTATCGGCTATCATCCTGCCCAGCATGGCCCCGAAGCCCAGGATGATCACCAATGAGCCCATGATGTTGCCGATGCCTTTCTGAATGGCATTGCTGATCTGATGGATGTCCAACCTGCAGGCCAGTCCCAGCCCCACGCTGACCACTACGAAAGATATAAACGTGTCCAGCCGGCACCATACGATCAGCAGGATCAGGCACAGGATAGCCACGAAAGACAGTAATAATGGCATGTATTAAAGATAGGCATGTCCTGTCAAATAAAAAATCCCTCCGGGGAACCGGAGGGAATAAAACAACTAAAAACAAACTAACGTATAAGTATTACGGATGGGTTATGATCCGCATGGTGCGGATGGGGTTGAATGATCAGTCCGGTCGTTTTCCATCCAGGAATGTATTGATGGTACTGATCTCCGTGTTATTATTTTCATCGGTCTTGACTTCGTAATTACTATAGAAATTTTCCACGTTGGAGATCGTGTTGTACAATTCCAAATTACGGCGGATGTAGGCCGGCACAGTTTCAAACTCATTATTCGGATCGGCGGCATTGATATTGAACGACAAGTTTCGCAACTTGTTGATCCGTTCTGCCGCCCTGCGCTTGGGATCATCCGCATCGTCCTGCTGGGCAGGCTCCTCTACGGGTGAGTTCGGCACCGAAAGCGAGTGAGTTTGGTGGGCCCCAGGCTCATCCGCCGTTGGGTCCGTATCCCTGAACACCAGTTGCATATCGGGTGAAGAATCTTCTTCCAATGACGGATCACCTGCAGCGGTGTTCCTGATCGGATCCTTCACGGGAGCGTTGTGTTCCGGCATAGCCTTGGGAGAACCTTCGGCCGCCGTTGGGGTGGATTGTTTGTCATTCCAAGGGTCTTCTGCATAAATATTGGAGGGCCTTGCAAGGTATCCTCCTGACGCTGCAGACGCAGGAGAACTTTTTGAGGCGCCGGGCGCCTGGTATTGTTGCGTGGGGGCGGGCTCGGGATTGAGAATCCATTCGATGCGGGGGGACCTGTCATCGACGGGGCTGATGGGAGGCGTCTTAGCCGAGATTTCAGGAGCCGGGGTTTCGGCGGACGGGCTCATCCTGGCCTGCATTTCGGTAGGCAGGTCGGAGAAAAGGGTCAGCGGAGAGGAGGCGGCTGAGGCAGTCTTCGCCGGGGTTTCGGTGGCCAGTTGGGGTTGAAGGTCGGCCGGTAATGGAACAGCAGCAGCAGTCTGCTCCACTACCGGTGAGGAACCTTGCATTTCTGTCGCAATTTCTACAGAGGATCGAACAGGCCGTATGTTCATAGGACGTTCATCTTCGGGCAATCCCAACGTCATGAGAATTTTTTCTTCCTTTTTAGGGCTGGGAGTGGCTTCAGCCGATTTAACGGTGAAGGGATCCCGATGCTCGAAGCCAGTGGCGATAAGGGTAATGCCCAGGCTGGCGCCGAGGGTATTATCATAGCCCAGGCCAAGGATCACGTCGGTATGTTCGCCGGCCTGGCTAAGGAGAAAGTTTTGGATGACCTCTACTTCGTCCATGGTGAATTCATGTTCGCCTTCGCTGGAATTGATGTTGATCAGTATCCATTTCGCTCCGCGGATATCATTGTCATTGAGCAAGGGCGAATTCAGGGTTTCTTCTATCGCCTTTTGGGCGCGGTTGTCCCCTTTGGCTGTTGCGCTGCCGAGGATCGCTACGCCGCCATTTCGCATGACGGTGCATACGTCGGCAAAGTCGACATTGATCTGGCCGGTGCTGTTGATCACGTCGGTAATACATTTGGCTGCTGTCGCCAGTATGTTGTCGGCTTTGGCGAAAGCCTCTTTCATCTTCAGGTTGCCGAACTGGTGCCGCAACTTGTCATTGCTGATGACCAGGAGGGTATCGACATATTGCTTCATTACGCGAATGCCTTCATCCGCCTGCAGCTGCCGTTTTTTTCCTTCGTAGGAGAAGGGGGTCGTAATAATGCCCACGGTAAGGATGCCGAGATCTTTGCAGATCTTGGAGATGATGGGAGCGCCGCCGGTACCGGTACCGCCGCCCATACCAGCCGTGATGAAAGCCATCTTGGTATTGACTTCGAGGATCCCTTTGATCTCCTCCAGACTTTCTTCCGTCGCCTGTCTGCCGATGTCGGGGTTGGCGCCGGCCCCCAGCCCTTGCGTCAAATGGGGACCCAGCTGTATCTTGTTGGGAACCCGGCTTTGCGCTATTGCCTGCGCATCGGTATTACAAATGATGAAATTCACCCCTTCTATGTTCTGGCTGAACATATGGTTGACTGCGTTACTGCCACCACCACCCACACCAATGACCTTGATAATGGATGATTTCTCTTTCGGTAGATCAAAATGAATCATAAACAAAAAATTTAAAAATTAACACACAAGTTCACTTCATTCACGGGGTAGGATTGTGGAGCCGGGCCGGTGGGCGCCCGGTTCACTTAAAGGCCACTTAAAGGGTATGATCCTCTTCTTCTTTGAAAAGATCTATGATGCCGTCTTTGAATTTGCCCCAGAAATCTTTGACACCTTTCCGGTTGCGTACATTGACCGATTGCAGCTGCTCTTCTTCTTCTCCTACGGTTCCTGCCTGCGCCGTTTGCGGTTCGGCCTTCCTCAGGTTGTCCGGCACTTCCACCTTCCGGTAATCTTTTTCAAATTCCTTTCGGTTGTGCTCATAATCGCTGTATCCTTTCAGGATCAGTCCGATGCAGGTGGAATAGGTCGGTTTAGCCAGCTCTTCGATGTGCCCTGCCGCGAGATGTTCGGTGGGATAGCCGATGCGGGCATTCAGGCCGGTGATGTATTCGGTCAGCTGGATAAGATGCCGGAGCTGGGCGCCGCCGCCCGTCATGACGACACCACCATTCAGCATGCGGTTATCGAGGCCTACCTGTTTGAGGTGATAGGTCACGAAATCCATGATTTCGCTCATCCGGGCCTGGATGATACCGGCCAGGTTCTTTACGCTGATCTCCTTGGCAGGCATCCCGCGCAGGCCGGGGATGGTGATATAGGCATTGGCTTTGGCTTCATTGGACAGGGCTGAGCCGAATTGCACTTTCATCTGTTCGGCCTGGGTCTTTAACACGCCGAGGCCGGTCTTGATATCGTTGGTGATATTTTCTCCGCCGAAGGGAATAACGGCCGTGTGTTTGAGGATACCTTCGTAGAATACGGCCAGGTCGGTGGTACCGCCGCCGATGTCGACGATGGCTACGCCGGCCTCGAGATCTTCCTGGCCCATCACCGCTGCAGCGGAGGCCAGCGGCTGCAGAACGAGGTCCTTGGTTTGCAGGTTGCTCTTTTCCACAGCCCGGTTGATATTCCGGATGGCATTCTTGTCACCGGTAATGATATGGAAATTGGCGCCAACCTTCACGCCGCCATAACCGATCGGGTTAGGAATATTCTGAAAGTTATCGACGGTAAATTCCTGGGGAATGACGTCGATTATCTGGTCGCCGGCAGGGATATAGGTTTTATACTGATCCGCGACGAGCTGATCGATCTCCCGGCGGGTGATCTCCTCTTCCGTATTCTGACGGACGATGTCACCGCGGGTCTGAAGGCTTTTGATGTGGTGACCTGCGATGCCCACATAGACCTCGGTAATCTCGAGGTTGGGATTAGAGGCATAGCAGTTATCAAGCGCCATGCGGATGGCCTTGATCGTCTCGTCTATATTGAGCACCTGGCCATGCTTCACTCCGTTGGAGTTGGCGCGGCCGAAGCCTAATATTTCCAGCTTGCCGTACTCGTTCTTACGACCGGCGATGGCAGCAATTTTTGTCGTTCCGATGTCGAGACCGACGATTATGGGTTGTTCGAGATTCATAGCTTAGTTTATTTTATTTTAGTTGTTTTTTTATTTTTAATGGCACTGTCTGCGACAGGCAACAGATCATGGTTTTCCAGGTCCTGTTCTGTCATCGTATTATGTTCGAGGGGCCGGACAGCTTGCTGCCGGACCGTATCGGGCTGCAATTGTTGGGCCGTACGGATCAGCTGCCGGATATTATTCATCCCCTGCAGGGAATCGTAACGGCTTTGCCCACTTCCCTTCCTGGTAGCGACCACCTGGCCGGCATAGGAGACATCGATACGCTGGTATTTATCGAATCCCGTCCGGCTGAGCACTTCGCTATAGAAGAGAAAGAGCCGGTGGAATTTTGGGCCAATGTCGTTGCCGTCGCCAAAGGTGACCCGGTGGTCCCCTATTTCAGGTTCGAGCTCGAAGGTCCTGTCGGGCATGATATTGACCTGGGCGATCTGGGCATTCCAGAATGAATCGCTGCGGATGAACCCGCTGAGGCGGAGGATGGCTTGTGTCAGCAGGCTGTCCGGCGCCTGGTGGCTGACTGTCCTCGATGGGTAGGCGGTGAATACCGGCAGCCGGGCGGGCAGTGCGGCGATAACCGGCAATTGTACCCCCTCGCTGTCGAGATAAAAGCTGTTGCCTTCGTTGGTAAAGATCCGGGTGGCAGGAGTACGCTCGACCACGTCGACGTGCAGGATACCATTGTTATCAAAGAACAGTCGTGCTTTTCTGATCCAGATATTCTTTTCCAGGGCAGTTTCCATATGGCGCAGGTCGAAAGACTGGATTGGCCTGTCCTGGATTTTCAGGGCGCCGGCCGGGGCCAGCAGGGATACGATGTCTTTCTTCCCGATGAAGGTGGCGCTCGGGGGCCCGGATATTCCGATAAGGATACCTTTACAAGTATTATTATTCCGGTAACGGATAGCTGCTACCAGTAATACCAGTACACCGGCGCCTGTACAGCTCCAGAGAATGATGGAGAAAATTCTCCTGATATGTATTCCGATGCCCATTTTTTTCTTACTAGACCCGCCTGACGACCTTTCGGACCGTCAGACGGGTACAAAGGTGCCCGGGTTAGTAGAGAGTCCCGTTCACAATATGTTCCTGATCGGCTGAACCAGCGTATCAATATCTCCCGCCCCTGCCGTGATCAATAATTTCAAATCGTCCTTCGCCACTTTATCTTTTATGATCGTCAACATTTCTTGTTTGTCAACTACGGTAGCCTTGCCCGGTGTCATCTTTCCTGCGATCAGCTGGCTGGTCACTCCTTCGATGGGCAGTTCCCGGGCCGGATAGATCGGCAGCAGGAATACTTCATCTGCCAGGTCCAGGCTTGCCGCAAATCCGTCCACAAAATCCCGGGTCCTGCTAAACAGGTGCGGCTGGAAGATGATCGTACATTTCATGCCGCCGAACAGTTCTTTTGCCCCTGTGATCAGCGCCCTCAGTTCTTCCGGGTGGTGGGCATAATCATCGATAAAGACCCGATTGGGTTTTTTGACGATATACTCAAAGCGCCTTTTGACGCCCCGGAAGGCTGCGACAGCAGCTATGATCTTGTCACCGGCTATGCCGAGGCGATGTGCTACGGCGATGGCTGCGGTGGCGTTCTCTACGTTATGCCGGCCACCCATGGAGAGTACGATCCTTTCCAACCACCAGTCGCCGGTCTGCACGTTGAACAGGTAGTCGCCCTGGTCAATGGTGATATCCGAGGCGAAAAAGTCAGCGCCGCCATCCAGGCCATAAGTCCATTGCGGGTCACCTTTCAGGTCCAGTCCTTTTTTGTTCAGCAAAAGGCCGCCGGTTTTAAGCCGGCCGGAGAACTGGACAAAAGCCTCATGCACTGCCGCAGCCGTCCCATAGATATCGAGATGATCGGCATCCATAGCCGTGATGACGGCGATGTCGGGGCTGAGTCGCAAAAAGCTCCGGTCGTACTCGTCTGCCTCCACCACACATACATTTCGCGGGTCGCTCCAGAAATTGCTGTTATAGTTAACAGAAATGCCACCCAGAAAGGCATTACAGCCATAGCCGCTATGCCGAAGGATGTGGGCGATCATGGTCGATACGGTGGTCTTGCCATGTGTGCCTGCTACACAGATATTAAAAGAACTACTGGTGATCATGCCCAGGACATCGCTGCGTTTCAACAGCGGATAGTTGTTCTGTTGATAATAGAGCAACTCCTGATGATCTTTGGGCACCGCGGGTGTATAGACGACAAGGTCTGCATCCTTCGGCGCCGCTGCCGGATCGTCTTCATAGTGAACGGGTATCCCTTCGTCCTCCAACTGCCTGGTAAGAACCGTAGCCGTACGATCGTAGCCACTGACTGCCTTACCGTGGAAGTGGAAGTACCTTGCCAGTGCGCTCATCCCGATACCGCCGATGCCGATGAAATAGATCCTTTTTATATCCTTTAGTTCAACCATTATTCTTCTTTCGGGTCTCCGGGACGATGCCGGCTTTTGGGCCGATCGTCGCGAAAATCTCATTCGCAATCAGGCCGGCTGCATCCCTGACGGCGAGCCTGCCAATATTCTCCTTCAATTGTTGCTGCAGGGCCTTATCCTGCACCAGGCTGATCGTGGTAGAGACCAGGCGGTCCTTTGCCTCACTATCCCTGACCATCAGGGCCGCTTTCTTATCCACCAGGTGTTGTGCGTTGACCGTCTGATGATCTTCTGCTGCAAAAGGGAAAGGGACGAAGACCACGGGTTTGGCTACAACACATAATTCGGCAATCGACATGGCGCCGGATCTTGATATGACTACATCGGCTGCGGCAAAGGCATATTCCATCTGCGGAATGAAATCATTGGTCCAGATGTCGCCATGATCGGCGGGTCTTGCGGCGGCATGTGCGGCAACGAGTGCGGCAGCCTCTGCAGCGAAGGGCTTGCCTGTCTGCCAGATCAGTTGAATATCCCGCTGGCCGAATTCGTCGAGATGAGTAGCAATCGCCTGGTTGATTCCTTTGGCGCCGAGGCTGCCGCCCGTCGACAGAACAACCGGTCCGGAAGGGTTCAGTCCGAAATGACGGATGGCCTCTTCCCGGGATACTTTGCTTTGTACAATCGAATTTCGGACAGGATTGCCGGTAATAACGATGCGGCCGGCGGGGAAGAATTTCTCCATGCCGTCACTGGCGACGAAGATGCGGGTGGCCTTCTTTCCCAATAGAATATTGCTCTTGCCCGCGAAAGAGTTGCTTTCATGGATGAAGGTCGGGATGCCCCTGGCCTGTGCAGCGCGCAGGACCGGGAAGCTGGAATAGCCCCCTACCCCTATGACCGCATCGGGGCGGAAGTCGCGCAGGATACGGCCGACCTGGAAAAAGCTTTTGATCAGCTTGAAAGGTAATCCTGCATTTTTTATCAAAGAGCTCCTGTTGAAGCCGGCGATGTCGATGCCTTCGATACTGTAACCGGCCTGGGGGACCTTCTCCATTTCCATTTTACCTTTTGCTCCGACAAACAGTAATTCGATCGAGGGGTCGATCTTTTGGAGCGCTCCCGCAATGGCAATAGCGGGGAAGATATGCCCGCCGGTACCGCCACCTGCTATGATGATACGCCGGCTCATGCGGGTGAGCCCTCCGACTGCTCTACGTTGCGCGCTACGCTGAGGATGATGCCTATGGCCAGACAGGTGAACAGGAAGGAGCTGCCTCCCATGCTGACCAGGGGCAGCGTTACGCCGGTGACGGGAAATAAGTTGACGTTGACCGCCATATTGGCGAGTGCCTGTATGACCAGGGTGAAGCTGAGCCCCAATGCCAGGAAGGCCCCGAAGGCAAAGGGACATCGCCGGAAAATGCGGATGCTGCGCAACAGGAATACCAGGTAGATGACGACGATAAAAATGCCGCCTATCAGGCCATATTCTTCGATGATGATAGCAAAGATGAAATCGGAATAAGGGTGCGGGAGAAAATTTCGTTGCTGGCTGTTACCGGGCCCCAGTCCGAAGATACCACCCTTGGCGATAGCGATCTTGGCCTGGTTCGTCTGGTAGTTGTTATCCTCAAGATCCTCTTTTCCTCCATACATAAAGGTCTCTACCCTGCTGATCCAGGTATCGACGCGAACGAAGAGCCGGGACCGGCCTTCTGTTTTGGGTTTTTCTGTCGCTCCGCCGTTGGATTTATGGCGGATGACCGCGGCGCCGATGAGGATCACTACGGGTATGGCCGCGACGAGGATGGTCAGCACCAGGTGTTTGGCGCTGACCCTGCCAATGAACAGCAGGAGGAGACTTGTAGCGCCGACCAGCAGAGCAGTGGACAAATTAGCCGGTGCAATCAAGAGGCAGACAATGGCGATCGGGGTAATGACCGGCAGAAAGCCGGTGCGGAAATCCTTGATCACATCCTGCTTTTTACTGAGCAGCCGGCTGAGATACATGAACAGCGCCAGTTTGGCGAGATCCGAGGTCTGGAACGTCATGTTAATGATCGGCAGGCGTATCCAGCGACTGCCTTCGTTGAGCTTGACCCCGAAGAAAAGTGTATAGAGCAATAGCGGGATAGACACCAGGAAGATGATCAGGGCTACCCGGGAATAGATCGTATAGTTGACCTGGTGGGCGAAATAAATGATCATGACGCCGACCAGGATGAAAGCGAATTGTTTGAAGAGATAGATTTCCGTATTGCCTTTATACATTTTGTAGGCAAGGAGACCGGTGGAACTATAGACCACCAACAACGATACGACAGCCAGCAGGAAGACTGCTGTCCAAATGACCTTGTCACCCCGTGTACGTGACCGGAGGCTGGCGAAGGGCGTTCTTTCTATCGTTGTCGTGTTACTCATTTACAGATATCTTACTACTTTACAGATCTCTTACTGCCTCTTTGAATTGTTTGCCCCTGTCTTCATAATTCTTGAACAGGTCGAAGCTGGCGCAGGCCGGGCTCAGCAGAACGGTATCCCCTTTGGTGGCGAAGTGGAAGGCGGCTTTGACGGCTTCTTCCGCACTGGCGGTGTTGACCATGAGAGGCACGTCGTTCTGAAAAGCTTCATGGATCTTCCGGTTGTCCAGTCCCAGGCAGACGATAGCCTTGACCTTCTCCTTTACCAGGTCGCGGATCAGGGAGTAGTCATTACCCTTGTCCACCCCGCCCAGGATCAGGATAGTGGGATGTTCCATGCTTTCCAGGGCATACCAGGTGCTGTTGACGTTGGTGGCTTTGGAATCGTTGATGAATTGGACGCCGCGGACCGTGCTGACATATTCCATCCGATGTTCCAGGGCTTCGAAGCTGCGAATGGCCTCCCTGATCTTTTCCTTCCGGATGCCAACGGTGGCGGATGCGATACCTGCTGCCATAGTGTTATATTGATTGTGAATGCCTTTGAGGGCAAAATCATAGATGCTCATCTGCAATTTCTCACTGCCGGTATTGATAGTCATCTGTCCGTTCCTGATCGATCCTCCTTTGTTGGTTTCCTGTTGCATAGTAAATGGTAATGGGTTAGAATGAAAGGGAAATTGGTCTATGTATTTTTTTATCACGGGGTCGTCCTGGCAATAAATAAAATAGTCTTCGGTTGTCTGGTTCATTACAATCCGGAATTTGCTGTGGATGTAATTTTCAAATTTGTACTCATAGCGGTCGAGGTGGTCTTCGGTGATATTGGTAAGGATCGCCACATCGGGCCGAAAGGTGGCGATGTCATCCAACTGGAAGCTGCTGATCTCGGCCACATACCATTTCTTCGGATCTTCCGCGACCTGCCGGGCAAAAGAATAGCCGATATTCCCGACGAGGGCGCAGTCCAGGCCGCCATGGCGACAGATGTGATAAGTCATGGCGGTAGTCGTGGTCTTACCGTTGCTGCCGGTGATGCCGATAATTCTGCTGTCGCCTTTATAGCGATAAGCCAGTTCGATCTCACTGATGACGGGTATACCTTTCTTCCTTACCTCCTTTACCAGTTCGTTCTTTTCCGGGATGCCGGGGCTTTTCATGATTTCGTCGGCAGCCAGGATGCGGGAGGCGGTGTGCCGGCCTTCTTCGAATTCGATACCGTGGGTACTGAGAGTATGACGATATTCATCCTTCAGCGGGCCGCCATCGGACACGAAGACGTCATAGCCGCGTTCGGCCGCCAATATGGCTGCGCCTACACCGCTCTCACCACCACCCAGTATGACCATTCGCTGTTTCATGTCACTTTTGATTTCCTTTTCACCAGTTCACAGGGTCGCGATCGTTCATCCGATCCGACGGATTATGGGGGTTCTTCAGAAGTATGGATTTACTGCACCACAATTTCTTTTCGTCAGGGGCCACGCTTTCGTCAGCCGATTTGGTTTTTCATATACCTATTTACCTGATCTTTAATGTAGCGATTGCGAACGCCACACAAAGAATCGTAATAATCCAGAACCTGGTAACGATCTTACTCTCATGATAGCCTAGCTTCTGATAATGATGATGGAGCGGGCTCATGAGAAAGACCCTTCGACCTTCGCCTTTCTTCTTCTTTGTATATTTGAAATAGGATACTTGTATGACTACGCTGAGGCTTTCTACCAGGAAGACACCGCAGAAGATGGGTATCAGCCATTCCTTCCGGACGATGATCGCGAGGGCTGCGATGATGCCCCCGAGGGTAAGGCTGCCCGTATCGCCCATGAATACTTGTGCCGGATAAGCATTATACCATAGGAACCCCACGCACGCACCGATGAGGGCGCCGATGAAGATCGACAGTTCGCCCAGGTTAGGGATATACATGATATTCAGGTATTCGGCAAAGCGGATATTACCGCTGGCATAGGCAAATATGCCCAGACATGCGCCGATGAGGGCGCTGGTGCCGGTGGCCAGGCCGTCCAGTCCATCGGTGAGATTGGCCCCGTTGGATACTGCCGTGACGATAAAGATCACGATGATGATATACAATGCCCAGGTCAATCCTCTCAAGGCTGGCGGCAGCAGCTTGGAGTAGTTGAATTCATGGTTCTTGACGAAGGGGATTGTGGTGATAGGTTCTCTTGCCTCTACGAAGACCTTTCTGTCCTTCCCGAGGGTGACTATCTTCACGCCGGTGGTATCGGCGGGCAGGCCCGTGCCTACGTACTCACGCCATACCCGGGTATTGGTATTGAAATACAGCGTGTATCCGACTACGAGACCCAGCACTACCTGGCCAAGGATCTTGAACCAGCCGGCGAGGCCGTCCTTATCGCCCTTTTTATAGGCGATGCCTTGCTGTTTAGCGATGCGTTTGGCCCGGAGTTTCAGATAATCGTCGATGAAACCGATGATGCCCAGCCAGATCGTGCTGAAGAGCATGAGTCGGATATAGGCTTTGTGTAAGTCGGCCAGGAGTAAGGTCGGGATGAGGATGGCCAGAATAATAATAAATCCGCCCATGGTAGGGGTGCCTTTCTTCTGCTGCTCACCTGCGAGTCCCAGGTCCCTCACGGTCTCGCCGATCTGTTTTCTGAGGAGATATTGGATCAGGCTTTTTCCGAAGATCATGCTGATGATGAGAGAGAAAAGCACGGCCAGCAGCACCCGGAAGGTGATGAACTGGAACAGTGCGCTGCCCGGCACTTTAATGCTATTCTGTCTGAACCATTCAAATAAGTAATACAGCATGCGGTCAATTTATACGGACCCTTCGTCCGCTATTTATCAAGTAAATCCAATAACCCCGTCAAAATTTGTTTGTCGTCAAATGGATATTTTACTCCTTTTATCTCCTGGTATTTTTCGTGTCCTTTTCCTGCGATGAGCAGGATATCTTCGGCTGCGGCGAGGTTGACGGCGGTGCGAATAGCCTCTTTGCGGTCGGTGATCGAGATATATTTTCTTTTTGCCGCCGTGTTGAGGCCTTCTTCAATATCGCGGATGATCTGTTCGGGGTCTTCGCTGCGGGGATTATCCGATGTAATGATCACTTTATCGCTGTACTCGCAGGCGGCGGCGCCCATGAGCGGCCTTTTCGTTTTATCGCGGTCTCCGCCACAGCCCATGACGGTGATGATCCTTTCGTGGCCCTTGCGCAGTTTCTGGATAGTGACCAGCACATTGATCAGGGCATCCGGTGTATGAGCATAGTCTACGATCCCGATGATCTTTTCCTTTGGCGATACGATATAGTCGAACCGGCCTTCGGCCCCTGTCAGTGTACTGAGGCAGCGCAGCACCTCACTCCTTTCTTCGCCCAGGCAGATGGCGGCGCCGTACACGGCCAGCAGGTTATAGGCATTGAATTCCCCGATCAGCCGGAAATGGACTTCCTGATCGTTGATCGTCATCACCAGCCCGGTCAGATTGTTTTCGAGGATCTTTCCCTTGAATTCCGCCAGGGTCTTCAAGCTGTAGAAATATTTCTTCGCATGGGTGTTCTGCAACATTACTGCTCCGCGTTTGTCATCTGCATTAGAGATGGCGAATGCTTCGGAGGGAAGGGAATCGAAGAAGGCCTTTTTGACCCGGATATATTCGTCGAAGGTCTTATGATAGTCCAGGTGGTCCTGTGTGATGTTGCTGAACAGGCCGCCGGCGTATTTCAGGCCTGCGATCCGTTGCTGGTGGATGGCATGCGAGCTGGTTTCCATGAACACATGAGTACAGCCGGTATCTGCCATTTCTTTCAGCAGGGCGTTCAGGTGGAGAGGATCAGGAGTCGTGTGCGTGGCAGGCACGATGCGTTCGCCGATATGATTTTCCACGGTGCTGAGCAGGCCACAGGTATATCCCAGTGCGGAGAAGAGCTTGTACAGCAGTGTAGCGATCGTCGTCTTGCCGTTAGTGCCTGTAACGCCGACCAGTTTGAGCCGTTCGGTAGGCTGGCCATAGAAATTATGGGCGATGATGCCGGCCGCCGCCGCCGAGCTTTCTACTTGTACATAGGTCACTCCTGCAGCGAGAGATGCGGGCAGCTCTTCACAAATGATCAGGGTGGCGCCGGCTGTGATCGCCTGCGGAATGAACTGGTGGCCGTCGGCGTGGGTGCCTTTAACGGCAATGAACAGGGTGCCGGGCCCCGCGAGGCGGGAATCCGTCTGGAGGTTATCCACCTGTCTGTTCAGTTCGCCGTGGACCGACCGGATGCTTACCTTATATAATATGTCCTGCAGATGTGCCATAGCCCTTTCGGGTTTCGTTTCGTCAATCCAGTTGAATCAATATTGTTTCGTTCTTTTTGCACGCCGAGCCTGGTTGGAGGCTTTGCACTTTTACTCTTCCGCTGCCCCGTACCGCAACTTTCAGGTCCATGCCTTCCAGCAGGTAGAGTGCATCCTTCAGTCCCATCCCCTTCACGTCGGGTACAGCCTGCCGGGAGACCAGTTCTCTGTTGAGTACCGGCCGGGCGCCTTCCGTGGAGGCATAGAGACGGCTCCATTCGTTCTTTGCCGCCGAATCGGTATAGGCGAGATCGAAGGTCTGTTGCACCTGCCGGATATCGCGGGTGTAACCGGCATAGTAGTACCGGGAGCTGTCCCGGTTGAGGTCGGGAGGGTGGAGCAGGTCGGGATCGACGCTCATCAGTTTATCGGCCAGCTCTTTGAATACCGGTCCGGCGACTTTGGCACCGAGGTACACCTTGGCAAAGGGATGATTTTTGATCACTACGATGCAGGTGTATTTCGGATGCTTAGCGGGGAAATAGCCTACAAAGGAGGACTGATAAATATGGTCCGCATAGCCCCGGGTGCCGTTAGCGACGAGGGCGGTGCCTGTTTTGCCGGCCACTTGATAAAAGGAATTATGGAATAGATTGTGAGCGGTGCCTTCCGGGTCAGTGCATACGCCTTCCAGGCATTCTTGCAATTGCCGTAGTGTTGTCTCGCTACAGATCTGGTCAATCAGCGTGACGGGTTCATTCTCTTTAACCGTGATGCCCGATTCCTGGACAGCGCTGACCAGGTAGGGCTTCATCATTTTGCCATTGTTGGCTACTGCGTTGTAAAGGGTAAGGGTTTGCAGCGGGGAGATCAGGATCGAGTAACCAAAGGCCATCCAGGGGATGGCGGTGGCGCTCCAATTGCGTGATCCGGGATGCAGAAGGACAGGGTTAGCCTCGCCGACGAGGTCGATACCGGTAGGCCGGTCGAGCCGTAATTTTTTCAGGTGCGAGATGAACCCATTGGGATTGCCTTCATAGTGGCTGTAGGCCAGTTTGGCCATGCCGACGTTCGAGCTGAGCTCGAATGCCTCTTTGACCGTGAATTCCTTGTTGTCATGAGGCTCTGAGTCAAAGACCGTGCGGCCTGCTACTTTCCAGGTGCCGCCTTCGAGATTGATCTTATCAGTCAGCGCTACCTTTTTATCTTCCAGAAGAGACAGCATGGTAGCCAGCTTGAAAGTCGATCCGGGTTCCGTGGCACGGATGGAATAGTTGAGGTCTTCCCAGTAGGAGCTATCCGGTTGGAGGCCGAGGTTGGCGATAGCTTTAATCTTGCCCGTAGCCACTTCCATAACGATACAGGCGCCGTGTTCGGCTTTGTTAGCGATCATTTCCCTGAGCAGGGCATTCTCGGCGATGTCCTGGATATTGACATCGAGGGTGGTAATGATATCCTTCCCGTTCTGCGATTCTATCTCATAACCTTCGACCGGCACATAGGTGCCGCCGGCTATGTATCGTACAAGCCGGCGGCCGGATTCACCTTTCAGAAGGGTATCGTAGGTACGTTCTAACCCGACATTTTGCGCATTCGCTCTTGCAAGGCCAATGGTACGATTAGCCAGCAAGCCGAAGGGGTTCAACCTTTTATTGTTCACTTCCGCGATGAAGCCGCTTTTGTTGCGGCCTTCGCGGACGAGCGGGAAGTTGCGGAGCTGTTGGTATTTTTCGAAGGAAACATTCGACTCCAATTCGTAGTAGCGATCAACACGGCGATAGCCTTGCAGCAGTACCCTTTTGTAAGCCGCGGCGGACTGGTCGCCGAAGAGGTGAGCCAGACAAAAGGAAAGGGAGTCCAGGTTGTCGGTAAAGCGGCGGCCGTTCTTTTCCCTGAGGCCATCGGCGCCGAAGTCAACATAGACATTGAAATAGGGGATGGAAGTACTGAGCATGCTGCTGTCTTCGCTGTAGATAGTGCCCCTTTCCGCGTCGAGCTCGATGAACTTCTGGTGGAGGCTGTCGCTGAGGCTTTTCCAGTAGGCGCCCTGTACGCGTTGGATATAGAAGACTTTACCCAGTACGATGCCACTCAGCACTGCGATGCCGATAAAGCTAACGTAAACTCTCCATAATATGTCGCGTTTGACTTCCATTTCTATTTTTGAGCGCTGTCGATGAGCACGAAAGGCGGGCTGGTCAACTCTTTCAATCCGAAGGGTTCGACGGCTTTGGCCAGTTCGCTTTCCTTGCTGCGGAACATCACTTCACTCTTCAGTGTCTTGTATTCGTATTGCAATTCTTTCAGTTCTTTGTTGGTCCGGTTGAGGTCCCGGGAGATCTTATCGGCATAATGGCCGTTGTAGATGTAGATCACGGCGAGCGATGCGAGGAACAGCAGGAAGCTGACATTCCGGACGACCCAGCGATAGCCCATTTGAGACGGTTGCCAGCGGGTGCGGCCTTTTCCGGAGGTTTTGCCGGCAGCGGTTTCCGGGTCATTGCCTGTGGCCGGCGAGGTATCGGCGGAGGGCCTTTCACGGTTAGCGCTGCCAGGGATCGGGCCTTTGCCAGGGATGACCGCGGCGGCGGCTGAAGCTTCAGCGGCCGTGATCTTTTGCGGCGCTTCCGGAGCTTCCTCCCAGGGAGGCATCGATTCGTTATCGTTTGTCGTTCTCTTCATGCTGGCTGATCAGGCGGTGACTATTGGTTATATGCGTTCGGCGATCCGGAGTTTGGCACTACGGGACCGCGGGTTTTCTTTCAATTCTTTTTCGCCGGGTGTTACCGGTCGTTTGGTAATGACTTTTAACAGGGATGTCGCCTTAGATTGCCCGAATGGGTCCGGCGGATCTTCTTCTTCGTCCAGGAATGAACCTTTTTTAAAGAAATTCTTCACGAGCCTGTCTTCCAGGGAATGAAAGGTGATGATGGCTGCACGGCCGCCGGGCAAGAGGAGACCGGGGATTTGCTGCAGCATTTCTTTCAATGCGCCCAGCTCATCATTGACTTCAATCCGTAAGGCCTGGAAGACCTGGGCAAAGTACTTGTTAGGATTTCCTTTCACCACGCTGCCCAGCGCCGATTTGAAATTCGGGATGGTCTTCAGCGAAACCGAGCGGCGCACCTGGACGATCGTACGGGCCAGGGTTTTAGCGTTCGTCACCTCGCCATATTGCTCGAACAGCTTGTGCAGCTGTTGTTCGGGCCAGGTATTGACCACTTCGTAGGCGGTGAGTGACTGCCGTCTGTCCATGCGCATATCCATCTCGCCTTCAAAGCGGAAGGAGAAACCCCTGCCTGCTTCGTCGAACTGGTGGCTGCTGACGCCGAGGTCAGCGAGGATACCATCGACTGCGGTAGCGTCGTGAAGACGAAGAAAGCGGGCCAGGTGACGGAAATTATGCGGCAGGAAGGTGATGCGGTCGTCAGGCGGCAGATTCCGCCGGGCGTCGTTGTCCTGGTCGAAGGCATAGAGGCGGCCTTTGGGCCCGAGCCTTTGGAGGATTCCCCTGGAATGACCTCCACCGCCGAAGGTGCAGTCGACGTAACGACCCTCGGGGCGAATGTTCAGTCCGTCAAGCGCTTCCTCCAGCAGGACAGGCAGGTGATAGGCGTCCTGGCTGCTGTTAAGAGGCTGGATCATGACTGAGGCCCTCCGGGGTTCATCACCTGTCTTGCCAGGCTGCTGAATGTTTCCGGTGAAAAAGATTCAAAGAACTGTTGGTACTTAGTTTTATCCCAGATCTCGATTTTGTCTACGGCTGCTACCAGCACGATGTCTTTTTCGAGGCCGGCATGTTCTTTCAGGTTTTGAGGGATGAGAAGCCGGCTTGCCGAGTCCAGTTCCGCCATTGTCGCCCCGTTGAGGAAATATCTCCTGAATTGTCGAACTTCGGGGTCAAAATCATTCAGTTGGCTGATTTTGGCGAAAATGGGTTCCCAGCTTTTCATCGGGTAGAGGCTCAGGCATTTTTCAAATCCCCGGTTGATGACAAATTGGGCAGATCCTTCCTCCGGCAGCTGTTTTTTGAAGCCGACAGGGAGCAAGAAGCGACTTTTCGAGTCGAGAGTAGCTTCGTATTCGCCCAGAAAACCAACCATTTATGAGGAGTTGAATCAATTAATAGTTAAACTAACACAAAATAACACTTTTTCCCACTATACCTGTGGAAATTGAAAAATTTAATTTTTCCACAACCGTGTATTACGCCAAGGCCATTCAGGAGCGGGTGTAAAGCGGATTTTGGCCCTGGTTTTGGTCGGATTCGACCGTGAATAGGCTGTGGATTACAGTGGATAAGGT
>Ga0302304_10000519_pt1 | contig 22211 bp, 19 predicted proteins | sample III_Palsa_E2_2_FD_198769 | JGI IMG/M metagenome (GOLD analysis project Ga0302304, IMG submission 198769) | Peat permafrost microbial communities from Stordalen Mire near Abisko, Sweden - III_Palsa_E2_2 | ecosystem: Environmental > Terrestrial > Soil > Palsa > Peat permafrost | place: Sweden...
GATGAGAACGACCGCCTCAAGCTAAACTGGAACCTGCAGCGTACCCTGGCAAAAGTAAATTACCATATTCATACTGATGCCATTAATGAAAACCTGATCCCCAAAGAGCTCGATAAATCACAGGTCAGCTTTGTATATGCTAATAAGGCCGACCTGCTGAATATGGCCCTGTTTGGCATCACCGCAAAACAATGGCGCGATGCCAACCCGGCAGCCGAAGGCAATATAAGGGACGAAGCCACCATTGAGCAATTGGTGGTGCTATCAAATTTAGAAAGCATTAACGCGGTTTTAATACACCAGGGTAAACCCCAGCCCGAACGACTGCTGCAGCTAAACACTATAGCTATTACCCAAATGCGTTCATTATTAAACAGCAAACAAGTCAAAAACCTTAAATTACATGGCAAGAAAGGTCGACTCGATAAAACACCTGTCTGATGAAACCAACAATAATTATGTAAGTCATAGGCTCAACCTTGCCCTTTTATAACTCAAGAGTATCGACTCAAGACTCAAACGTCAATTCATGATTGACACAACAATAGCCAAATGCACGCTAAATAGAATCGAGCGGCAAAGCATTTTATTGCATCATTGTTGCAATAAAATGCTTTGCGATTCGTTAAACCCTAAACCGCTGAAAGACAGCCGTTGAACCAATTTCATCACCTTAAACTTTTTTGATCATGGCTGAGCTGAATTATTCCCCCGGAAGAACAGGTGGCAGGCATACGCTAAAAAAAATGCCCGTACGGGTTGACCTCACCGCAATGGTGGATCTTGCCTTTTTACTGATCACCTTTTTTATGCTGACAACGGTACTTAATAAGCCGCAAATGATGCCCGTTGTTATGCCGGCGGATGGCCCGCCGGGACCGGTGCCGGAGAGCCGCACCATGACGATATGTCTCGGCAAAAACAACCAGGCTTTATTTTATTTGGGTATGGCCGATCGTCCCCTGGTAGCGCCCACTAATATCGGGTATGGAAAAGACATGGACAGGGCGATTTTGCAAATGGAAGAACGTATAAAAAAGACGTCGAAGGATGGACTAATCGTCGTAGTTAAGCCCTCCGACCATTCCATCTATGGTAACCTGGTATCGACACTTGATGAGCTTTCAATAACCGGTGTGCCTACCTATGCCATGGCCAGGATATCCTCCAAAGACATTGATCTGCTAAAACAGAAGGATATATATTAGTCCGAATCCCGATAGCCATCGGGACAGTAAAGTCTGAATCCCGATTGCTATCGGGACCGAAAGACGCTGCGACTGACGTCCGCCAGCTGGCGGATAGCTTTAGTTATTAAGAAGTTGAATTTAGCACGGAGCTTTTCTAAACGATTGAAACCTGACGCAGGGTACTTGCCTCACTAAGCCGGCAGGAGACGGCCCCGGGGCTGGGGCTCTCATTGGCTTATGACGTGGTGGTTAAGGAGCATGGTTTTAGGCTGATATTGGACACCGAAACAAATAATTGATCAAATTGACTGTATTACCGCTGATGAAGGCCTGATGAATTGAGGACCCTCGGTTTTCTGAATTTGTTTTTCGCATTCTCGACAAATAAAAGCATATTTACAACCGCGGTGCTGCCGGTTAGCCGGCACGATCATCAACCCAATTGTCTTTATCCAATTATTTGTTATTAAACCTTCAATGGCCAAAACACCTGCGTACCTTGAATCCAAAAGCCACTATGAGATCCTGGATGGATTGCGTGGCGTCGCCGCTATCTTAGTGGTAATTTTTCATGTGTTTGAAACATACTCCGGCGATCGTTTTCACCAAATTATGAACCATGGCTACCTCGCGGTGGATTTCTTTTATGCGTTGTCGGGCTTTGTGGTGGCCTATGCGTATGACGACCGCTGGGGGAAAATGACGCAATGGGATTTTTATAAACGCCGCCTGATCCGTTTGCAGCCGATGGTGATCATGGGCTCCCTGATCGGTGCCGCGCTTTTTTATCTTCAAAGCAGCGGCGCATTCCCGCTGATCGACCAAACGCCGGTATGGAAAATGCTGATCGTGATGCTGGTAGGCTGTACGCTGGTGCCTTTGCTGCCCTCGATGGACATCCGCGGCTGGCAGGAAATGCATCCGCTGAACGGACCGGGATGGTCCTTGTTTTTTGAATATATCGCAAATATCCTGTATGCGGTGGTTGTCCGCAAGTTCTCCAAATTGGCGCTGTCGATATTGGTGGTCCTATCAGCCTGCCTGCTTATTCACTACCTGGTAATGGGGCCAACAGGCGACCTTATCGGCGGCTGGACCGTGGACAAGACGCAGCTCAACATAGGCTTTACACGATTACTTTACCCGTTTTTTGCAGGCGTATTGCTGTGCCGCATGGGAAAACTTATTCATGTTAAGGGTGCCTTTCTCGTGTGCAGCCTGCTCCTGTTCGTGGTTTTTTCTATTCCGCGGATTGGCGGAGCGGACCATCTTTGGATGAACGGCCTATATGAATCGATTGTTGTTATTTTGGTGTTCCCGCTCGTCGTAGCTATCGGCGCAGGGGGCAACATCCTGAGTAAATCAGGCATTAAGGTTTGCAAATTCCTGGGCGGGATATCCTACCCGCTTTATATTACGCATTACCCGCTCATTTACCTCCATATTGCATGGGTGAGCAACAATAAAGTGCCTATGGGAGAAGGTCTGTTGGGTGGCTTGCTGCTGGTGATCGTATCGATTGGCATTGCCTGGGCCAGTTTGAAGTTTTATGATGAACCGGTTAGGGCGTGGCTAACGAAGCGGTTTTTGGTGAAAAAGGGTTGAGTGTGACCTATTAATTAGTCCAACAAAATCGAAGTCTTGAAGACTTCGTAAGTTTCGGCACTTTAACCCAATTTCCTGATCACAACCGCCGGATTCCCAACAGCCATCGAATCATCCGGTATGTTTTTGGTCACCACCGCGCCCGCGCCGATCACGCACCGGTTTCCGATGGTTACGCCGGGGCAGATAATAGCGCCCCCGCCGATCCAGCAATCATCTCCGATGGTGATGGGTTTTGCGTTTTCCTTACTTCTACGGGCAATGGCATCAAGAGGATGCGTCGCTGTGTACAGTTGGACGCCCGGTGCGCAGAATACATTGTTGCCGAGCGTCACCCTCATCACATCCAGCACCACGCAGTTCACGTTAAAATAGACATTTTCGCCGGCAATGATGTTGTAGCCGTAATCGCAATGGAAAGGTGGTTCGATATAAATGCTTGAGTGGGCATTGGGCAGTAGCTCTGCTAATATCTGTTTCGCCCGATCGCCAAACACATATTCATCAACATTGAGTTGTTTCAACAAGCTTTTGCAACGGACTCTTTCAGCTACCAACTGTTCGTCGTTTGCGAGGTAATATTCGCCCGAGAGCATCTTTTCTTTTTCGGTTTGCATCGTATTGGATTGCTTTTATCGAACGGCAATTTAACAAAACATCTTCACCACAAATAAGGTATCAGCCGCTTTCTATCTATGGGATATTCCGGGAATTGCTTGCGATACCAGCGCCGGTTGGCGATCGCCCGTGGAATAAGATTGGCGCAGCTCCAGACAAAAAATGCGAGGGCGGGAAGGCTCCAGGTCAATAAGGCAAAACCGGTCCATTCGATCAATTCGCCCAGCAGGTTGGGTGAAGCAACCAGCTTAAACAGGCCGGATTGTGGTAACTTATAACCGGTTTCGCCTGGCTTGCGGAGGCTGATGAGGTAATAGTCCGACTTCCAGTTTAACAACATCCCGCCGGCAAACAGCACGCTCCCGCTTATAAACGCAGGCGTTCCGTACCAATCTGCCGGGTAGTGGGCAATCCGGCCAAACCATATGCCCAACAAAGAGCCGTTTACAGTATTAAACAAAACCGCGGAAAGCATGATGACCAGCGGCATTTTTTTGCCTTTGGTGCGGATGGCGAAGGGATATACCAAACTGCGGTGGATATAGTGAATAAAAAACAACGCGATCATCACGGTGGCGGGCGTGTGCCAGTTAAATTGCCGGAATGGTATCGATAGGGCAAAAACCACCATAACGGTGAGCTCCATGGTCAGCCATCCCACCTTGTTACTCACTGTCGGTCCCCAGGTGGTGTTGCTGAAACGGCCATAGGGCGCTTCCCTCCGCAAAAGATACAGGCCGGCGATAATGCCAACCGCTATCCAGCAAATAATAAACCAGTGAAAATGGTTCAAATCTATCATGGGTGCTTTCTAAATTTTGTAAATTAGCTGTGGTTGAATGGCTCCTAAAATAGTGATAAATGAATAGTGCAAAGAAGCTGCTGCCGGCAATTATCGTTTTAGTGTTAATCATCCCTGGTGCATACGCCCAGGTTAAGCCCGAGGACCGGATAAAAGGCCTTTGGCTTACCGAAGAGAAAGACGGAAAAATAGAGATTTTCCGTACGGGTAATACCTATACGGGCAGGCTGGTTTGGGGCAACTCGGTACTGGATAAAAACGGCAATCCGAAACACGACGTCAACAACCCCGACCCAAAGCTGCGCAGCCGGCCATTGCAGGGAATGGTGATGCTTACGGGCCTGGTTTATGAGGACGGGAAATGGCAGGAGGGGAAGATATACAATGGCTTAACCGGTAAAAGTTATAGTGTGGTTGTGACCTTAAACGGAAACACATTGTTTTTGCGTGGCTATATCGGCTTACAGTTGTTTGGTAAAACGACGGTATGGCAGCGGGTTGAATGATTGTATTTGAGATTTATTTTGTCTGGAGACGCAAAGCATTGCGTCTCTACGAGGGGAATTTGCCGGAACCGATTGCTGTGAATAAAACATATTTTTGACGTAGAGACGCGATACTTCGCGTCTCTGCTTCGCGTCTCTGCTTCGCGTCTCTGCTTCGCGTCTCTGCTTCGCGTCTCTGCTTCGCGTCTCTGCTTCGCGTCTCTGCTTCGCGTCTCTGCTTCGCGTCCCTACATCATGCCAGCCACAAAGCAGAAATTCATCATTTCGGCACCAATTTTGGAGCTATTCGGGTAATGATGCCGGGCGCCAGGCGGTTGAGCCAAAGCGCGAACCGCTCGCTGCTGAACCTGCCGATATAGGCTTCAAATTTGCCTTTTTTGATGGCTTTCATGATCTGTTTGGCGGCTTTGTCGACCGGGAGGCCGTTGCTGATGTTCTCGGATTGCTTGCCCAATCCATAGGCGTGGCTGGTGAGCGCAAATAAAGAAATATTGGTGAGGATATAGCCGGGTGTAAGAATAGTTACCTTGATATTGTCGGCGGCAACTTCGGCGCGGAGGCAGTCGAAAAAGCCATGCAGGGCATGTTTGGACGCCGCATAGGCCGAGCGCATGGGCGTACCAATCTTGCCCATTACGCTGCTCGTCACCACAAAATGGCCTGACTTACGGGCAACAAAATGTGGCAGCAATGCCCGGGTGAGTTCCACATAACTAAAGTAATCCACTTCCATCATCCTGCGGTGTACGTCGATGCTTGTTTCGATCACCAGGGAACGCTGCGTAATGCCACCGTTATGCACCATGATATCTATAGGACCAAAAAGGTCGAGTGCGGTTGCTGTTTTGCTCTCAAGCGAGGGGACGTCGGCCAAATCCAGTTCGAGCAATTGTACCTGATCAGGGTGGACGCAGGCTTGTTTTACCCGTTCCAGTTCGTTCATTCTTCGGCTGGAGAGGATGAGGCTTGCGCCGGCGGCAGACATTTCATAGGCCAGCGCCTCGCCAATGCCGGATGATGCGCCCGTTATCCAGGTAACCTTGTTGTTGAAATAATTGTCTGTTGCCATTCGGTTGTTGGGAAGCATGCCCGTTATCAGGCTGCCTTGCAATAAAGGTAGATAAAATTGTAGCTTTATATCTCCTATGAAAAATCCAGATTATAGAGTTCAATTACAGGAAATACGCTCGCATATCCGGGCGTTGAGCGGAAATGTCCCCTTGCACCGCCGCGAATCCCGCCGGCAGTATTCCTTTTCGGGCCTGCCGTTTGGCGAACAGCTGGCAATTTGGGACGAGTTATGGCGCACTGAAAATAACTTTTGGTTAAGGCTTCATGCTTATTTCTTTTTGGAGCGTCACCTGAAAAAAGAAGTTGAGCTGCGGACGATGTGGCCGGTTATTGTGCGCTGGCAGGACCAGGTAGACGACTGGGGGCTTTGCGATGCGCTCGCCAAGGTTTATACTAAAATACTGGTGGTAATGCCGCAGGTCTATACCCAATTGAAGGTCTGGAACAGCGACGATAACCTGTGGAAACGGAGGCAATCAGTGGTTTCACTTTTGTATTATAGCCGGACTAAAAAACAGCATCCTGCATTTGAGGACGTTGAACGGCTGATTGCTCCGTTGCTGGCCGATAAAGAATATTATGTGCAGAAAGGGGTTGGATGGGCGCTGCGCGAATTGCATACCGTATATCCAAAAGAGGGATTGGCCTGGTTGAAAACGCATATCGGGCAATTGAGCCCCATCGCTTTTACCATCGCCATGGAAAAACTGGATGCGGCAACCGTCAATGAACTAAAAGGGCTCCGGAAGAGAAAATGAACATAGCGGTTGGACCTGAAACCACCAACCAGGAATTCTAAGAAGTAGAGACGCGATGCGTCGCGTCTCTACTGAGCAGCCTGAAACTTCTCCAGCTTTTTCCTCACATCGGCATCTTCCTTCACTTTGAGCGACCGGGTATGGTAGTCTATCGCCGAGCCTTGCTAACCATACGACGAAAACAATCCGTGTCATCACTTGTTTACGAACATATCGGACAAAAACGCTTTTTACAATTTTTTGGGATCAACTTAAATCTGCAGAGCCGGGGGCCCGTTTTAGCCAATGCCGCCATTTCGATTGATACACTAAATAATAAATTAAGGCCATGATATGCTAATTTAGCGACCATAAAATAATGCTTTGACGTATAGTTTTTTTACTGTACAATTACAAACTTGCTGATACGTTTACCCTTACACAGCTTTTCTCTTTAGTCCCGTTAAAATGATGAAAACTATCCTCGTTATCGATGATAACAGGGATACATTGGACATATTGGAGGCGATAATCAGTGGGATGGATCTGAATGTGGTTACAAGTCCTGATGTAATTCCTGTTAGTAAAATTCATAAACTAAACCCGGCATTGGTTATTTTAGACCATTGGCTACCGTCGGGATATGGTGGTGATTATTGCCTGAAAATTAAGACAAACCCTGAAACTAAACACATACCTGTTATACTAATGTCAGCAACCCTGGATATTAGCCTCGTTGCGAGGGAAAAATGTGCCGATGTCTATTTGGACAAGCCATTTGAAGTTGATGATCTTGAAAATTTGATTAAACGCTTTGTTCCAATTGCTAACGAACCTTTTGCCGCAAAAATATGAAGAAGTTGCAAGGTCAAACTAAGAAAAAGCATTCAAATGGCGAGTTACCCGAATCCGGCCAATTGACTCATCATGAGTTGAGCAAGGCCTATGATCTTAGTCCAATAGGCGTGTTGGCGATTGATGCCAGCGGGATAATCACTTATGCTAACGGCATGGCGTCGGGATATTGTAACCTGCAAAAAGAGGAAATATTGGGTCGGCAGTTGTTCAGCCTTTGCGAAGACGAGTCGCCGGGAAAGGTAAATGAAGCGCGCATTACCCGGCTGGAAGAAATTATTGACCAGGAATTCAGGATTAATTCAGGCCCGGCTGAACGATGTGTGTTGATCAGCTCCAAACTTAATCCCGATGCGGAAGCGGGTGTTCAAACTTATCTTTTTATCCGCGACATTTCAAAACTTAAGAAAAGGGAAAATCTCTTTTCCTATCTGAACCAGGCAGCGACCGCACTTGCAAAGACCAGGGATACTGCGAGCGCGCTTGAACAGATAGCACAATTTATCGTCCCAAAATTTGCTGACTGGTTTACCATAGACCGGTTAAAGGAAAACCGCCTGGAACTGCTGCTATTAAAACATGCTGATCCGGGAAAAATTGAATGGGCGCATCAATACCGGAAAAATTATCCGGCCGACCTTAACGCCAACAACGGGCCTGCGGTTGTGCTGAAAACCGGGAAACCTGGTTTTGTATCGGTGGTTACAGAACAAATGATAGACGCTTTGATCACCGACCCGGTGCAGCGCTCGGAAGTAAACAAAATTGGATTACATTCTGTGATCATTACGCCGATATCGGCTGGAGATAAGATCAGTGGCCTGGTGAATTTTATTTCTTCGGAACCCAGCCGGCATTATGACGAAACCGACGTGGAATTTGCGCAGAATTTTGCGAGCCTGATCGGTTTGGTGCTTGAGAACGCACGACTAAACGAAAATTCAGCGCGGGAAATCGTTTTAAGAAAACGAGGCGAGGAGCAGTTCAGATTCCTGACGGATGCTATACCGCATAAGGTGTGGACATCGGGAGCGGATGGGCGCGCCACCCATTACAACCAACAGTGGCACGATTACACGGGCGTTAAGGGATTCGAAGCACTACGGGATAAGATATGGGATTTTATTCACCCCGACGATCGCGCCGTTGCAGCGGTGGAGTGGCCGGCAGCGGTTGAACGTGGTGAGCCGATGGAAATGGAACACCGGCTGAGGCGACATGATGGCGCATATCGATGGCACCTTAGCCGTTTTTCCGCCAATAAAAATAACGACGGCCAGGCTGTGCTGTGGGTAGGCACAAGTACCGACATACACGAACAGAAAGCTGCGCGTATCGAACTTGCCGCAACGAATGAAGAAGTCGCCGCGGTGAATGAAGAACTATCGGCAGCCAATGAAGAGCTATCGGCAGCCAATGAAGAGCTTGTTGCGGTGAATGAAGAGGTAGCAGCAACCAACGAGGAGCTGGCTGAAACACAGCGAAGCCTGGAACAATCCAACGCAGAACTTGCAGAGCGCGAATCGAGGCTGCGGATGGCCATTGACTCCACCAATTTGGGTACCTGGGATTACAACCCCTTAAGCAGAGACTTGTACTGGTCGGAGGAGTGTAAAGCCATATTTGGACTGCCCTCCGACGCGGCCATTACGTTTGAATCATTTGCCAGCCGTGTTCATCCTGATGACCGGGTACGCGCAGGCCGCGAATTTAAAGAATCCATTGCATCCGAAACCAGTGGGCGTTATGACATAACTTACCGGATCCTTCGCTTTGATAATGAAGATACACGGTGGGTAAGAATACAGGGCACTGTGCTATTTGATACTAACGGTCTGGCAAGCCGCTACCTGGGTACGGTGCTGGATATTACTGAAAATAAACTGGCCCGGGAAAGCATTGAACGGAGTGAAAAGCTTTTCAGGTCAATCATTTTAAATATTCCAAAATCGCTGATCATCGTTATTGACCGAAACCACCGTTACGTGACCATTGAAGGCGATATTATGGAGAAAATGGGCTATGACCGCCGGGATTATGAGGGGAAGCACCCGGCGGAAATATCGCCCGAACGTTATGAGGCCACCAGGGGCCTGTATGAAAGAGTAATAGCCGGCGAGAAGTTTTCGGTTGAACGCAAAACAGAAAACGGAGATAACTACATCGTACACCTTGTGCCACTTAAAAACGCTGATAATGAAGTGGATGCGGGCTTGATCATCGCCCTTGATATCACCGACATTAAACAGGCTGAGGAAAGAAGCGCTAAACTGGCGGCTATCGTCGAGTCGTCAGATGACGCGATTGTCAGCAAGTCGTTTGACAGTGTGATCACCAGTTGGAATTATGCGGCAGAAAGAATGTTCGGTTACACCGAGGAGGAAATGATCGGACAAACGATTTACAAGATCATACCTCCGGATCGCCATGACGAGGAAGGCCGGATCCTCGCTCTTTTGAGAGAGGGCAAATCGGTAGAGCACTTTGAAACTAAGCGGGTTACGAAGGACGGCCGGTTAGTGGATGTTTCCCTTACCATATCACCCGTTAAGGACGCACAGGGAAATGTGATCGGCATCTCTAAAATAGCGCGTGACATTACTGAAAAAAAGCAGGAAGAACAACGCAAGAACGACTTCATCGGCATGGTGAGCCACGAGCTGAAAACGCCCTTAACCTCACTTACCGGCATCATCCAGGTTACCAACGCCAGGCTAAAGAACAGCGAAGATCCGTTTTTAGCCGGCGCTATGGAAAGGGCAAATATCCAGGTAAAAAGGATGACAGGCATGATAAACGGCTTCCTTAACATATCACGCCTTGAAGCGGGCAAGATGTCGCTTGAATTACAAGTTTTCGACCTGGGCGAGCTGCTTCGGGAAACGGCGGACGAGACTAAGCTTATCGTCAATACCCACCCGCTAATACTCACAGTCTCCGGGCGCGTAAACGTTAATGCCGACAGGGATAAGATAAGCTCGGTCGTTTCCAACCTCCTCAGCAATGCGGTAAAATATTCGCCAAAGGGAAGTTCTATCGAATTAGCCTGCGAGGTGACCGGAGATATAGTCACAGTTAGCGCCAAAGATGAAGGCATCGGGATCAAACCTGAAGATATTGAAAAAATATTCGAGCGCTATTACCGGATCGAGACGGACTATTCGCGGCATATTTCCGGATTTGGGATCGGGCTGTATCTAAGCGCAGAGATCATTAAACGGCATGATGGGGCCATTTGGGTGGAAAGTGAATTTGGAAAAGGATCGACCTTTTACTTTACGCTGCCTGTGGTAGAAAGTTAAAAGCGAGGCAGAAGGTCAGGGCGGCTAAACTAAAAAACGGCTATACCCATTGCGTTTTTATTTTGCGGAGGTGCCTGTGTGCATGGCGACTTTTTTAAATTTTTGCCATAAAAAAGCCTGACCAAAATGGCCAGGCGTAAGCTTACACCGCGAAAAAACTATCGGTGCAGTCCCGGTGGTTTTTTAGAAGTATCTCTTTTAGCGGTATCTTTTTTGGTTTTCCTGTGTTTAGTGGTATCCTGCTGATTGCCGGGCATTGCCGAGGCAAACGAACCGATGGCGAACATCGACAATAGGAAGACTGCAATTAACTTTTTCATACTTTTTAGTTTATGGTTTACAGTAAATGATTTGGTATCACTGGCCAAAAAAAGAACAATTTGTTTAATGTTATTAACCAATGATTAATAATAACTCTCAAAAGCATTTTTTAGTATAAATAAGTTTATTTTTAAGCAATACACCTGCAGATACAAGGGTGACAAGGTCAATTTTGTTGAATGATTTGCCTGGGCAAAACAAGGCTGGGTTTCGTCATTTCATTACTATTACTGCACCAGATGCGATTGAAAAACAAAAGGCAAGTCGGGTATATTCGGCCGACTTGCTTTTTATTTAAATCCAAGTTGTAATGAAATTACGTTTGATACCAGGTCGGTAGTTTGGGCATAATGCCCGTATCTTATTTCCAGCTCGTGGAAGCCCTGCCAGCCAAATACGCCCGTTGGTGGTGCGATGCGGAAACTCAAACCGAAAAATTGGCTGTCGAATTTTGAAAATTCATAATTGCTGGTATAATATTCGTCCGTTGGGCTATGCATTCCGTAAGGTGCAAAATAAAAGGACGCCGACTGGCTGTAAAACCTGTAGAACGGTGAGATCGAAAAGAATGGCGTTACTTTATAAGGAACCTCTAAACCGATCGTATTTGACCGTATTCCCCAGCTATCGGCATAATACCGGTAATAGGCCCGCAGAATGACGTTATCGCCAAGGAAGTAATTCGCCCTGATACCTACCGGGAGCTTGAAACGGGATGAGGGGAGCTTTTCGACGGTATCTTTCCCATTTGAAAAATAGACCCTGTGAAAGGGTAATCCAAGATAGCCATTCTGAGTAACCACATCACCAAGGAGCGCAAGTTGCAGGCGTGAATTTATGATTTGAGAATAGGAAAGTGCAGCCGTATAAGTATCCCTGGGACTCGAGCCATAATCCCTCTTGTGATGGTGTCCATCGGTACTGCCAGCGGGCAGTGGAGGCAACAGCGACGGAAAGTCGTCGGGATAGATCAACGTGACCTTGTCGAAATATCCCTGGAGCTTCGCACTGAATTCGCCCATTTTATCGTCTGTTTTAACAGAAAAATTTGCGTCAAGACCAAGAGACTTGTAGTTAAATTCGTCGGAATAGGAAATGCCTGCTCCAAACGTGTTGCCTGTTTTTGCATTTTCGTTTACCCAGTCGAGCGAGGGAGATATCCTTGTGCCGCTTGCCTTTGATGCGCCTGTTGGTGAAACATAGGCTTGTGAAGCGGCCGTATGGTAGTCGAAACCCATACCGGCGGCCAATGAATTTTTATTGCCTGTTTTACCAAACCAAATTAGGTTTAAGGTTATGCTATTTGAAAAGTCGGTCACTTTTTCGGATCCTATGCCGCCGGTAACAGCAGAATGGTCGCCGTTTTGATTGTAATAACTTGAAACAAAGTCAATCTCATCAAGCCGTAACTTCCTTGGGTTATAATTATTGCTGTCGCGTTTTGCAGGGCTGACCGGTAAACTATTGTTTGATTTATTGGCCGAACTGTCCGGGCGAGTTTGGGAACGGGCGTTCAGGTGGCATAAAAACGAAAAACCGATTATAGACAGATATGCTTTTTTCATAGTGGATGCTAACTCGGGTAAGCGACGATAAATTGCAATTAAAGCCGCAACCGGAAAACAAAACTACGCGGCAAGTCTGTAGATAATATGAAATTGCGATTGGCGTTTAAGCCCTCCTTTCCCGTTCAGCCCTTTTTAACCCGAATTTGGTATTGCATATCCTAATGGTAAGCTCCGGGCTGTAGCCCGGTCTAAAAGCTTACTTTAGATGAATAATTTATTTATTTAGTTTGAAAAGGTTTAGCGGTGTTCTGATTAATTCAACTATACTTTTTGTATGCGCTGCAACGTTGGAGATGACGCTCCATGAATTGGGGCATTTTGCAGCAGCAATATTAGTACATGCAAAAAATGTGACATTGCACCACAACTTTGTGTCAACCGACCTTTCTGCTATGCCAACCTCCCATGCTGTTTTTTATTCGGGGGCCGGCCCATTGGTGAGCTTGCTTATCGGGCTTTGTTTTCACTTGGTTTGCTACAGGCAAAAAAAGCGGGGCCTGTTTTTTCTATTCAATCTTTACATGGCTGTTTTTGGGTACATCGGATTCCTGGGCTATTTAGCAATAGCGCCATTTTTTACCTATGGGGACACGGGATATATTTTTCAGACACTACACTTTCCCACCTGGCTAACCATAGTGATTGCAATCGTGGGAGGCCTGATGCTCTACTTTATTATAAGTAAATTGATGAAGTTTTTTGTTGAAATGGGAACAAGCAATATTGTCGGCGACAAAAAATCCAGACGAATGTTTATGCGCGCCCTTATCTGCTATCCATTATGTATTGGAATTGTTATTACCACATTACTCAACCTGCCTGTACCATCAACCCTAAATTTAATTTGCCCGATATTCAGTCCATTTACTTTAATGTGGGCATACGGCAAGGCCATTGCGAAGCGTTACCCGACCGACAACATGAGCACTGATATAAATGAAATCAATAAAATACAACCTGTATGGTTAATTATTTTGTTTTTGACCATCGTTCTGAACAGGTTTTTGGTTTGTGGTATCAATGTGAATTAGACAATATTTAGCCTAACGGACGTGTCGCAATCCCATGAATGGTAGCATAATTTAACCGGCCATTAATACCGTCTTTTTAATGTGAACGGTTATCATATATCAAATACCAGAATAAGATACCAAATTATTATAATTGTATAATTGTCATTCCCAACCCTTTAATTAGCTACCACCATGGCACAGTCATTCAATCAAAGCCGTAAAGCCGTCCTGATATTTTTGCTGTTTACATTTGGATTAAGCTCGGTATTTTATTTTTTGATCATTCATACCGGTAAGCTCGGCAGTGGTTTCGGTATGTATGTTACCGGTATCATGTGGTGCCCGGCGCTTTCTGCTTTCATCACCTCAAAAATACTTAAGCGCGAAATATCGGCCCTCGCCTGGCAATGGGGTAAGTCCCGGTACCGGCTTTGGAGTTACCTGGTGCCTTTGCTGTATGGCATTGTTGCTTATTTGATCATCTGGTTAACCGGCTGGGGAGGTTTTTATAACCACGATTTTGTCGGCCAGATCGCTAAATCTTTCGGATGGGAACATTTGCCAAACAGTGTGGTCATCCTCTTGTATTTTATTTTTATGGGCGTGTTTGGCATGGCCGGGAGTTTGGCGACAGGTTTGGGCGAAGAGATAGGCTGGCGCGGTTTTTTAGTGCCTGAGTTATTTAAAACGACCAGCTATACAAAAACCTCACTGTTAGTTGGTATCATATGGGCGATATGGCATTTCCCGATACTGATCTTTGCCGATTACAACAGCGGAACGCCGGCCTGGTATGGCCTTAGTTGTTTTACCGTCATGGTGGTAAGCATCAGCTTCGTTTTCACGTGGTTCAGGTTAAAATCAGGCAGTTTGTGGACGGGGGCCATCTTGCACGCCAGCCATAACCTTTTTATTCAATCCATTTTTACGCCGCTTACTAAATATAATGCGCACACCAAATATTTTATCGATGAATTTGGAGCGGTGCTGCCGGTAGTTTGCCTGGCGTTGGCCATTTATTTCTGGACAAGGCGAAAGGAGCTGGTTAGGATGGAATAGACGGGTTGACCTGTATCAAATTCATTTCAAATTCCTCAAAGATGCCTACCGGGTATTCTTGCTTATCTTTAAAACCCAGCCAGTATTCAGGGGCATATACCTGTTTATTTTCCTTCGTATTTAACCATGCACCCCACCAACTGAATGAGCTGCAGGACAACACGCAGATATCAGCATTCATCAAAAATTGCAAGTCGATGATCTCTGGATTAACAGATATGTATTTATCAGGCAGATAGTCAAATTCAGCTTCAATAAATGCCGGGTCGTCCGATACGAAAACATACTGCAGCTCGGCATCATTAATCAGGCTGATCGCTTTTTTGTAATAGCTTAACGGCAACGCCATCTCAAAATCCACGTAATCGCCACGCCTTATATGGATAACTGCCATTTTCTTTGAACGATCAAATTGCTGATTTAACTTATCGAAAGCTTTTATGTATTTGGTCTTAACCTGAAATAGCGACCTGATCTCGTCTTTAACCGCATTAAAATATGTAACCGACTGGAAATAGCCCTCGTAAAAACAGTGGCGTTTAAAAAGGCCATAATTTCCGGCAACAGGAGTCCGATTGCCTACCAGTGTCATCTTTTTTGAATACAACATCCTGTAAAAAAAGCGATAGCATTTTCTTTTCATGCTTAATGAAAGAAAACTGGCATCTAATAGGGCTGCAAGGTCATCCGTAACGTCAAAATATAGCGGGAGCAGGTAGCTCTCCGTGCTTTTATCCAGGTAAAACTTAGCATTAAGTCTTTTAGCTTCCGCGTAAGCAAAAGCATATTGAAATAATTGATTGCCTAAGCGGCCCTGGAGTTTTACAGCTATAATTTTCATGCAGGATGGCCGCAAATTTACTGTTTAGAAATGTTTATGTACACCTCAAACTTTTGGTTCTTTGCTGCATATTCAGATAGCCACTTGCGACCGGTAAGATACCTGGCATGCCAAATAACTTTTTAACAAATTCAGAGCGATATTGCCGGTGGTTTGCCGGGCATTGGATACTTAATTTTGGACACGGCGCAAGGACTCGGTTACTGCGGAATAGTGATTCGCTTAACCTCTACCAGCTGTTTTCAGCTCGGATCGTAGGGTGTGATCCTTTTTACAATAGTGGTTAATACTAAACTGAAAAGCACAAATATTACGAAAACTATATAACCCGGTTGCAGTGAGGTGATATTTTCTGTGGTAGTTGTAAGGAGACTGTTATGTATGTTCAGATTCGAAAGCTGGCTTTTCAATATGCCGTTAAGGCCAATATAAGTCATTAAAACACCCACAACCATTACATCAGCCATAGCCCAATGTCCAGACTGAAATGTAAAATATTTTACCACTTTATTTTCGGCAAATCCCTTCCTGGCCAGCATGTGAACACCTGTAAACACCAACCGTAAAACAGGAAAAATTATAATAAAAACTAAAATTAATATTCCTACAAGCACGGCATCGGGTTTTGACTGTTGTACTAAAACTTCAACGATCCCCGATATACTTTTACTCTGAAAAAATAATACCTGGTTGTTAAAGGCAACTTTTTGGCCCATCAGCATAAAATTGAGGGTTTTTATACGGGCGTCAACTTCTATAATGGACGTTGTTACCCCCACCGTTATCAGGATAAAGGCAAACAGCAACGACATTACATAAAGGGTGGCTTTTAAGTGATATTGATTTCGTACCAGCCACCAAATCGCCAGTACCAGTAAAATAACACCAAACATTCCAAACAGGTACTCAAAGGAAAGCGTCCGGATGGAGGCTACTTGAGCACTAATTTGTCTGTCAAATTGGTCAGCGTCGGCGACGTGATATTTGTGATACATGTAGCTGGTTACGCCGATACTTGCAGTTTCAGTACTGTCGTAAGTTTCCTTTTCCAGCTGGGTTATCTTGCCCGTAACGATACCTTTAAGCCTTTTTTTACTGGCCGGGCTGGTAACTTTATTGATGATGGTTTTGGCGAACGAAGGCACCAGCGCCTGTACCTGGCCGGAATCGACAAATTTCTTTAATGCAAATTTTTTTAGTTTTCCAACAATAGTTGTTTGAGGTTTATTGATAGTAACTATCGTCTTATCAACCAAACTGTGGAGCTGCTGTTCCACCTGCTTAAGCAGCTGTTGCCGTTGTTGAGGCGTTATATTAAAATCATGCACCTGGCTATTTACAACCGCTGCCATCTTGTCGCGCCACTGATCTACAGAAAATATCCCGAAGGTAATATTGTTAATGGTGCTGTAATCTTCTTTGATCTGCTTTCGCTGACTGGAAAGGGCATGCAGGTTATATCCGCACCATGCCTCGCCGCACAGCAGGATGCTTAGCCCAATAATGAGAAATATATTTGACAGACCGAATCTCCTGGTCGCCGGCGTTTGTTGAGGAGTTGTCAAAACTATAACTATTTAAAATAATTTAACATTTGGTTGATGCCTGGTTTAATGTGAATCATAGGGTGTAATGAACTTCAGGATGGTGGACAGAACAAGTCCGTATAAAACAAAGCTGATGAAGATGATATACCCCGGCTGCAGCGCCGTGTTGTTGGTAGTAATGATAGTTAATGCATTACTTCGGATGTTCAAGCTAGCCAGCTGGCTTTCCAGCAGGCCGTTCAACCCAATATAAGTCATTAATATGCCTATAACTATTACATCGGCCATGCTCCACTTGCCCGACTGAAAGGCAAAATATTTAATAATTTTATTCTCCGCCAGTTTCTTTTTGCTCAGCAGGTGAATTCCTGTGGAACTCAATTTCATGAGCGGAAAAAGAATACTGAATACCAATATCAGTACACCCACCAGGATGGAATCCCATTGCGGTTGTTTTACCAATACTTCAACCACATCGAGGATGCTTTTGCTTTGAAAAAACAACACCTGATTTTTAAAAACCACGTGCTCTCCCAATAAAACAAAGTCGAGCGATTTGATACGTGCATCTACTTCTATCATCGATGCAGTTAACCCTACTGCCAGCAGGATAAAAGCAAATAATAACGACATCACAAATAGCGCCGCGTGCAACTCAACCCGTTTACGAAATATCCACCACAACATCAAAACAGCTATGATGCATGCCAGCATGGCAAAAGAATAGTCATAGGTTATTGTGCGTATCCTGTCCAGGGAGCTTGTAAGTTTACTGTTGAATTCGTCCGGCGAAGAGACATGATATTTACTATACATCTTATTGATCAGCGAATCGTTGGCTGTGGTTGTACTGTCAACATAAGCGCTTTGCTGCACCTGCGCGAATTTGGACATCGCCAGGTTGCTGAGCTTCACCTTACTTTGCGGATTATCTATTTTAGCTATTATGGTCCTTGCAAAACCAGGTACCTGCGCCTTTATTTTGTCGGTATTTACAAAGGTTTTCACAGCAAATACCTTTAACTTACCACCTACCGATGTTTGCGGTTTGGTAGCCATCGCCTCCGCTTTATTGATAAGTGCAAGGATGATTTGCTCTACCTCCACCTGCAGAGCCTGTTTTTGTTTGGGCGTCAATGTAAAATGACGGACCTGGTGATTAATTATGTCAGCTACCTTGTCGCTCCATTGGTCCACAGAAAACAGGCCGAGGGTGATGTTGTTAATGTTGGAGTAGTCTTCTTTTATTTCCTTCTGTTGATTGGAAAGGTTATGCAGCCGGTACCCGAAATACGCTTCGCCGCATAAAAGCAAACTAAGGCCAAAGACCAGTAATAATTTGGAGATATTAAAGCCCTTACCGCTTTCAGTCGCTGTTACCGTTGTCAACTTTATCTTATTTTAAGTTTCAAAATTCGTTCACAGTCGGTTAATCAAATTATGATCCATAGTTAAAATGCTTCGCCAAGATTCAGGAAAATACCACTATAGCCTGCACTGAATGCATAGTCAATCCCGAGATTAGTTCCCGACCCCTTGTTAAATTTAATTCTAAGCCCGGTACCGGCCGCAGGATGCCAGGAGGTAAATAGTGTGCCTGAACCGCTAACGGTACTTATATTACTAAATACGACAAATCCCAGGAATCCGTTTTCTGTAATGTCTCTCCGGTATTCGGTTTCAAAGTAAAAAAGTGTCTTGCCCCTGTAACGATTTTGTTCGATTCCTTCCCCGGAACGGTTATAGGGGTCCCAGCCTATGCTTGGCAGGTCGAGGTAAGGCACGTCTCCAACGGCGGACCATAGGTACGTCCAAAAAGCCAGTGTATTTTGCTGCAAAGTATTGGTTGGGTTAAGCGGTATATATTTCCTCAGGTCGACATAAACCGAATTCCACGAATTGTTACTACCCAAAAATGTTGGATTTACCCGGTAAACCACGTTAGCATAAGCACCGGGTAAAGGATTAATAGAGTTGTTCCTGGTGTCATAAAGCAGGTTGAAGGTAATACCCGATGAAAATGAGCTCCCACCAGTCCCATAAGGATAGTTTGTAAATTGTGCGAGATCGGTTGCCGGATTATCACTATGAATATTTGAATGAAAATCGAGGTCGTAGCCCACGCCCGCAAAAAGATATGGCCTTATGCGCTTAAGGGCGCTTTCATAAAAGCGGATGTAATTATAATCTACCAGCGTTTCGTCGGCATTACTGTTTGCGGTGCCTAAGCCCCAGGTATATTGCGGATATCTCAGCAGCCTGATGTCGCCCTGGATGGTCCAGGTGTTATCCGGAAACCAAATGCTGTTTCTTAAGGGCAGGCCAAACCGGTTAGTAAAATTCCAGTATGGGGCAAATACTGCGCTGGAGAGATTAGTGGTTTTACGGGGCCCTAAATAAATACCTGCGGTAGTGCTGGTTACCAGCGCCCGGCCACTTCCGCCCGGCACAGTACCGCTAATAGGTAAGATGGAAAAATATAATTTTTTATCCCCTTCCGTGCGAATCACTTTTGGACGAATGTGCAACCAGGACTTACCGATATCAATCAAATCGAGCTGCCGGATGGTGTCGCGTTTTTTTACTGAATCAGGAATGATAGAATTTGCTGTTTGCGCGTAAACTGCGCAGGAAAATAAACAGAAACAAAGGGAAAAAGTACAAACTTTCATATTGACTGGTTATAGTATTGGCGGGAAACCCAGCCTTAAAATTTTGTTTGTGAGTCGTTTCCGGTTAAAATAAATTTAATTCTTTCCGGGTGGGGTAATTAGCGCTCAGTCGCAATTACTGTAATGGCAAATAACTATAACAGTTATTTTGCGGAGTTGTTTGTAGGAGTAATGTCTCAACGGGTCCGGAAAGGTCGGTTTCAGGTAAACCAGCAAATTCAATTGATTACATTATAAGATGGGTATGGGATCGGGCAGTGAAGGTATCGCTGGATCAAAGACTGCTACGCCCACTCTTGAGTCGGCACAGCCGTAGTACAGGAACCATTTTTTTTGAAAGTAAACCATTCCCTCAATAAATACTGTTCCATTCACGTATTGCCCGCTTTTTTCAAATGGATTCATCGGGCGTAAAAACGGTACGTCCAGGCGCGCGATAGCCTTAGCCGGATCATCCAGCGAGAAAAGAACCTGTCCGGCACAGTAAGCGTTGCCGTTAAAACGCCTGTCGCCACCTTCGCCGGGATGGTTTTTCCCGTTATAAAAAAGAATGATGCCGCTATCCGTCATTAGAGCGGGTGGCCCGCATTCTGTAAGGTCACTGTCGAAATAGCCTTTACGGGGCGATATCAACTGTATTAGTTCCCCATGTTCATCCACTACTGGAGTCCAGTCGATCAAATTGGTTGATGTCGCCGCAAATACATGTAACTCGCCCCAATACATCCAATATTTCCCGTGTATCTTCGCTATTACCTGGCGGTCGCCTTCCAATTTGGTTACTATAGAGGCAGATTTGTGGGGGATATTAAAAAACTTCCCCTTATAGGCTTTTCTAAATATAGGCCCATGTTTTACCCAGGTGATCAAATCCTTTGACGTTGCCACACCCAGCCGTGGAACGTCACGATTCCACTGCGTGTAGAACATTACGTAGGTTCCATTTGCGGTTGCCGCAACCCTTGGATCTTCACAACCTCCGGGCCATTCAAATTCCTTCTGGCTATCATTCCCCGGGAACAGCACAGGCTTAGCATTGCGTTGAAAGCTCAGGCCATCGCTGCTTTCCGCATACCCTATCCTCGAGGTACGGGTGCCGATCTCCACCCCGGTAATATCTTCCGACCTGTACAAAATAACAATCTTGCCATTTTTTACCGTAGCAGCCGGATTAAAGGTGTAATTCGCCTCCCATCCAACCATTTTGTTCGACATGGGATCCAAAAATTGCGCAAGGGTATCGGGTGAAATTAGCGGGTTACCTTTTTCGGGCCGTGTGAAACCCCCAAAGGCCCATTTTGGCAGGGCATTTCCGCTTTGCAGCTGCGCGATTGAATAATTAGAAAATAACAGGCAGGCAAAAGCCGCGGCTAATTTAACGCGTGTAGTGTTCATTTGGCGAATACCAGGTATTATAATTGGTTATTATGCTGGGTTGGAAAACCGGTTTTGTCAGTTAATGACGATGGCCGATAAGACCGGTTCTATTTGGCATAGGTTATGTTACACACGTGCTTACACATCAATCAAAGCATAGCGTTTGCCTGCATTAAATATACGTAATTCCAATTGAGAAAATATTATTTTAATATTCTTTTTTTATTATTTATGACGCACCAATTCCACAGTTATCCGCTGATAGCCTGAATCATCGGTTCAGGTTGAAACAGTGTATTTTTATATGATTGCGAATACAAAAATATGGGTTCGCCGCCTCCACCACTATCGCCGCGAAATAAACTTAAGAGTCGTTTTGTCATTTGTGAATCGAAGTTAATCTTCGGGTCGGCAGCCTTGTCCGAAGGACTCTTTCGGAAACCCAGGCAAGCGTAAATTCCGATTACTATCGGCACGACTTGGGACTTTCGACTAAAGACTTTTGACTTTTAGTCAACCCCGTAATATTTGTAGGTGTTATAAGCGATCGGGATGCCAAATACAATACCAAAGGTAACCCACCCTATAAACGTTTCAGCAAGTTTGAAGGGGCCTGCCGGGAGGGGTGTAAGGCGTAAAATCACCTGCTCCATCACCTGGTTCACAAAAACTGCGTAAAGCATGCCAACCAGGTATTTATTAAAGGCCAAAAACCTGAGTTTTGGAAATACCCAAAAGAAAAAAAGCGTAAAAGAAAATGCGATAAAATAGTGGAAAAACAAACCCAGGAATCCGGCTGCCGTACCTCCCTTTATTGCTGCCGGTATACCCAGCACTCCCCCTGCGATAAAATTGAACATTTTTGCGGGAAATTTCCCGGACCCAATAAACACGGTAATGAATGCCGAAAGAATGTCGGTAGTGCCGACGAATAAACCTGTTAAAAGTACTGTTTTGAAGAACTTGCTCATTTTGGATGGTTTTTAAGTTTTAAGATTAAATTTGCTTTAGTCGCCATAGCGTTATTTTCTTAGCAAACTTAGCCGGGGTAATTTCAAATTCATGTTCAAAAGCCATTCAATAAAGTTCAAAACGCAGGCAAAAGCCGACGGTGAGCACCGGCTGGT
>Ga0302304_10000524_pt1 | contig 22045 bp, 13 predicted proteins | sample III_Palsa_E2_2_FD_198769 | JGI IMG/M metagenome (GOLD analysis project Ga0302304, IMG submission 198769) | Peat permafrost microbial communities from Stordalen Mire near Abisko, Sweden - III_Palsa_E2_2 | ecosystem: Environmental > Terrestrial > Soil > Palsa > Peat permafrost | place: Sweden...
CGGCACAATTACAACAATTAGCACTACATCCGCAAAACGTTGTAGGTTCAGCATCGGTAGTGAGCAGCGACAGGACACTTAATAATGGTGTATGGTTAGGCGATATAGAATACGAGGGAGAAAACGATAATGGTAAACTGCCTAATACCCAGTACGCGTTAGGTAATCCTAACCCTGATTTTACTTATAGCATTACTAACGATTTTTCTTATGGTGATTTTGATCTGTCGGTATTCTTAAACGGATCTTATGGAGGTAAAATACTCAATGCCCTTGATTATCAACTTATGGGGGGATATGCTTTTTATCAAAATCAATTAGCTTCAGAAGCAAACTATTGGACACCATCTAACCCTACCTCAACTATCCCTACCCCAAGATCGGGTTTCGGTAATAACAACTTAGTGATGTCTGACAGGTTTTTAGAAAGCGCTTCATTTTTACGTTTACAAAATGTACGCCTGGGGTATAATTTACCTTCGCGATGGGCCCATTATATTAAAATGAGCCACTTAAAAGTATTTGTAAGCGGGCAAAACTTATATGTATTCACTAAATACAGCGGCTTAGATCCTGAAGTGGGTTCATTAGATCAAAACCCAACCTTACAGAATATTGATTACGGCAGGTACCCCATACCACGAGTACTTACTTTTGGTTTAAATGCTGAATTTTAATAACCTAATTTAAATTAAGATGAAAAAACATATAAAATATTTAATCGGAGCGGGTGCATTAATTGGTGCAACAGCAACTGGTTGCAAAAAGGATTTTTTTAACCGACCGCCCGAAAATGAAGTCACAGTAGGCACCTATTACCAAACAGCCGACCAGGTGCAGGCAAGTACAAATGTACTTTATGATGAACCCTGGTACGGCCTTAACGGCAAAGCGCTTTTAGCGATAGGTGATTTGCAGAGTGGCAATGTTCAATGCGTTGCAGGTACCGATGGCGAATTTGATGCATTTCATAATTATACAGAGGGTAATGCTACACTTGCTGTACAAAGTACCTGGGACGCGCTATACACGGTTGTAGCGCAATGCAATGCCTTATTGCTTAATTTACCTACGGCTGCGGCTGGGGTATCAGCCCCGGTTGTAAACAACGCTTTAGGCGAGGCGCATTTATTAAGGGCTGCGGCTTATTTTTACCTGGTGCGTAATTTTGGTAACGTGCCAATAATTACAGACCCGGCCCTTAACGTTAGCAACTTTCAAACAGTACGTACAAATCCAGTAGCCGATGTTTATCAATTTATGATTAATGATTTAACATTTGCAGAAGCTAATTGTACCCCCGGCGTAGCCAGTACTGGCCACGCATCCAGCGGATCGGCATCAGCATTATTGGCTAAAATATATTTATATAAGCAGGATTATAAAAATGCTCAAACCGAAGCTGCGAAAGTAATTAGCAGCGGCGAATTCGGATTAATGGGTGTGGATTTTTCGGGCAGTTATGTTAATTTATTTGAAGCAAACTTCAACAATAACAAAGAGTCAATTCTTGCTATGCAATGGACATCCAATGGCGGTTACGGTTTTGGTAACCAAATGCAATCGGTAATAGCACCCAATTCAACTGTTACAGGAACAGGCGATGGTTATGGCGAATTAGGCTCGACCTGGGATTTACAGGATGCTTATAAAAATGCCGGCGACGTTAACCGCCGTTTTGGCACCATAATGCTTGCGGGTGATTTTTACCCCGAACTTACCAAGTCTGCCGGGGGCTATACCGTTCCGGCCAGCATCAATGAGGGAGGTACACATGCCGGTATAAAAAAATATGTTACAGGTACACCAACAGATAATACCGCTTCAAGTGCGGCCCAGGATGCCCCTAATAATACTTATATTATGCGTTATGCTGATGTGTTATTAATTTATGCCGAAGCTACTTTGGGTATTTCTTCGGGCACAGCCGTAGGGCATGGTATTGATACTACTGCCGTTCTTTCTGACGCGACAGCCATGGGATACGTTAATAAAATACGTCTGAGAGCAGGCGAACCATCATCACTAACCAGCATGACCTATAGGCAGCTTATTAAAGAAAGGCGCTTAGAATTTGCAATTGAAGGTGAGTATTGGTATGATTTACAACGTATAGATGGTTATCAGACCAATCCGACTACTGCAACACATCCGGTAGCCATAGCAATTGAGTCAACTATAAATAAAGGGCAATCTTCAGGTGCAGGTACAGCCCCTAATTATACCGACTATACACGTAATACGTTATATATTACACCTACAAATGCCCAGTTTATACTCCCGGTTCCGGCTACGGATGCCGCGGCCGATCCGGCTTTGTTACAGGCACCTGTTCCATATAAATTTTAGTAAATAAAAATATGAAAAAAGAAATTTTTAAATCAAAAAGTTTATACTGGATACTATCAGCATTGATAGTATTTGGTATTGCCTCATGCAAAAAGCAAACTATCATGGGATTTGTCCCAGGTACCGGGGCCCCAACCATTACATCGGTAAGTGCGTTATCTTCAACAGTTAACGATACCTCGGTTACTATTGTACAAACTTATGATACTTTAGGTAACGTTACCACTACGGTTGATTCGAATAAAACGCATCAAACGTTTATACCGGATGACTCTACAAAGACCCAGGGCAGCAAACAGAATTACTATGTTATACATGGCACAAATCTGGGTACTGCTACTACTGTTTCGTTTAACGGGGTTTCTGCTTATTTTAACAGGGCATATGGCACCGATAATTCTATCATTGTTAGTATCCCCTTAGCTACCCCTACAACAGGAACTTCCGCGACAAACAAAATTGTCGTGGTTACTCCGCACGGAACGGCATCTTTTAGCTTTACCACGTTAACACCGCCGCCAACAGTCACTACAGTATCCACTAATGATTTCTATCAAGGATCCGAGATCACTGTATCAGGTGTTGGTTTCGCAACCGTAACATCCGTGGGTATATCGGGTACCACTTCATCGGCTACTATTGTAAGCCAAACTGATGCACAGATCGTATTACAATTCCCTTCAGTAACCGTTAATACGGCCAGCCTGATATTTTCGTACAACTCCGCAGGGAAAACGGTTATGGTTACTACAACACAGGTTTTCAATAATCTGGATAATGCTTATGTAATTTTCACTGAGGGATACGAGAATGGTTGGTTTAGCAATTCGTGGGGTACCGGAGCGCCTTCAACAGCTCAGGCTAAAACCGGTACAACTTCCTGGGCGGCAACTTATCCTAAAGGTAATTATTGGGCCGATGGTTTTGGGAACAACGCCCCATTACAAACTGCCGGTTATACCTACTTAGCGTTTTGGCTTAAAGGTGGATTAGAAAATTACACGCTTTATCTTACAGCAGATACACGGCCCGGAGGGTTTGGTAATTCAGATCAAACGTACCCTATTACTGTACCTGCTAATGTTTGGACATATTTTAAATTACCGCTTTCCGCACTAAGCCTGCAAGGAACCGAACATTTCGGCTTTTGGATACCCGGGCCTACAGATCAGGACGAAACATTCTATTTTGATGATGTGGTTTTATTAAAATAATAAATTGGTTTATTTCAGGTGCCATCACCGGGTTTGCTTTTTAGCATGCCTGTGATGGCATCTTTTTTTTAACAATAACACCCTAACAAAATGAAAGCATATAGTTTAATGGCCTGTACATTATTATTGTTTTTAGTTAATAATGCCCGGGCACAAAAAAACCTGGTAACAAATGGGGGTTTTGAGGATGATTTTTACCAATGGAACAATACCGCCGCACAAATTACCCCCTGGGATTTTAAAAGCGGGAAAAATAGCTGCGCAATAATAGCGCACGATGCAAACAACTGGGTTGGAATTGACCAGACCGTGAAAATACCAAAAAAAGTACAGGCACTTACGGTTAGCGCATGGATGAAAGCGGAAAATGTAGTTATAGGTAAAGATCCATGGGACGGCTCGGTGTACAGTATTGAATTTTTAGACAGGGATGATAAAAAGATAGGCGATGATATAAACATAGCCACCTTAACCGGCGACCAACCCTGGAATATGGTTACAAAATTGGTAAAAGTGCCGGATGGGGCTTATAGTTTTAAAATACTTATTGCAATGGGATACGCTTCAGGAACAATGCTGATTGATGATGTGAGTGCCGTTGCGGTAAATGCAGATGATTTAGGCAAATAAAATAAAAGTGACCAATATAATGTTAAATTCGTATCAGTATTTTAATCCAATTAATACACCTAACAATTTATTGATATGAACAGTAATGTAATGCGCGAAATAACGCCTTTAACGCCGGGAGATTGTTTTACTATTTTTTCGAGAGTAAAGCAAAAATTTGATTTTCCGCTGCATTATCATGATGAATACGAGCTTAACCTTATTTTAAATGCCAGGGGTGCAAAACGCGTGGTAGGTGGTCATATAGAGGTGATTGATGACCTTGAACTGGTATTGGTAGGCCCAAATGTGTACCATGCCTGGTTTACTCACCAGTGCCAGAGCGAATCGATAACCGAGGTTACTATACAGTTTCATAAAGACCTTTTTGATGACAAGTTTTTAAGGCGAAATCAGCTCAGTTTTGTTAAAAATATGATAGAGCGCTCGCAAAGGGGCATCTTATTTTCACCCGAAACTATCTCCGTTTTAAAGGACCGCATCCATTCGTTAAACAAAAAAAGCGGGTTCGATTCCGTGCTCGAATTGCTATCCATATTGCATGATCTTTCCATATCGCGCAATATGAAAACGCTATCAGATTCCAGCTTTTCCAATGAGCAGTTTCATTATAACAGCAGGCGTATAGAGAAGGTATTTGAGTATATGAACTCGCATTATAACATGCAAATCACCTTAGCCGAAGTTGCCAAAATAGCCAATATGCCCGAGGCATCATTTAGCCGTTTTATTAAGAAACGTACCGGCAAAACCTTTATCGATAGCCTTAACGAAATAAGACTTGGCCATGCCTCGCGCATGCTGATTGATACTACCAATACTGTAGCGGAAATTGCTTATAAATGCGGCTTCAACAACATATCAAACTTTAACAGGATTTTTAAACGAAAGAAGTTTTGCATCCCCAAAGATTTCAGGGAAACATACACCGGAAACAGGGTGTTTATTTAGCCTTATTTTTCCGTTAACGATAATTTTTTAATAGTAATGTATTTTAAATGGTTAAAATAGTATTAGTAAACTGTTATTAACCATCATTAATTTAGCTACAACCAATAACAATGACGCAATTATTAACCGTTTATAGCATAACTGATAGTAAACCAGCTATATACCATACTTTTTAATTACCAGGCATGCACTTATCGTATATAGATATATCAATTATAGCACTGTACCTGCTTGCTACTATATTTATTGGTTTATGGTACCGCAAAAAAGCCCGCTTAAATAAAGAAAGCTATATGCTTGGCGGCAAAAAGCTGCCCTGGTACATGCTTGGTTTAAGCGATGCCTCGGATATGTTTGACATTAGCGGCACCATGTGGATGGTTAGCCTGTGTTTTGCCTACGGCATGAAAAGCATTTGGATACCCTGGTTGTGGCCTGTATTTAACCAGGTGTTTTTAATGATGTACCTCTCCCGCTGGCTGCGCCGCTCCAATGCCTCAACCGGCGCCGAATGGCTGGCAACCCGGTTTGGTAAAGTTGGCCGGGGGGTAGGTAGTTCGCATATCATCGTTATCATTTTCGCCCTTTTTAGCTGCTTTGGCTTTTTAGCCTATGGCTTTATTGGTTTAGGTAAATTTATAGAAATTTTTGCGCCATGGGATGTAGTAAAGGCTTACGTTCCGTTTAATGTTCCATTACAATATGTACCGCATTTTTACGGCATAATATTTACCCTGTTTGCCATGTTTTACTCCATTTTGGGTGGTATGCACGGCATTGTTTTGGGCGATGTTATCAAATACGTGATTATGACCATAGCTTGTATTTGGATATCAATAATTGCAGTAACAAAACTACAGGGGCACACGCTTAATGTGCCTATGGGCTGGTACAGCCCCTTTTTCGGCACGCATTTAAATCTCGATTGGTCGGGTATTATTAAGGAAGTTAATCAAAAGATAAAGGACGACGGGTATTCGCTGTTCGGTATATTTTTTATGATGATGACCTTTAGGGGATTTTTTGCTGCCCTGGCAGGCCCCGCCCCTAACTATGATATGCAAAAAGTGCTGTCAACCCGCTCACCCGAAGAAGCCAGCAAAATGAGTGGTTTTGTAAATATCATATTGCTGCCTATCCGTTACGCGCTAATCATCAGCCTTACCTTACTTGGGCTGTTGTATTACCATCAAATGAATTTGAAAGATGCTACCGGGGCAATTGATTTTGAACGAATACTCCCGGCCGTTATTAATGATTTCTTACCCGTTGGGCTGGTCGGTTTATTGTTGGCGGGTTTGCTTGGCGCGTTTATGAGCACTTTTAGCGGTACGCTTAACGCGGCACAGGCCTACATAGTAAATGATATTTATGTAAAATACGTCGACCCAAAAGCATCAACAAAAAAAATAATGAGCATGAATTACCTCGTAGGCATTGTTGTGGTAGCCATTGGGGTAATATTGGGCTTCTTTATAAAAAATATTAACGAAGCGTTACAATTTATCATATCGGCATTATACAGCGGCTACATTGCATCCAATGTTTTAAAATGGCATTGGTGGCGCTTTAATGCCAGTGGCTTTTTTTGGGGTATGCTTACCGGCATCGCCACGGCTATGGTGTTATCGCTCACTATAAATGCCGACCAGATTTTATATTGGTTCCCGGTATTATTCGGTGTATCTGTAGCAGGTTCAATAATAGGCACTTATGCTGCACCGCCCACGGATTTGGCTGTTTTGAAGGCCTTTTACACCAATGTACGCCCATGGGGTGCCTGGGAGCCTATAAAAAAACTGGCGCTGGCTGATGATCCCGGCTTCATGCCCAATAAAAACTTTAAGCTAAACATGTTTAACGTGGTGATAGGCACTATTGCCCAATTGTGCCTTACCATACTGCCCATGTATTTAATACTAATGCAAAAATGGCCCTTAATACTCACAGCAGCATTGCTATTGGTGATTATACTGATACTTAAAAAAACCTGGTGGAATAAACTAAAAGATTATTAATTAAAACAATGACTAGAGAATTTGAAGAACGGTTAGCGGCGCTGGAGAGTGCTTATTATGAGCAGGTAACAAAGCCAAATAAAAAACATGGCCTTGGTAATGGCGTTTATGACCGCTATATAAACCCTATATTAACAGCAGCCCATACACCGGTTTCGTGGAGGTATGATTTAAACCCCAAAACCAACCCCTATTTGATGGAACGGTTTGGCATAAACGCGGTTTTTAATGCCGGTGCTATAAAATGGAAAGGCAAATATTTATTAATAGCGCGTGTTGAAGGCGTTGATCGTAAATCATTTTTCGCAGTAGCAGAAAGCCCTGATGGTATAGATAACTTCACCTTTTGGCCCAAACCCATTTTTTTACCTGAAACCTGCGATCCGGATATAAATGTGTACGATATGCGTTTAACCCGGCATGAAGATGGTTGGGTATATGGCGTATTTTGTACCGAAAGGCGCGACCCGAATGCGCCTGACTACGATCAATCAATGGCCATTGCCGGTTGTGGCATTGCACGTACAAAGGATTTTGTTAAATGGGACCGCCTGCCCGATCTAAAAACGCCATCGCCCCAGCAGCGTAACGTTGTATTACATCCCGAATTTGTGGATGGCAAATACGCTTTCTATACCCGCCCGCAGGATAGTTTTATCAATGCCGGCAAAGGAGGCGGTATAGGGTTTGGCGTATGTGACGATATTGAAAACGCGGTTATTACGCACGAAGAAATTGTAGATAACAAAATTTACCATACCGTTTACGAAGCAAAAAACGGACAGGGCCCTGCACCGATAAAAACCCCGAAGGGTTGGCTTCATTTGGCGCACGGTGTACGCAATACAGCTGCAGGCCTGAGATATGTTTTGTACGTTTTTATGACTGATCTGAACGATTTAACCAAAGTAATTCACAAACCGGGTGGTTATTTTTTAGCCCCCGAAGGTGATGAATGGTTTGGCGATGTGCCTAATGTGGTGTTTTGCAACGGTTGGATATTGGATGATGATGATAAGGTTTACATCTATTATGCATCGGCGGATAGCCGTATGCATGTGGCATCATCTACCCTTGCAAAATTGCTGGATTATACCATAAACACGCCTGCCGATGGATTGCGCTCTACACTTTCGGTAGAAACTATTTATAATATAATTGACGAAAACAAGCGTATTCAAAAACCCGAAAAACAATTAAGCAAGTAAAATGATTGAGGCGCGGTTGATTGAGGAGGAATTGGCTATATATAAAAGCGAACTTTCTGATGAGTTGCGCCGGACATTTGACTATTGGATAAAATATACCCCTGATACCGAAAATGGCGGTTTTGTCGGGCGAATTGATAACCAAAACCAGGTAATAGCTAATGTGCCAAAGGGTTCGGTTTTAAACGCGCGTATTTTATGGTCGTTTTCCGCAGCATATCGCCTCCATAAAAATGAAGACTACCTTAAATATGCAGGCCGGGCATACCTGTATATCATAGAATATTTAATCGATAAGGAACATGGCGGCGTTCTTTGGACGGTAGATTATGCAGGCAACCCTCTTGATACAAAAAAACAGGTTTATGCCATAGCCTTTACTATTTACGCGCTTAGCGAATATTATATGGCATCGGGTAAGGAAGATGCAAGGCTAAAGGCTATCAGTTTGTATCATTTATTGGTTGAACGTAGCTATGATCCTGTTAAAACCGGGTACTTTGAGGCTTTTACCCGTGATTGGCAACCTATTACCGACCTGCGCCTTAGCGCAAAGGATGCCAACGAGAAAAAAACCATGAACACACATTTGCATGTTCTGGAAGCTTACACTAACCTTTACCGTACTTGGCCAAATTATGAGCTTAAACACCAAATTACCGGCCTCATAAATAACTTTTTAGATCATTTTATCGATACAAAAACCAATCACCTGCTATTGTTTTTTGATGAAGATTGGAACAGCAAATCAACGCTCGTATCCTATGGGCATGATATTGAAGCAACCTGGCTTTTGCAGGAGGCTGCAGAGGTTATTAAAGACAACCTTTTACTAGAAAAACTAAAAAAAATAAACGTAGCTGTTGCCGGTGCCACTATTGAAGGCATAGATACGGATGGCGGCCTGTGGTATGAATATGAACCCGCAGACAATCACCTTACAAAAGAAAAACAATGGTGGGTACAAGCCGAGGCTATAGTGGGTTTTTATAATACCTGGCAAATTACCGGGGATGATAAATACCTCAATCTATCAAAAAGGTGCTGGGATTTTATAAAAAGCAAAATATTAGATAAACAAAACGGCGAATGGTTTTGGGGTGTGGATGAAAAGGGAGATGTAATGATAGCCGAAGATAAAGTTGGTATTTGGAAATGCCCCTATCACAATAGCCGGGCTTGCATAGAAATTATTAGACGGATAAAAAAATATGAAAATCTTTAAAAAATTAGTCCTTGGATTGCTAAGTCTTGTTGTATTGCTACAGGCTTGTAAAAAGGATAGCAGCACCACAAAAAGCAGTACCGATACAACCGCAACCGGGCCGGTAGCCATAATACCCCCTACCGAGCCATCTATTACCAATACACAGGGATTTTTCCTGGATAATTGGCAGGCAAAAACATGGGTTGCACCAGCCACAACAGCAGTTACTAAACCAGGCGCAGCCGGCGCAGTTGCCGTAACTGTTGATTTGAGCAAGGAAATTACAAAGGTATCTAATTATATCTACGGCAATAATACCAACCCGTTTATGGGGCCAATTTCAACTGACGCTACACTGATGGCTAATATCACCAATCTATCACCCAATATATTAAGGTTTCCGGGTGGCAGTTTGTCGGATGTTTATTTTTGGAACCAATCAACCACTGCGCCTGCCGATGCACCTGCACAATTGGAAGATTATACCGGGGTCAGTTCGGCTGCCGGTTATTGGTTTGGTAACAGCACTGCCAATACAACCATGACGGTTGATGATTATTACTCCGTGTTACAACAAAGCAAAAGCACAGGTATAATAACCGTAAACTATGGTTACGCGCGTTATGGTACAAGTGCCAACCCTGTTGCAACTGCCGCACATTTAGCTGCAGATTGGGTAAGGTATGATAAAGGCCGTACAAAATATTGGGAAATAGGTAATGAGGTTTACGGAAACTGGGAAGCCGGTTACCGCATAAATACTTCGGCCAACCAGGATGGCCAGGCACAGATACAAGATGGTACTACCTATGGAAATCACTTTAAAATTTTTGCTGATTCGATGCGTGCCGCGGCGACATCAGTAGGTAATACCGCGATTGAAATTGGTGTGGTTTTAGATGCCGCTAACGATCAAAATGTCAGCGGCCAGGTAAGTAACTGGAATGCTAATGTATTGGCTGCTACAGGCAATAGCCCGGACTTTTTTGTGGTGCATAATTATTATACACCTTATGAACAAAACTCGGCGCCTGCGGTAATTTTAGGTACGCCGGTTTCGGGCACACAATCAATGATGGACTGGGTTAAATCATCAGCATCAGGCGCAGGGGTTACCCAAAAACCTGTTGCAATGGACGAGTGGAATATATTTTCCACCGGCTCATCACAAATGGTATCAAATATTGCCGGGATACACGCGGTAATGGTTTTGGGCGAAGTATTGAAAAATCAAATCAGCATGTCATGCCGCTGGGACCTGGCAAACGGATGGTCAAACGGTGATGATATGGGCATGTTTAGCAATTCGGCGCCATACCAGGATGCCGAGCCTAATGCGCCGGCATGGAACCCGCGCCCTGCGTTCTATTACATGCACTATTTCCAGCAATTTATAGGCGACCACCTGGTAAGTTCAACCTCGGGTAACCCAGCAATAATAGCTTACGGTTCGTCATATTCATCGGGACAAGCCGGCGTAATTTTGGTTAATACCACCGCCAGCCAATACACTGCTAACGTAAGTTTTAAGAACTTTGCAGCAGGCAGTAAATATTATTTTTATACCTTGAACGGCGGTACCGATAATGCCCCTTTTTCGCACAAAGTGTATGTAAATAACAGCGGCCCCGCGAGCGATTCGGGCGGGCCATCAAATTATTCAAGTATTCCTGCAAGCACTGCAAATATTAGTGGCGGAATAATTGTAAATGTACCCGCTTACGGAACAGTATTTTTAGTTGCTGACGGTAAATAACCAATTATGAAATCAAAACTGAGAAAAGCATTATTGCCATTTTTATTTTGCTGTGCGATAAGCGGCAATGTATTCGCGCAAAAGTTTGAAGAGTTGGCACAAACGCCGCCTATGGGATGGAATAGCTGGAATACCTTCCAAACCAATATCAACGAGCAAATGCTCAGGGACATGGTGGATGCCTATGTAGCATCGGGTATGCGTGATGCCGGTTATACCTATTTTGTTTTGGACGATGGCTGGATGGCGATGGACCGCGATAAAGATGGTAATTTGGTGGCTGATCCGAAGAAATTCCCCAGCGGCATGAAGGCTTTTGCTGATTATGTTCACTCCAAAGGTTTAAAGTTTGGAATCTATAATTGTGCAGGCACGCGAACCTGCGGTGGCTATCCCGGCACACATGGCTACGAATACCAGGACGCCCGTTTATACGCCTCCTGGGGTGTTGATTATTTAAAATATGATTGGTGCAATACCGATAGCATTAATGCCCGCGACGCCTATTTAACCATGAGTAAGGCTATCCGCGCGGCGGGTAGGCCAATGGTATTTAGCCTTTGCGAATGGGGTAATCATCAGCCCTGGCTATGGGCAAAAAATATAGGCCAGTTATGGCGCACAACCACCGATATACATGCCGGTTTTGATAAGGACTTAAATAATGGCACCTGGTTCTCCTACAGCGTGCTGCATATTTTAGATTTACAGACCAGCATCAGGCAATATGCAGGCCCCGGCCATTGGAACGACCCGGATATGCTGGAAGTTGGTAATGGCATGGCTTATAGCGAAGATAAAGCACATTTTTCGTTATGGTGCATGCTTGCCGCTCCGCTTATTGCCGGTAACGACCTGCGTAAAATGAGCGATGAAACAAAATCCATACTCACCAATAAAGACGTTGTTGCCATTGACCAGGATAGCTTAGGCGTTGAGGCCTATCGTTTTTACTCGTTTGATGGTTTGGAGATATGGGTGAAACCGCTGGCAAACAATGGTGTAGCGGTGTGTTTTTTAAACAGGTCATCGCATCCGCAAAACATTAATTATGAGTGGAAAGACCATTTATTAACTGATTCCGTATCAAAAATTACTATCGATTTTAATAAAACTACTTACTCTCTGCGCGACTTGTGGGCTAAAAAGGATTTAGGTACAACCAGCAAAACCTTTAAATACACCGTAGGCGCGCATGATGTAATTGTGCTCAGGTTAAGCAGGTTATAAACCAATTATTAAATAAAAAGATATGAAAAGGTGCTTCGCCATAATTGCGGCATTATTTTGCGGTACACCCATATACGCGCAAATGATTTATGCGCCAAGCGATAAACTGGCTACCAGCGAAACGGTAGAACTATACAGCAGTATGCAACGTTTAGTAGGCGCCGGCGTATTATTCGGTCACCACGATGATACCGCTTATGGTGTGGGTTGGAAATATGACGACAATCGGTCGGATGTTAAAAGCGTTACCGGCTCCTACCCTGCCCTGTACGAATGGGATTTTGCCAAGATGGAACATAAGCGCGACCGCGATATTAACGGCATGCCTTTTAAATTGCAGCGTAAACTGGTAAGGCAGGCTTATGACCGTGGCGGCATTAACGAGTTTTGCTGGCACTTGGATAACCCATCGGATGGCAAGAGCGCCTGGGATACCTCACAACGTACGGTTGCGGATATTATTCCCGGTGGTTCGCACCATGATGTTTATGTGCAGTACCTGGATAATATTGCCGCGTATGCTAAAACTTTAAAAGGGTCCGAAGGCGAACCAATACCGCTGCTATTCAGGCCATTTCATGAACTAACCGGCACCTGGTTTTGGTGGTGCAAAAACACCTGCACGCCTGATGAATTTAAAACCCTATGGCGATTTACCATTAATTATTTACGCAATACAAAAAAGCTGCATAATTTAATTATTGTGTATTCCGTGGCAGATTTTAACAGCAAAGCTGATTTTTTAGAACGCTACCCCGGCGATGATTATGTAGATATTATCGGCTTTGATAATTATTGCTATAAAAGTGTACCCGATTACCAAAAAAATCTGGATATGCGCATGGGACTGCAACTGCAAATAGCAGCAGAACATCACAAACTGGCCTGCCTTGCCGAAACTGGCTACCAGGAATTGCCAATGGCCGATTGGTGGACGAAAATCATCCTGCCCGAACTGCAAAAATACAGCAATACCTCTTTTATGCTGGTTTGGCGTAATGCCGGGCTGGAACAGTACTTTGCACCATACCCAGGCCAGTTAAGCGCCGAAGATTTTAAGCACTTTTATGGGGATAAACATACGTTATTTCAAAACCGTTTAACGCCTTTGGCGGTGTACGGCAAATACATACCCCCAAGCCGGTAAAGCAGCTTTCTGTATGTTTTCCGCAATTGTTAGCACAATTTTGTCATTAATGCGATAAGCTTTCTACTTAACATATATTAGTTGTGATTTACAATCCAACGCTTATAAAATTACTGCACTAACCAATTACTACAACCTTTTATGAAACGAATACTATTTATTGCCGCCCTGCTATCCGGCACAATTTATGCCAATGCTCAGCATGCAAATACGACGAGCGCTATCGACAAAAAAGTAGATGCCACGCTTGCTAAAATGACTTTGGATGAAAAGATTGGCCAAATGACCCAGGTTACCCTGGATGTGGTGTTAAAAGCCGCCGATGGCAAAGGCGAACTGGATACCGCCAAGCTAAAAGAAGCTATACTGAAATATCACGTAGGGTCGATACTGAATATAAGCGGCGCCGCGTATACCCGCGAACATTGGCACCACATTATTACCGCCATACAGCAAATGGCCGCAACCGATCGACTTAAAATACCCGTTATATACGGCATTGATGCCATGCACGGCATGAACTATGTACAGGGCAGCACATTATTCCCTGCCGAAATTGGCATGGCGGCTACCTTTAACCCCGAGCTTACTTATCGCGAAGCCGAAATAACCGCTTACGAAACCCGTGCAAGTTATATCCCATGGGATTTTTCGCCGGTGCTTGATTTGGGCCGCAACCCGCTTTGGCCGCGTATTTACGAAACTTTTGGCGAAGATCCTTACCTGGCTAAAACCCTCGGCGCATCGGTAATTAAGGGTTACCAGGGCAGTGATGTGAGCAACGAATACAAAGTAGCCTCATGTATGAAGCATTACTTAGGTTACAGCTTTCCGCTGGATGGTAAAGACCGTACTCCTGCCTGGATACCCGACCGCTATATGCGCGAATATTTCCTGCCTTCATTCAGGTCGGCAGTAAACGCAGGCGCTATGTCGGTAATGGTTAACTCATCCGAAATTAACGGCGTGCCGGTACACTCCAGCAAATACCTGCTTACTGATGTATTGCGTGGAGAACTGGGTTTTAAAGGTGTGATTGTTACCGATTGGCAGGATATAAAATACCTGCACGACCGCCATCATATTGCCGCGACACAAAAGGATGCCGTTCGCATAGCCATAAACGCGGGTATAGATATGAGCATGGTGCCAAGTGATTACAGCTTTTACACCTACCTGCAGCAATTAGTTAAAGAAGGCACTATACCCGTTAGCCGCATTGATGAATCTGTGAGGCGGATATTGAAAATGAAATACGAGCTGGGCTTGTTTACAACACCTGTTGGCAACCCAAATGATTATCCCAAATTTGGTTCGGCAGAGTTTACGGCCGCGAGTTTAAAATCAGCAACGGAGTCCATCACCCTGTTAAAGAACAACAATAACATACTGCCGCTTAAAAAAGATATTAAAGTGCTGGTTGCCGGCCCTTCTGCAAACACCATGCAGGCATTGGATGGCGGCTGGAGCTACACCTGGCAAGGTAATTTCAGCGATAAGTATGCAGCCGACAAAAATACCATCCTCAAAGCTATACAACAAAAAATAGGTAAAGATAACGTGAGCTACGAGCAGGGGACATCGTTTGATAGTCTAATGAATGTGGATGCCGCAGTAAAGGCCGCTAAAAAGGCGGATGTAATTGTACTTTGCCTCGGCGAACCATCCTACGCCGAAAACCCCGGCAATATTGATGACTTAAACCTGCCCTCTGCCCAAATACAACTGGCTAATGAATTAGCCAAAACAGGCAAACCCATTATACTGGTGATGGCCGAAGGCCGCCCGCGCATTATAACGGAAGCCGACAGCAAATCTGCCGCTACAATCATGGCCTACCTGTCGGGTAACGAGGGCGGCAACGCGCTTGCAAATATATTATTTGGCGATGCCAACCCATCGGGCAGATTGCCATTTACTTATCCCCGGTATGCAAACGCGTTGGTTAACTACTACCGCAAAAACATCGAGAACGGCAATGGTGACGATGCCCACGGCTACAACCCACTTTATGAGTTTGGGTACGGTCTTAGCTATACTAGCTTCGCTTACAGCAACCTGCACATCAGCCAGCCTACTTTAAAGGCCGGCCAAACCTTAACCGTTACTGTTGATGTTAAAAACACCGGTGCCCGCGAAGGAAAGGAAAGCGTATTGCTGTACACCCGCGAAGAGTACGCCAGTATTACGCCTGATACCAAACGTTTACGAGCTTTCCAAAAGCCAGACCTGCAGCCCGGCGAAACGCGCACCCTCACTTTTAAGCTTACACCACAGGATATTGCCTTCATTAACGATGAGAGCAAGGCGGTTACCGAGGCAGGCGAGTTTAAGGTGGAAATTGGCAACCTGGTGCAAAGCTTTAACTATGTAACCAACGATATACCCGACAGGGCCGGTAAGCTATAAACCAAGTGGAACGCACGCCCATTGATTATCAGTTCATTACAGGTGTTCTGCGGAACGGATGGAACGGTTGGAACACCTAAACCTGACATTAACTTGCGAAGTTTTGAAAACTTCGCAAGTTTGTTATTGCTGAATATTAGATAAAGCAACATGAGAAAGTGCATTTTTACCTTAATTGTAACACTATTAACTTACCACTGCTTTGCGCAGTTAAAGCAATATAACATCACCAGCTATGGTGCGGTGGCCAATTCAGGCGCGGTTTGTACCAAGGCATTACAGGCTGCCATTGATGCCTGTAATGCCAATGGCGGCGGCGATGTGGTAGTGCCTGTAGGTGTATTTTTAATGGGCACCGTGCATTTAAAAAGTAATGTGCATTTATACCTGCAAAGTGGCGCCGTGTTGCGTGGCAGCACCAATTTAAACGATTACGAGCCTTATAAACCCGATTCACCTTTCGCAACTATACACAAGGGCATGTTTTTTACGCAGGATGCCGAAAATGTGAGCATAAGCGGACAGGGGCAAATTGATGGTAACGGAGATAATTTTTTTGAACTGGATAAGGCAAAGAAGCTCGACAGCATCGCTACGCAATACAGCAGGCAAGGCACAAATTTCAGGCATGTGGATTCTGGTATTGGTGATGGCCCCGTAGTGCCTAAAGACAGGCCTTATCAAATGTTTGTATTCAGTAATTGTAAAAGGGTAAGTATACAGGACATATTTATCACCAAATCGCCGTTCTGGTGCATGCACATGGCCGATTGTGACGCGGTAAACATCACGGGCATACGCTTGTGGAACAATTTACTGGCGCCTAATGCCGATGGCATCGATATCACCAGCTGTACCAATGTAATTATTACCGGATGCGATATCCGCGCCGGCGATGATGCCCTGGCCATTGTGGGCTACGACCATCATTTCGAAATACCAGGCTTTGAGCATTTGCACCATCTTTCCGAAAATATTATCATCAGCAATTGCAACCTGCAATCGTACTCAAGTGGTATCCGCATAGGGTTCTTAGACCAGAATACCGTGCGCAACATACAGGTAAGTAATGTAAATATCACTAACTCCACCCGTGGCATAGGTATATTTTTACGTGACCAGGGTTCTTTAGAAAATATCAGCTTCTCTAATATCTATATTGAAACCCACCTGCGTACAGGCGATTGGTGGGGCAACGGCGAGCCGATACACATCTCGGCAATAAGAGGTAAGGAAAACGTAAAGCTGGGCCAAATAAAGCACGTAAGCTTTACCAATATTGTTTGTAAAGGCGAAAACGGCATGCTGTTATACGGCACCAACGAAAGTATTTTGCAGGATATATCCTTTAATCACATCCGTTTTGAGTTTACCGACAGCAAACTGAACGAAGTAGCCGGTGGCAATATTGATTTACGCGGTACTTTACGCCTGCAGGACGGTCTTTTTAAAAGTGATATCCCCGGTTTTTTGGCGCAATATATTGACGGGCTTAGTATTAACGATTTTCAATTAACATGGGATAATCCACGTATGCCCTGGCTGACTAACGGTATTGAAGTAAGTAATTTCAAAGATTTAAAAATCATAAATTTTAAAGGCAGCGGCGCTCCAAACAACCCTAAAGCATACCCCGTGGAAATAAAGCATGGTGAGCAATTTGAAACCGACCTTAAGGCAGCCGCCGTTCATAAAATTGATATACAATAACAGCCATTTTTATATCGCCAAAAATGACAGATACAATTGGGTCGATAGGGTTAGTTATATAAAAACTTATACCCTGAGTAGCTTTCCCTAAACTCTTTTGGTATACAAAGCTTTTTACGCTTAAATACCCGGTTAAAATTCGAGATATTGTTAAAACCGCATTTGTAGGCTATTTCGGCAACGGTATCAGTTGTTTCTATCAGCATCCGGGCGGCGTGGCCAAGGCGTATTTCATTTAAACTTTCAATAAACGTTTTCCCGGTGCGGTGCTTAATAAAGCGGCTGAAAGACGAATCGGGCATATTTACAACACCTGATACATCGCTAAGGCCAATTTGCTTGTCGTAGTGCGCATTCATATATTCAAATGCTTTTTCTATGCGCCTGCTGTTGTAATTAAAGTAGTTATTTGAAAAACTCCCTTCCGAAAGTATTTTCATATCAGGCGAAATAGAAAGATTATGAAGGATGGAGAGTAATTCCAATACCGATTCAAACCCATTTTTTTTATCCAGCGCAATAATGCGGTCCTTTACAGCTGCAATGGCATCCTGCGAAAAAAGCACACCCCTTTGTGAACGTTCAATCAAGCTTTTTACAAAGGTTAGCTGGTTACGGCTCAAAAACCTATCGTCAAACAAGTCTTTATGAAATAACACCGTAGTATCGGCTATGGCCAGGCTGGGGCAACTTTTACTTACCCAGGTATGGCATACGTTAGGGCCTATTAAAACCAGTTCAAGATCGCCAATGCGCTCCATGTGGCTGCCCACAATACGTTTGGCACCCCCGGCGTTAACCAGCAATTTAAGCTCGTAGGCTTCATGATAATGCAGCGGGGCATCGAACCTTGGGTTTGTGGTAGAAAAAACATTTAAACAATCGCCGGGGGTTAGCGGCGTAATTTCGTGCATTACATTACTTTTCATGTTGCTCATCAGATATTCTCTTAAATACTTATGATAAACTGTTAAGTCATTTACCGTAATAAAGATATGCGTACAGCAGTATGCAATTGTGGATTAATAGGGATGCTAATGTCAACCCCTTGTATTTTATTATAAATACCTCATTTACAATAAAATAAGTTTTATTTTTGAGCGAAGCTGTTAATGCAGATAAAGATAGCGTCGACTAAACTTCCGCCTGGTTTTTTGTTTCGCTGTAAGAAGAAGGGGAAACGTTAAATTCGGATTTAAAGGCTTTCACAAAATATTTCTGGCTTTTAAAACCAACTTTATAACATATTTGCGAAACTGTTAAATACCCGTTTTCTAATAACTGGGCCGCGCGTTTTAAGCGCATATGCCGTATAAATTCATTGGGAGTTTTACCGGTTAACGCCAGTATCTTTTTGTAAAGCGTATACCGGCTCATAAACATATCGCCGCTTAGCTCCTCAACCGAAAAATTGGGATTGCCGATATTTTCTTCAATTAAGCGTAATAATTTTTGCAGAAAAGCTTCATCAGGCGATTCCACCTCCACATCTGTGGGTTTTATCTCAACCTGCTTTTGATAGGTTTTGCGCATGTTTTCCTGCTGTACCAGGATGTTTTTGATTTTGGATAACAGTATCTCGAAATTAAAAGGCTTGGTCATGTAATCCGTAGCGCCTGTTTCCAAGCCTTTTAGTTGCTGGCTTTCGCCTATTAATGCTGTTAGTAAAACCACCGGAATATGGGTAGTGCGGTTATCAGCCTTTATTTTTCTGCATAATTCTATGCCATCCATTTCGGGCATGCTAATGTCGCTCACTACAATGTTCGGATGCGAAGCCAGCGTTTTTTGCCAGCCTTCTTTCCCATCGGTAGCCTCAATAATGGTAAATGATGCTTTTAAATTATCCTTTATATAAAACCGGAAGTCGGAATCATCTTCTACAATTAATACAACCGGTTTTTTATTAACCGGGTTTATAGCTTCATCGGGTTGCTTGGTTTCTGTTTCAAATATGTCTTGGTTATGATTAGCGGGGTTAGTACTTTCTTTATTTTTATTGCTAACTTTTAATGGAATAGAAACGGTAAAGCAACTGCCTTCGTTAACCTCGCTATGGGCGCTTATGGTGCCATGGTGCAACGCAACAAACTCCTTTACTATAGCCAGGCCGATGCCGCTGCCTTGGTTTACCATTGAACCGGGAACATCATCCTGGAAAAATGGTTCAAAAATTTTATCGATTTTTTGGGGCGAAATGCCAATCCCGGTATCAATTACTTTAATTTCAAGGGTGCGGCTGCGTTTCCCCAATTCGGCATCTGCGTCAAGCAATACGCTTACATGGCCGCCTGTTGGCGTAAATTTAAAAGCATTTGATAATATGTTGAACAATATGCGCTCAATTTTATCGTGGTCAAACTCACAAAACATTTCATCAACCTCCGTATCAAACACAAAGCTGATGTTCTTCTTTTCGGCAATATCGTTAAACGAGCAGGCAGCATCCCTGATAAATGAAATTATATCGCCTTCTTTTGCATGCAGCTTTAGCTCATGCGATTCCATTTTCCTGAAATCGAGCAACTGGTTAACCATATTTAGCAAACGCCTTGCATTGCGGTTGGCAAATTCCAGTTGTTTTTTTATTTCGGGTTCTTTTATTTGCTTAAGTACCTTATCAACCGGCGCCATTATTAACGATAACGGTGTCCTGAACTCGTGGCTTATATTGGTGAAGAATTTTATCTTCATCAGGTCCAGCTCATGCATCCGTTTTGCCTCTTCGCGTTCTTTTTCAAGCTCAAACTGCGCAGTTAATTTTTGTATGCCCCTCCTTCTTATCAATAATAATCCCCCCAATATTAATACTGCATAAAGCAAGTAGGCTATAGGTGTTTTCCAAAAAGGCGGCGAAATGTGTATATCCAGCGTAATTTCATTGTTTGGGCTACCTTGGTTTAAAGCCCGCACTTTAAAAACGTAATCGCCCGCGTCAAGGTTGGTGTATGTGGCTTTCCTGGTGGTATTATCAGCGTTTATCCAGTCTTTATCAAAATTCTCCATTTTGTACTGGATATTTACCTTGCCGGGGTTAAAATAATTAAGCGAAGCAAATTCAATGGCAAATACGTTTTCGTTATGGTTTAGTGAAATTGATTTGGATGTTGTAATTGATTGTGGCAAAACAACATGCCCGTTAAATTTTTCATTGGGCTTAATACTTTGGTTAAATAGTTCGAAATCTGTAAAAACCAGGTCGGCTGTGTTATTATTTACGTGAATGGCCGATGGCTTAAAAATATTAAACCCATTACCACCGCCAAAAACTAATTCGTGGTTGCCGGTTTTACAAGAGGCGTTTTCTGTAAACTCGCGGCCCTGTAAGCCATCGGTTTCATTGTAATTTATAAAACCAAATTTTAATGAATCACCGGCTTTCGTAACCCGGATATTGGATAAGCCGTTGGTGGTACTTGCCCACATATTGTGCGCATCATCCTCCTGTAAATCCATTATGGTATTATCGGGTAAGCCGTCTTCCTTTACAATATTCTGGAACCTGCCATTGGCGGGGTTAAATATACTTATACCCTCGCGTGTTGTTATCCATATTAAGCCACGGCTATCCTGGAACAGGTTATTGGTACTGTTAGATATCAGGCTGTTAGGGTTGCTATTGTTATGCAGGTAATGTATAAAATGATGGGTTTGTTTTAACAGCACATCCACACCGTATGAGTTGGCTATCCATAAATTATTCCCCCGGTCTTCCAGCAGGGCCGAAATATAATTGGAATGAATAGAATTAGGGCCCAGCATAAAATGGGTAAAAGTATGCGTATCCCTGTTAAAAAGGTTTAAGCCGGCGGCCAATGTGCCAACCCATAGGTTGTGCTGCGAATCTTCGAATATAGAGCATATCCTATCTTCAGATATGCTGCCCGGTACGGCATTATTGTGTTTATAATGGGTAAATGTTTTGCCGTTAAAACAATCTAATCCGCCAAAATAGGTGCCTATCCATAAATTTTGGTCATGGTCAAGGCACATGGTTACTATTACATTATTACATAAACTGTTTGGGTTTGCAGCGTCATGCAGGTAGCTTTTGAATGAATTTTTTTGCCTGTCGAAATAAATAAGGCCGCCGCCATTGGTGCCCAGCCACAAATTGCCCTTTTTATCCTCCACAAATTTATTGATATCATTATAGGGCAAGCTGTTAGGGTCCGACAGGTGATGGGTGTATAGCGGGAATTTGATTATATTTTCG
>Ga0302304_10000526_pt1 | contig 22026 bp, 17 predicted proteins | sample III_Palsa_E2_2_FD_198769 | JGI IMG/M metagenome (GOLD analysis project Ga0302304, IMG submission 198769) | Peat permafrost microbial communities from Stordalen Mire near Abisko, Sweden - III_Palsa_E2_2 | ecosystem: Environmental > Terrestrial > Soil > Palsa > Peat permafrost | place: Sweden...
CCGAAAATGTTAACAAATCCTGCTTGCATCCCCGCAAAGGTAGGTCAAAGAGAAGAAAAATATTTGGCAGATATAAAGTCGCGTATTACCTTTGCAGTCCAATCAACGCGAAAAGTAATACTTAAAAAATATTAGATCGCGAAGTAGAGCAGCGGTAGCTCGTCGGGCTCATAACCCGAAGGTCGGAGGTTCGATCCCTCCCTTCGCAACAAAACCCTGGCATTTGCCGGGGTTTTTCGTTTTAGGGGCTCTCTGATGGCCCTTCACAGCTCGTTAGTAAGAAAGGTTATCAAAGTTATTAGCGGATGGGGGTTGAACATCCCAAAACCAACTGAAAAGAACTACTTCAAGCCCAGGAAGATGAACCTTATCTTGCATATGAGGTTTTCAATATTGTCCTTGGTATTTTTACTTGTACTAAAAGAGGTGAAATTGTTTAGTCCCAAAGTATATCTGCTGATGAATGTAAATGTTTCAGTTTCTTTGATATTTGGAGCGCAACCTGAGATTTACATTATGATGAATTGATAGGAACATTTTCAATGTTCCATAGGGGCGTGAAAAAAAGTAAGTAGGACTGCCGGGAGTAGCGCGGGGCACTATAAAGATAAAAAATTGACAACCAATATATTAAGAAGCAATTCCACAAATGTGACAAAAATAGTGGCCAAGACCATAATTTATGTTTCACATATTCAAACTGTCGCCTTATTATTGTAGTAGCAATAAAACAGAGCGCCCCCGCTTTTGGAAGGCGAGGGCTTTTAAGATCGATTTGACGCATCTCAAGATTTGGACTCTTGATTGTCGCACCGCCAAACATTTCTTATCTCCGTTTTAAGTTGGATTGAACCTGTTATCTTATTACCGCTTGTTTCCGCAAGCGGTTTTTTATGGCCACTAGTTTTCCGGGGCGTCCGTATAAGTAGCTGTTACAATTATAGCATTCCACTTTGATTTCTGAGAAAATTACTTATCAACACACTGTTAAAGAGACTGCCACAAAACTAGATACTTCTTTTGTACTAAATATTTAATGTGTGAGTTATACACAGTTTTATTTTTTGCTTCGCGCTAAGGGAAGTAAAAATTCTAAATTGGATCTGACCGCTTTGAACCGTTTTTATCATATGCCGGACTAAATATCCTAGTAGCCACCGAATCTTTTACCGGAGTTTGATAATACCAGTTACCAACGCAGCCAGTTCCTGAGTCTGTTTTGCCATTTCCACGTCCATCTTATATAGCGCATAAGATTGATGTGCTAAGTCGACAGTGTATTGAGAAAGAGTGTCTAAAACATCGCTTAATAATTTCCCTTTAAGCGAGAGAAATAGGGTAATAAGGTCTACAATTAGAGAAAAAGAGCTACGAATGCCTGAAATTCGTAAATGTGAAATATTGAAACCTTGAGATCATGATCTGACGTACTGAAAGAAATTAATGCTATAGAAGAGGAGTGTAATTGCTTAAAATCCAAATTAACATAATTTAATGTTCTAATATTTTCTTATTAGGAACAATGACTATACCTTAAGCGATCAAACACCAAACACCTCATATGAAGCATTACCTCTGGTTCGGCTGTATAACAGCCCTATTTACCATTACGTCCTGCCAAAAAGAAATGTCACCTAGACAAGCCAACGACGGCTCTTTATCAGTTGCTACAACTGATATAACCGGAGATACTAATTCAGTAAGTCTTTCAGCCGCATCCCAACTGGCAATGGGGTTTTTGAAAGACAGGAATAAGAGTGTTTCTTATACGATTAATAGTTCACAAACAATTACCGACAAAGAGGGGCTTCCGTACTTTCACGTTGTAAATATGGACCCGGGCGGCTTTGTTGTATTATCAGCATCAAAGTTGTATCCATCCATTCTTGCTTATAATGATAAAGGATATTTTGGCATTGATAACCCACCTATAGGTATCAGGAGGTGGCTAAATAAACATGCTAGTAATATCCAGGGGGTTCGTAATTTAAACACTGCCAAACTAGACTCAATTAGAACCAAGAATAAAAGGCAATGGACGGGGCTATTACACAAGTATGTACCCTCTTTTAGACAACCGGCAACATCACTAAAAAGCGACTTGCTAATTCAGCCAACTCCCGCCACTTCGATTAATCCCCCTCCTCCTCCGACCTTTACGATTGACGGATACTTTACGGTCGCGATAAACATCGGCCCCCTATGCGGTACAAGCTGGGATCAGGGTTGTAATTATAATACTTACTGTCCTACGAATGGAGAAACCCCAACAACAGCCAACAATTGCGGGCATGATGTTGCTGGATGTCTTCCGGTATCTATGGCACAAATCATGTATTTCTGGAAACTTCCCGCCAGCTATAACATGGAAACTACAATGAGTCTTACTGCTGGAACTCCGTCAGAAGCACAGTTAATTGGTGATATTGGATCACACACTGTAGGGTCTGGCACATTTGCTTCCTATAGCGCCGGCAGTACCACTTGCGACGACACTTATTGTGCCGATGTTTTTAGTGATTTTGGTTACAAAAATGTATCAAGATCAGAAACGATATCTGCCCAGGAATTAAGCGGTGCTCAAAACGGCACTTCATATTCAACGCTATTGATTAACGAGCTCCTAAATAACCAGCGCCCTTGTATTATAACCGGATCAACCGGCGAAAACGACATTATAGGAATCGGCTATACCCCTTATACAGATAGGCATTCCTGGGTTTGTGAGGGTATTCAACAAACCCAGTACTGGGAAACGATAACCGAAACCACTTACGGGACCCTAGGAGGCATCATAGACCAATATACATACTCCAATTATCTTTCTGCTTCAGCCAGTATGCTTTATATGAATTGGGGATTAGGAGGTGTAAGTAATGGTTGGTACAACAGTACTACCGATTACTCTGACGACTATTCTGCTGGTAAGGATTACTCTTATTTTCAAACCATTGTATACAATATTTATCCTTCCTAGTAAAAACTTAGTAAAACACTACAGTACTCTAATTTGTGAATACATTAGCATCAACTAATATTTGCCAATATTTTTAAATATTATCTTTAATCAAAGTGATGTACATGAGACTTTCAATATTGGCCTTTGCGTTTTTATCTGTAATAACAAGTTGCAGCAAAAGCCACACGTCGGAAGGTTATTCAAACTTGGCAATAATACATTATGAAGATTCGTCAGGAAATAATCTATTTACTGGTGGCCAAAATGGATTTGTTGTCGATAGTGTTAGAATATACATTCTTCAGGGCGATGTAAAGACATTAATAAATACAGCGAAACCAGGATATGTACCGACAAATCCTAATGGATATTCATATTGGGAAGGCCCTCCAAATGAACCCTATGCAACTGGGTTAAGCATCGAAACCGATTTTGGAATTGTCAATGATAGCTCTTCTTTATTGGTTCATCTTAGGCAAGGCATAGATGATACCTTGACTTCCCTTTATGACAACAGTCATCATTATATGCTTTATGCGTGGTATAATGGAGTGCCTGAACTGACTATTCAGAGTACAACTGCTGAGTTTACAATTGTGAAGTAATTTAATTTATCATTTTAAGGAGAAGGGCGGTTACTTATCGTCCTTCTTTTTATTTTTGATTCTCCTCAGTTTATCTTGCCCTCAGGCTCATTGTAAGCAGATACCTTGACTTATTGGTAATTCTCGACCATAGAGCTTGAAAATTGACTTTTGAAGCTGGTGGTCGTAAAGAATTTCAACCGCTTTTGACAAACTTGCAATGGCCGCCCTCTTTTTTAGTTTACCATCTCTTTCCCGGGAGACCCCCTTTTAATCCACCTGAACCACAGTCATGCGCTGCCGGACGATTTGGACGACTCTTCCATTTTGTTGGACAATATGGATCTGCCCGATAGTACGCTCCGGAGGATCAAGACGTTGATGGAAGCGCACGCCAACGGCCTCACGGGGACCCTGCACACCGGCTATTCCCGTTATAAGGCGCTGCTGGTTGTTGGGGGCCTGTTCCATCCCGGCCCTCGATTCGTTAAAACCCCTCCTGCTGTCCGAGACCCGGGCAGTCCTTGCCCATACGGATTCGTATATGGATCAGGTCTTGTTGTCAAGCACGCTCCTTCGACTGGGAGCGCCCCCTTCCGGGATCCCTCCTATCCTTATTCGTAGCCTGGACGAAGACGACGCTTCCTTTGTCTTCTTTATCGCCAGTTTCTCTGATTATTTTCGCAATCCTTTCCGGCGGATATTCCTCCATAACCGGTTTATCCGGTATGAATTCCGTTCTGTGGCATACAACCGGTTTTTATTGTTGGAATACATGGTCCTCAGACGTCAGGCGATAAGCGCCACCACAGGCAATTAGTCTATTTTTGTAGGCTGAAAACCCTGCCAGATCTATATTCCTGGCCAGATTCGGCGTGTAACGCCCTGTAGTCCGCCACATGAAATTACCTGGATTCCCTTATCCACATCTGTTAATATCTAACTCTTCTAAATGTTAAAATGATTTAGAACATTTGTAAGGTAAAATGAAAAACCGCCTGATCCAAACAAGCGGTTCGAAAAGGTTTTTATCAACCCCGATAAGAGATAGAGGAATTTGCGGTTCCAACTTACGCGGGTCCAAACCGCGCACTGCCCAAATCCCTTCTATTTACGCCCTCGCTTTCCAAAAGCGGGGGCTTCTTTTTGTCGTTACATTTGTAACTACAATGCAATAATAAGGCGAAGGTCTGAATATGCGAAAGATTGACCATTTTCCATAGTTATATTTTTATTCACACCGGTGGATTTCTTTTTTTTGACCTTGATTATCAACGACTATCGGGGGTGTTGACTATAGCCGTTCTGATGGTCAAATTCAGTTCTTCAAGGCAATCTGTGGGAATGTTTCATCTGATACATTAAGCGTATCTCTAGGATGGCTTCATGCCCCTACCCCTTCTTCGACACCGAACTCGACCCCGAAGACCTGACATTCACTACTTCTGCTTCGCCTTTATAGTGGACATCAGAAGACCCGCTGGCAGCCACTCTCAGTTCTTTATTGACGGTTATATAGACATCGGAAGAACCGCTGGCATCGATGGTGCAGTTATCAACGACCAAGTCGTACCCCTTCACATCACTGGCTCCGCTGAGCCCGATCCGGAGATTCGTGGCCGAGCCCTGGATCTTGACGTCTGAACTCCCGCTCTGGCTCAGGCCCAGCTGACCTACTTTCACTGCCCCTTTAAAATCGCTGGAACCGGAAAGATCGATCTTCAGATTATCGGACTGGATGCTTCCGTCCACGTACATATCACTGGATCCGGAGGCAGTCAGTTCATCCAGCATCTTAAAAGACACAAAGGCCTTGATCTTCCTGTCTGTCCATACCCAATTCATGTGAAACCCCTTGGTCTCAAAGTAGATGAGTAGCACCCCGTTTTCGACCCTGGTAATGATGCGGTCGCGTAAGGCCACATCCATGGCGCTCACAGCTACTCCGTCCTCATTTCCCTGCTTCAACACCAGGTCTATGGCATTTGACACATGAATAGCATGAAAGGGACCCACTACCCGCTTTTGTACATTGGGCGCCTTCACGAGCAACTGGCCCTGGTCAGCATTCTGGGTCTGGTCCTGGGCGTGGATACCCGTAAAAGCAAGGACGGCAGCGGCCACCAATAGCGTTTTCCTTATAAGCATGGCTGTAATATTTATAGTAATACGCACGTCGAATGGTAAAAGTTACGAGGGTTATCTGTTTTATTTCTATTAATTTTGCGCTTTGCATCTGGATGCATGGCACGCTCACAAGAGTGTGCCGTCATTTATAACAACAGATTCCTCGGGGTGCTTAATGGCGGAGACGTCCGCCAAGCTGAGATCATACCCGTAGAACCTGAACAGGGTAATGCCTGCGCAGGGAAAGGTGAAACCGCCTCATGGCGCCAGTCTCGCTTCCTTTACCATCGCAGCATTTCTCAAATCAATTTTTCAACACTAAAAACCGAAAGGAAAATGAAAAAATTGTTTTGGGCGATGTGCTTATCATGCAGTACCACACTACTGCAGGCACAAGCCGTTTTACATGGAACAGTCATTGATTCCGCGTCCAGGGAACCCCTGGCCGGCGTATCCGTCCATCTTGGAAAAACATTGGATGGAAGGAAAGTGTACGAAGGCGGAGGGGTCGTATCCGACGAATCAGGCGCCTTCCTGCTGCGGGTCCCTAAAAATGGAGATTATACGCTTATTATCAGCGAGATAGGGTATAAAACGAGGTTCCTTCCCGGGCGCGCCGCCGAAAGCAGTACAACGGCCACCTATACCTTGTCCAAATGGGAACTTTTCCTGCAACCCATAGAAATTAAAGCCCTGAGAGCGGGGGATAAGACCCCTTTCAGCGCTACCACACTGGCGGCAAAGGACCTGGAAAAAGACAACGTCGGTCAGGATATTCCGTACCTCCTTGACCAGACCCCTTCTACGGTCATTAATTCCAATTCGGGGAATGGGGTAGGTTATACAGGCATCACCATCAGGGGCGTAGACCAAACCAGGATCAATGTCACCCTGAATGGCATCCCGATGAATGATGCGGAAGACCAGGGCGTTTATTTTGTAGACCTCCCCGATCTGGCTTCTTCTATCAGCTCCATGCAGGTCCAACGGGGAGTGGGGACCTCCACCAACGGGGCCGGGGCATTCGGTGGGTCCATTAATATCAGTACGAGTGATTTCAATGACAAACCATCCGGGGAAATTAATAATAGCGTAGGATCTTACGACACCTGGAAAAGCACTGTCAAAGCGGGGTCGGGATTGATTGACGACCACTTCACGATTGACGCCCGCCTCTCCAGGATCACCAGCGCCGGCTATGTGGACAGGGGATCGAGCGACCTGAAATCGCTTTACCTGTCAGGCGCCTACCTGACGCCAAAATCCTCTCTGCGTTTTAACCTCATCACAGGAGTGGAAAAGACCTACCAGACATGGAACGGCGTTCCAGAAGCCAAGCTGTTTGGAAACAATACCGATCTGCAGCAATATTATGACCAGAACAAGGGCTCCTCGTTCTTTACGCCCGCCGACTCGGTGAACCTGTTTACGGCCAATCCGAGGAAGTATAATTACTTCACCTATCCAAATCAGACGGACAATTATCAGCAGGATTATTACCAGCTCTTATTCAATCATACTGTCAATGCCCACTGGGATCTCAATACAGCAGGATTTCTAACCAGGGGCAAAGGATACTATGTTGAATATTCGCCTCAGCAACCGTTTTCGGGCTATGGCCTGCCCAATCCCGTATACAATGGGGACACCATCACCAGCACGGACCTGATACAACAGTTATGGCTGAATAACTGGTTTTATGGGGGTATCGCCTCACTACAATATCATTCGGCAAAAGACCAGTTCATTTTCGGAGGAGGCTGGGACCGGTATGACGGAGAACATTATGGGATTGTCACCTGGGCCCAAACGGGTTTCCCCAATGACTATCAGTATTACTATGACATAGCCCATAAAACGGACTGGAATGTATATGCCAAATGGCAGCACCGTTTCAACCAGACCTGGAGCTCGTTTGCGGATATTCAAAACCGGACGATTGAGTATTACATCAACGGCTTTGATGACAATCCGGGCTTATATGTACACAAGGCCTTCGACTTCGTCAATCCCAAGGCAGGGATCAGTTTCACGGGTCATCACGGGTGGAACGGTTACCTTTCGGTGAGCATGGCCGCCCACGAACCGAATCGGGATGATTTTGAAGCCAACGAGCAAGAACAACCCAAGGCAGAACACCTCACAGACCTGGAAGTGAATATCGGCCGGAAAAATTCCCTGTTCAGCTGGAATGTCACCACCTATTACATGAGCTACAAGGACCAATTGGTGCTCACCGGGAAAATCAACTACGTGGGAGAATACACCAGGACCAATATTCCTGATAGTTACCGCGCAGGCGTTGAAGCCCAGGGAACCTTAAGGCCCGTCAGTTGGTTTGACATCAATGCAAACCTGACCCTGAGCCAAAATAAGATCAGCAACTTCACTGAATTCCTGGACGATTACGACAACGGGACACAGAAAGAAAACCTCTACCATTCCACCGATATTGCCCTTTCCCCTGACATTATCGGGGCGGCAACGGTGGATTTTACCCCTGTAAAGGCACTCACTATCAGCCTGATCAGCAAATATGTCAGCAGGCAATACCTGGACAACACATCCAAGCAGTCCAGGAGCCTGGACCCCTTTTTCTATGAAAATACCCGGATCGTATGGACGCTTCCCCAGCCCTTGTTCAAACAAGTACAGGTGATCTTCATGGCGTATAACTTATTGAATGCCCGGTATGAACCAAACGGGTATAGCTCCAGCTATATCAGTAATCAGCAAGTGGTAACATCCAATTTCTATTTCCCTGCCGCGCCCACCAACATCATGGCAGCCGTCAATATTACATTATGACCGCTTATCCGCCAGATACTAATGATAGGCATCCTTTACATGCGCAAACTTACGCATAATGCACATCCGTATAAATACGTAAGTGTCGAAAAAACACGACCCTACAATGGATAAAACCAAAGCCTGCAGGACTTCCTGCGGGCTTTTTTCATGCTCCGCTTAACCACTCGTTAGCAAATGCGAAAACAATGTTATAACGATTCTTCCGTAACTTACGTCCTTCGTGCAAACGATAAAATTACATCTGTACCTTACCTCCGAACTCGCTTTCCATTGAACGTATTAACTAACAATAAGAAGTTGAAAGTAGAGCAACCTGGTTTTTATAAGCTCCTGATTGAAAACAGCAAGGAGATCATTTGTCTTCAAAACGAGGACGGTAGCTTTATATATGTCAACCCAGCCTTCTCAGAGATTTCAGGATACGCTTCAGCAGATATTACCGGCAGCTTACCTTACGAATGGCTGCATCCCGATGACAGACCCGGCGTTGTCCATGAAGTCGGGGAATTGCTCGCTCATTGGAAAACGCATAAAGCAGACAACTCCATAAGGGTCAGGTACCGCGTCCGGTGCAAAAACGGTCGATATAAATGGCTCCACGCCCATATCACCTTTATTGAAGATGAATGCACGGGGGCTGCGCAATTATTGACCAATGCCCAGGATGTTACCTTCTACATGGCCCTGGAAGAAGAATTGCTTACCCTCAATAAATTGTCGGAGAACAGCAATGCGATTGCGGGGATCGGAGGATGGCAATGGGACCTTGAACCGGATCGGCTGATCTGGTCCAATGAAGTAAAGAACATACATGAAGTTCCCCTTGATTATACGCCCACCATTGATGAATCGATCCTGTTCTATACCGCCCCTGCCAAACTGATGAAAACGGCAGCGATCGATAAAGCCATACGGGATTTGGAAGGATGGGATATAGAATTACCGCTTATCACTGCTAAAGGGAACAAAAAGTGGGTCAGGACCCAGGGGGTGGTCGAAGCGCAAAATGGAAAAGCGGTCAGAATATATGGAGTCCTCCAGGATATTACAGCTGCTCACCAGATCCAGGAGCAGATCAAGCTGAATGACTCACGCCTCCGGCTGATGCAGTTCTCTATAGATCAGGCATCCCTGCCCATGTTATGGGCTGACCCCGATGGCACTATTTCCTACATCAATGAAAGCGGGGCACAGTTGTTTGAGTGCACCAGGGAACAGGTAGTAGGCAAAAAGGTATGGTCGTTTTATCCCACCGCTACTGCAGAAAGTTATGGCAGCTTCTGGGAAAGGGTAAAAGGGGAAAAAGTGATCAATGTCCACCAATCCTTCTATAATAGCGCCGGCAAACTGATTGAAGTAGAAGTAACCGCCAGTTATATTTCTTATGGAGACCAGGAATCCAATATCGTCTTTTTCCAGGACGTCACGGAAAGGATTCAATCCGAACGCATCCTGGTGGAAAGCGAAAAGCGCCTCCGCTATGCCCTGGAAGGAACCGGAGGGGGCCTTTGGGACTGGAACGTCGTCAGCGGAGACGTATATCTTTCCACCGTATGGAAATCGATGCTGGGTTTTGGAGATACGGAACTGGAAAATAGCTACCACACATGGTACGGACATATTCACCCGGAGGATAAGTCAAAACTGCTGCAGACTTTACAGTCGGTACAGGAGCCATCCAATAACAGTTTTTCATTCCTGCACCGGTTACGCTGCAAAAACGGCGCTTACCGATATATCCTCAGCAAGGGAATCGTCATCCAACGGAATGCCCTGGGAAAACCAGAACGTCTCATCGGCATCAACAGCGACATTACAGAGCAAATACTTACACAGGAGAAATTAATTGAAACCCAACAGCGCGTCCACCATGCCTTTTTCCACTCTGGCAGCGGCATGGCCCTCGTAGCGCCCAATGGAGGATGGATGGACGTCAATGACGCCCTTTCTCAGATCACCGGGTATTCAAGGACGGAATTACTCCAAATGAGGTTTCAGGACATCACTCATCCCGATGACCTGGCGGAGGACCTGACCGGCCTCCAAAAATTAATCAACGGTAAAGTACACACGCATACGATGGAAAAAAGGTATACCCACAAGCAGGGATATACCATATGGGTCAACCTTAACGCCACCGCAGTGAGGAATAAAGAAGGGGAAGCGGTCTTCATGGTATCCCATATCCAGGATATCACTTCATTGAAAACGGCGCAACAATCATTGGAAAGGCAAAATTTACGCCTGACTTCGAGTGCCGAACACCTGACCCGTAAAAACAGGCAACTGGCGGAATTCTCCCAGATCCTGTCACATAACCTCCGGGCCCCGGTCAGTAATATCAACATATTGTTGCAGTACTACCGTGTAGCAGAAACCCAGGATGATAAGGAAGAATTGGTGGAATTGCTCACCCAAAGCGCCAATGCCCTTTCCCAAACCCTCAATGAACTATCCGAAGTTATTAAAGTTCAACAATACAAGCATATACAAAAAGAAGAACTCAGCTTCGAACAGGTATTTGAGAAGGTGAAGAAGATGCACGTGCCGCAGATCGCCGATCTGAAGGCCTCCGTCCGCTGCGACTTTTCCGCCGCCCCCCTCATCGATTACCCCTCTATTTACCTGGAAAGTATATTGATGAATCTGCTGAATAATGCTTTGAAATACAGCGCTCCGGAAAGGTCCCCGGTCATAGAGGCCCGGACATTCTGGAATAACGGCAACCTGATGTTTGAAATAAAGGACAATGGACGGGGCATTAACCTGGATAAGCACAGCCAAAATATTTTTAAGCTCTACAAGACATTTCACAAACACCCGGATTCCAAAGGATTGGGATTATATATGACCAAAAATCAGATAGAAGCAATGGGCGGCAAGATCTTTGTGGAAAGTAAGGAGTGTGAAGGAACCAAATTTATTATTAACTTCAATCAATACCAGGCATCCAATGCAGAATAAAATTCAGATAGCGGTTGTAGACGATGATAAGATCTTCCAGCTCATTACGAACAAGACGCTAAACACCATAGAGCAGGTCAGCAAGGTATTGCAGTTCTATAACGGTGAAGAAGCACTCATCTATCTGCAAGAACATGCGGGAGAGCCGGACCTGCTCCCGGATGTCATACTATTGGACATTAATATGCCCGTAGTGGATGGCTGGACCTTCCTGAAAGACTACGTCGCCTTCGAAGAACAATTAAGCAAGTCGATCTCCATCCATATGGTCAGTTCTTCTATTGACCCAAAAGACATTGAGCGCGCCACCAGTAACACGACGGTACAGGAGTATATTATCAAGCCGGTCACCAAGGATAAATTGATCGACGTCATCAAACAAAAGGCTACCGAAGCATAAGTTCCAGGGGCTGGGTTCCGGGAAAATCCCGGCCGCAGCATAAATAGAGATGGGGCCACCTGGCGAAGGGGCCCCATCTCTATTTATAAAAACGGATTGTACCATAGCGGGCCACAGGCCCGCAGCCCGAAGGGCCCTCATTAGCGGAGATTTGGCGAAGGGCTATATTCTTCAACATAGCCCTTCGCCAAATCTTACTGCGCCGGTAACATAATGGCTGTAAAGCTTTTGCTTTCAATAGCCATCTGCAGGGCAGCCTTCTGTATGTCAGCGCCAGTCAGCGCCTCTACGTGCTTAATGTAATCCAGGATCCACTCCGGGTTCTCATTCAACAGGTAGATATTATGCAATGCTTCTGACCAATATTCGTTTTGCTTGCTGTCAGTAATATATTTTTCCTTCCACTGCGCCTTGACTTTTTCCAAATCCTGGGCGGTAGGTCCTTCCTTACGGATCTTGTCCAGTTCTTGTTCAAAGGCCGCCAGGAGCGTATCCACTTTGTCCGGATTGCAGGGAAGCTGAAGGACCAGAGAGGCATTTTCGTAGGGGTACCGGTTACGGCTTCCGTAAATGCCCCCGCTGTAGATACCGCCTATCTTTTCCCGGAGGTTCTCGATAATGCGGATATTGAGCACTTCAGCAAGCCCGTCCAGTGATAAGTTTGATTGGTCGCTGTAAGGCAACTCCGTATTGTAGAATTTAAGGATCAAGCCTTTTTTCTCCTTCCCTTTGTGGACCGTGAGGGTGGTTCCTTTCTCCAGGGGGCGAACACCATTGTCTTTAAAAGCATAGGTTTTACCGCCGGCAGGCAATGAACCCAGGTAGGTCAGGAGGAGGGGTTTTATTTTCTCTATATCAAAACTTCCCACCAGGGTAAACTGCATGCCTCCTGTTTCCGTGAATTGCTCTTTGTAAATCTGCAATATCCTGTCCAGACTGAGGGACTGGAAATAGGAAGGATGGGGGACTAATATGGGGGCCATGGGGTTGCCCTGATAAAGTACGCTACCCAGGGTATCTATAAAGGCAGCCTGGGGATTCGACATCATGAATTGCACAGCCGTCGCCTGCTTGGTCCGGAAAGCATTGAACAAAGCGGTGTCCTTCCGGGGCTGCGTGCAATACAGGTTCACCATCTCCAGCATGGTTTCAAAATCCTTCACGCTACTGGTTCCGCTGACGGTCGAACTCAGTTCACCCAATTGCACAGACGCGCTGGCCGTTTTCCCTGCATTTGCCTTTTTCAGGTCAGTGGGAGAGAAATCCCCGATACCCATTTGAGAAATGACGTTGGCGGCGTATTGCGCATTATACCTGTCGGACACCCCATACTGATTAACTCCCCCTTTGCGGAAGCCTGTCAACAGGATCTCGTCATTTTTAAAATCGGTGGGTTTAAGGATCACCTTCACTCCATTGGCAAAAGTCAGTTCCGTGGTTCCCAAAAGGGTATTCTTATCTTCTTTAACGATCTTACCCGGCTGCGGCTTGTTTATGATCAGATCGGTCGCTACCGCTTTCTCTTCATAAGGCTGCACCGGTATCTTTTCCGCCTCGTCGGCTATAGCGAGTAACCCATCGTTCGTAGGCAATGTCAGGTTCCCTTTCTCAGGTCCCATCAGCAGTACCAGCCGGTTGGGGCTCTGTTTAAGCGAAGCGGTAAGGGCACTTACTTCCTGGGCGCTGATCCCGGGCAGCAATTCGGTGTAATATCGGAATTCATTCTCCGCCCCCGCGATGGGTTCGTGATCCAGGAAATTTTGTATGTATTCTTCCACAAAATCACCCGATTCTGTTTTATTCCTTTCTTGGTAGGCTTGTTCCGCCTCGCTGAGGAGGGACTTCTTGGCCCTCTGCAACTCGCTGTCGGTAAAGCCAAATTGCTTCACCCGCTCGACTTCTTCTATCAGGGCATCCAAGGCGGGTTTTACCCCATCTTTACCCGCTGCCGCACTTCCATAGAATACTTCATATTCCCTGGATACTTCCGAGAATGAAGCGCCTGCCCCCAGGAAAGGAGGATTTTCCTTTTGTGTCAATTCAGAAAGACGCTGATTCAGCATAATCCTGAAAAGATCTTTCAGCATATCCGACCTGAAGTCACCCAGCGTGCTGATCCATGTCTTTTTTTCGAAAGAATAGAACATCTGCACGTTGTAGCTGGTGGCCTCCTTGTCAGTCACCACCAAGCCTTCTGAGGCTGTCCGCTGGGCCACCGGGGCATAAAACCTGGGCAGCTCGGGAGAAGGGTTGGTCAATCCGGCGAAATGCCCTTTTATCATGGCCTCTGCCTTAGCGGGGTCTATATCTCCTACTACAACGACCGCCATCAGGTCAGGTCTGTACCAGTCGTGATAGAATTTCCGAAGGGTGTCAGGATTAAAGTTCTTAATAATGGAGTCCAGACCGATCGGTAACCGATCCGCATAAAGGGAACCGGAGAACAGAGCGGGAAAATATTTGTCCCTCATGCGTTGACCGGCGCCTTTTCCCAGGCGGCTTTCCTCCAGGATGACCGGACGCTCTTCGTTAATGTCCTGGGTGGTATAGGAAACATTATGGGCCCAATCTTCCAGGATCATGAAACCCGTATCGAGGTTCCCCGGCTTGTCTGTGGGGATCGGCAGGATGTATACTGTCTCATCAAAACTGGTACTTGCATTCAGATCAGCGCCGAATTGAACGCCTATGCTTTGCAGGAAACTTACCAGGTCATTTTTCTGGAAGTGCTTGGTTCCGTTAAAAGCCATGTGTTCGCAAAAGTGTGCAAGCCCACGTTGGTTTTCATCTTCCAGAATGGATCCTGCATTGACCACCAGCCTTAGTTCTACTTTTCCGGCCGGTTGGGCGTTCTTTCGGATATAATACGTCAACCCATTGTCCAGGTGACCGATTTTTACCTGGGGATCCGTAGGTATCAGGGTGTCCAGTTGAACCTGAGCCCTGGCCCCCAAACCAAGGAGCACTATTCCAAAAGAAACAAAATATTTATGCAGTATCATACGCATGATGGACGGTTTATTTAGATGAATGAGTCGGCTAATCTACGCAAAATAGGAATTGCATTGATTTACATCAACATGCTATAATTTTAGGACATGGAAATTCCCGCATTTACGATACTGATCATAGGAGGAGGTCCCATTGGCATGGCATGTGCTTTAGAGGCCCAAAAGAAAGGACTGGATTACATTATCATTGAAAAGGGATGTCTGGTAAACAGCCTCTACAACTATCCTTCCGGCATGACTTTTTTTTCCACGTCCGAACGGCTGGAGATCGGGGGCGTTCCCTTTGTATCCAACAGTGTAAAACCTACACGTTCCGAGTCCCTGGAATATTATCGTCGTGTAGCCCTTTCGGCTCAGATGCACATGCGCCTCTTTGAAAAGGTAGAAAAGATAGCGTCTCAGGACGCTCAATACCTGGTTACTACTTCCAAAGGACAATACCTGGCCACCCATATCATCATTGCCACCGGCTTTTACGATATCCCGAACCTGATGGGTATTCCTGGCGAAGAGCTGCCCAAGGTGAGGCATTACTATCACGAACCTCATTTTTATGCCTTGCAAAAAGTGGTTGTCGTAGGAGCGGCGAACTCTGCTGTGGACGCCGCCCTGGAAACTTACCGGAAAGGCGCCCACGTAACGATGGTGATCCAGGGAGAAGGAATTGGCCACAGGGTTAAATATTGGGTCAAACCGGATATTGAAAACCGAATCAAAGAAGGCAGTATCAAAAGCTATTTTCATGCGCACCTGACCGCTGTGCAGGAAAAGTCCGTCACCATCAGGACACCCGAAGGGCCTGTCACCATTGACAACGACTATGTGCTTGCCATGACAGGCTATCAACCCAATTTTGCGTTTCTGGAAGCAGCAGGCATCCATCTCTCTGCCGACGATCAGCGGATCCCCTATTATAACCCGGAAACAATGGAAACGAATGTTCCAAGGGTCTATCTGGCCGGCGTTGTTTGCGGGGGCATGAATACCCACAAATGGTTTATTGAGAACTCCCGGATACACGCGGAAACGATTATCGCTGCCATATGCAGCGAGTAATTTCCGGGCCATTGGGCCTACTTTTAATATCCAAATTATTTGGTAAAAAAGCGCCCAAATCGACTCTTTCCCATTCAAAAAGGGACTTTTCTATACCTTTACGCCTGCAATTTCAGCACTAATAACTTTTATTTAATATGGCAGACATTTTTGATAAATTACTGAAGCACCTCGGACCCATCGGACAACACAGGCAAAGAGCGCACGGATACTTCGCATTCCCTAAACTGGAAGGTCCTATAGGCCCAAGGATGATCTTCAGGGGAAAGGAAAAGATCGTGTGGAGCCTCAATAACTACTTAGGGCTCGCCAATCATCCCGACATCCGGCAAGCGGATGCGGAGGCTGCTGAAAAGTTTGGTCTGGCCATGCCCATGGGGGCGCGAATGATGAGTGGGAACAGTGAATATCACGAAAAACTGGAGCAACAGCTCGCTGCCTTTGAAAACAAACAAGACGCTTTCCTGCTGAACTATGGCTACCAGGGCGTGGTAAGTATCATTGACGCCCTTTGCAGCCGCCACGACATCATTGTCTATGACGCGGAGTCGCACGCTTGCATCATTGATGGTGTAAGGCTTCACGCAGGACACCGGTATGTCTACAAGCACAACGACCTGGAAGATTTTGAAAAACAACTTCAACGGGCTACCAGCCTCGTGGATAAACAACAATCCGGAGGAATCCTCGTGATCACCGAAGGTGTTTTTGGGATGGGCGGGGACCAGGGCCGGCTGAAGGAAATTGTGGCCCTGAAAAGCAAATATAACTTTCGCCTGTTCGTGGACGACGCCCATGGCTTTGGCACCCTGGGTAAAACCGGGGCAGGGGCGGGGGAAGAACAGGGCGTTCAAGACCAGATTGACCTCTATTTCTCTACTTTTGCCAAAAGCATGGCCTCCATCGGAGCTTTTGTCGCCGGAGACAAGGAGATTATAGACTACCTGCGTTACAACCTACGCTCCCAGATCTTCGCCAAGAGCCTCCCGATGCCGATCACCGTGGGAAACCTGAAACGCCTGGAATTATTGCGGAATCGCCCTGAATTGAAAGAAAAGCTATGGTGCAATGTCCGGCAATTGCAAAGTGGATTGCTGGAAAGGGGATTTGACATTGGGGCCACCAATTCTCCGGTCACTCCTATTTATATGAAGGGGGACGTGCCTGAAGCCACGGCCATGGTGATGGACTTGAGAGAAAATTATAATATATTCTGTTCCATCGTAGTATATCCGGTTATTCCTAAAGGGCAGATTATTTACCGGATTATTCCCACTGCAGTGCATTCAGATGAGGACATCGTCCTCACTTTGGAGGCATTTGAAGCTACAAAGAAGAAACTGGATGCAGGAGATTACAAGGTAGAAGCTATTCCTGACATGGCGGAAGCATGATGCTAAATCATTTTAGTGTTGTCAGGAGCCCGACGCTAAATCATTTTAGTAGATCAATCAGCCAACAACGTGCTACAATAGAGAAGGCCACCCGCTTTGGGTGGCCTTCATATTTATCAGATTTGCCAAAGTCAACAAAAAAGGCCCCCTAGACAAGGGGCCATTACTAATCAAAGCCATTAACCACTAAACCTTATCCTATGAAAAACCTTATGGAAAAACTACGTAATAACATCTCATTTTGGTTTTATAAAAATAAAATAGATAAGGAATCCTCATCAAATAAAATCCCTGAAAAACAGAGGTTATACTACGTGAACTCCGGGATTAATACGATCAAATGATGGAAATACACCTTTTAGGATTGAAAAATCCGTATAAAAACGTAGGTTAAACAGCCGAGTTAACGACATGAATAAAAAAGTGTGACTGAACGGCCTGAACAAAAAATATTTTATATTTTTTTTAAAACCGACCGATCGAGGGGGCATTTTCACTTCCAGGAGGAGTGGAAAGAGCGGTTGAATTCCTTAAATGGGGTGGTTTTATACACCCCGTCTCCAAAGTACTTTAGAATGGGTTCCATTTCTGCGGGCTTCAAATACCCGGGGATGAACTGCGGAGGGTTATTATCGGGGGTGATGATCACTGTGGTGGGAAAGGACAATTGACCATGTGTAAGGGACAAAGCCAATTCGTTCACCTGATAGGTATCATTATAGGCATAAGATTGTCCTTTCCAGTCGACCTTACCCTTACTTTCTGCGTTGAATTTCACGGAATAGAACCTTTCCTTTATATACGCAGATAATTCCTTACTGGTGTAAGTGTTTCTTTCCATGACCTTGCACCAATAGCACCAATCGGTATAGATATCCATAATGATCACCCTGGGCTGAACTTTCAGGCTATCCTGGGCCTGCTGCACGGTCAGCCACTCTATGGACTCCTTTGGCTGAGCCAAGGAGCTACCCGATCGGGTTGCGGATGTCATCGGCTGGGCCGCAAGTACCACCGGCTGGACCGGACGCATCCATTGTATGCCCAAACAGGCAAAAAGGGATATAAGAAAGTATAAAGTAACCTTTTGCATTTACTTTTGTTGATCGGTACAAACCTATAGCAATTTTCCACCCAAAGTCTACACATGCAAAAAATAGTCGTGGCAATCACCGGCGCCAGTGGTAGTATTTACGCGAAGGTCTTATTAGACAAGCTCCTCCACCTGAAAGAGCAGTGGGAGGCCCTGGGCGTCATCATGACTGAAAACGCAAAGCAAGTATGGGAAACCGAGATCGGCGATGACAGCTACCGTAATTATACGATCCCCTTTTATACGCAACAGGATTTCAACGCTCCCTTTGCTTCTGGCTCAGGGCAGTACCAAACCATGATCCTTATCCCCTGTTCCATGGGAACAATAGGCAGGATAGCCACCGGTGTGAGCAACGACCTGATCACCCGGGCAGCGGATGTTATCCTGAAGGAGCGGCGCCGGCTGATCTGTGTGGCCCGTGAAACACCTTATAACCTGATGCACCTGCGGAATATGGAAACCATTACCCTGGCCGGGGGTATTATTTGCCCCGCTACACCTTCCTTCTATAGTCGTCCACAGACGCTGGAGGCGGTGGCCGCTACCGTCGTAGACCGGGTGCTGGACCTGGCCGGCATTCGCCTGGATACCTTCCGGTGGGGCGGATAGCCGCAGCCCACTAGGGCCAGGAGGCGGGTCCTTCCCATGATCGGGAGACGGATCCATCATGGCCAGGGCGCGGCCTCCGCCTATTACTGAGCGTCTTCATCCACCGATGCCATCCCCAGCTCTCCCGGCTTCTCGTAAATCGTCACCGACAGATGCCATTCAGGCAATGTATACAACATCATGACCTGTACCCGGATCTTTCTGAATTCCTTTTCATTTGCGGGCGTTACTACGAATTCAATACTGTTGGATTGTTTCTCCTCGCTGGCCGCCAGGTAGGGGGCATCCAACCGGTATGTGGTCCCCGGCCGGAGATGGGAAATGCGGGCATTCTTCAAGGACTCATACAAGTCGTGATACAGTCTTTTGGCAGCCGTAAAATCGTCTACGGCCGGGAAATCGGCTTTCCAGCAGGCCGTCGTATCTCCGGGCGTGTTGAATACGGAAATGAAGCAATTATCAGCTCCCTGCAATTTCAGGATGGATTCGTAATCCACTGCTTCGGGGTTGTTGGCCAGTAATTCGCCTCTGAGCTTCACAAGGCGGGTAGGCACCTCGGACAGGACCCTTTCAACAGCATCCGTGAGTGGTACGGAAAGAGTGGCAGGGCTTGCCGTTTGGGCTAAAGACGCTACGGGGCACAAAAATGCCGCGAAAAGAGAACGGAGTAAAAATCGTTTCATAGATGGGATTATGCCATCCAAGATACATAAATCTGTGAAACTAACGTTGGGGGGTAACCGAAATTTTTTAGCGGAGGTCCACTACTTCGACACCGGGATACTTCTTTTGATCGAATGCAAAATCAGCATCCGTCACGGCCGGGTTATTGGAAGAAAAACTGGTCACTGAAATGATTTCATGCGTGCCGTTCTTCTCAAAGATTTTTGTACTGACGATGTTCTTATTCACCTTGTCGATTTCCAGCAATATTTTAAAGTAGGACCGGGTCTTGTCAACAGGGGTCAGTTCAATTTCCTGCACTGCCTTCCCGTTCACCTTGGTATCATCATTCAATTTATAAAGGAAGTCCTTGTCATAAAAATCAGTGAACAATTTTTGGGGATTGGTCATGGTGGCATTGGGATCCACTTTATCAATCTTCACTTCATTGGAAGATTTATCGTAGGTCCAGGTATTGGCCCCATCACTGTATGTTTCCTGTCCCGGCATGCTCAAGCGGTATTTGGACCCCTTCATATATACCGTACCTGTTTTTTTGCCGTTCACTTTCCCGGTTGCGCTTTCAATCGTCAGGGAAAAACCTGCTTTGACCGTATTGTATGACTTGAATTTAGCACTGACCTGATCGAGGATCTTCTTGGCGGCAGGGTCGCTTTTAGGAGCAGGAGCCTGGGCTACAACAACGGAAGAAGCATAAAGCACGATAGCAAGTGTCACAAAAAAATTCTTCATGTTCGTTTAATTGACCGCAAATGTATTCAAGTTTGACTATCAAAAGCCCTCCAGGATAATTAAAAAGGTCATTCTTGGCGAATTTTTATGAAATTACTGTCTCAAATAATCCTCCAATTCCATGTCTGATTTAAACAAAACCTCCCTGGGTTTGCTGCCCTGGCCAGGCCCGACAATCCCCGCTGCTTCGAGCTGATCCATGAGGCGGCCGGCCCTGTTATAACCCAGCTTCATCCGGCGCTGGATAAGGGAAGTCGATCCCTGCTGGTGTTGCACGATCAGCCTGGCGGCATCATCAAAGAGGGGGTCCCTGTCTCCAATGTCCAAATCCCTGCCTTCCGCATCCTTTTCATCCACGTATTCCGGCAGCAGGAAAGCGTCCGGATATCCTCTTTGTTCTCCGATAAAATCTGTGACTTTTTCGACTTCAGGTGTGTCCACAAAGGCGCATTGCAACCGGACGATCTCTCCGTTATAAGAGATCAGCATATCCCCCCGGCCAATGAGTTGTTCGGCTCCGCCTGCATCCAGGATGGTCCGGCTGTCAATCTTAGAAGAGACTTTAAAGGCGATCCTGGCAGGGAAATTGGCCTTGATGGTACCCGTGATAATATTTACTGAAGGGCGCTGGGTAGCAATGATCAGGTGGATGCCGATGGCCCTGGCAAGCTGGGCCAGCCGGGCGATGGGCATTTCCACTTCCTTGCCGGCCGTCATGATAAGATCGGCAAACTCATCCACGACCAATACAATAAAAGGCAGGTACTGATGTCCTTTTTCCGGGCTTAGTCTGCGCTTACAGAATTTTTCATTGTACTCTCTGATATTACGGCATCCGGCTTCCTTTAAAAGATCATACCGGTTATCCATTTCTATACAGAGCGCATTCAGGGTATGAACGACCTTTTTAGTGTCCGTAATAATGGCTTCCTCTTCTCCCGGTAACTTTGCCAGAAAATGCCGCTCAATGATCCGGTAAATGCTCAATTCTACCTTCTTGGGATCTACGAGTACAAACTTCAGTTGGGAGGGATGTTTCTTGTACAGCAGGGACACCAGGATAGCATTCAATCCCACGGACTTACCTTGCCCCGTGGCGCCGGCCATGAGCAGGTGAGGCATAGCCGCGAGGTCCACAATGAAATTCTCATTGTCAATCCTTTTTCCGAGGGCTATGGGCAGCGCGAAGGTGTTATTCTGGAACTTATCCGACGCCAGCAACCCCTTCATACCGACCACTGTCTTCTTCACATTGGGTACTTCAATACCGATGGTTCCCTTACCCGGTATAGGCGCGATAATACGAATTCCCAGGGCGGCCAGGCTGAGGGCAATATCGTCTTCCAGATTCTTGATCCTGGAAATACGAACCCCTGCCGCGGGCACGATTTCATACAATGTTACCGTGGGTCCCACGGTGGCGGCGATGCGCTGAATGGCGATGTCGTAGTTCTTCAGCGTATTGATAATTTGCTCTTTATTGGCTTCCAGTTCACGGGGATCCTGTATTATTTTCTCGCTTCCATGGGATTCCAGCAGGTCCAGCGACGGGTACCGATAACTGCTCAGATCCAGGATCGGATCGTAGGGCGCCAATTG
>Ga0302304_10000536_pt1 | contig 21789 bp, 21 predicted proteins | sample III_Palsa_E2_2_FD_198769 | JGI IMG/M metagenome (GOLD analysis project Ga0302304, IMG submission 198769) | Peat permafrost microbial communities from Stordalen Mire near Abisko, Sweden - III_Palsa_E2_2 | ecosystem: Environmental > Terrestrial > Soil > Palsa > Peat permafrost | place: Sweden...
TGCTATTAGGCGTGCGCCTGTTAAACAGTTTAGGTTTGAGTGGCGTGCCGTTTACAGGTATGGATATTGGTGGCTTTAGCGGCAATGCCAGTGTACCTTTATATGAACGCTGGATACAGATCGGGGCGTTCAATCCTTACTTCCGTAACCATACCGCGGTTAACACCCGCTCATCAGAACCGTGGACCTACGGCGAAGAGGCATTGGAAATAGCACGCAACTATATTAACCTGCGCTATAAATTAATGCCTTATTTATATTCCACATTTTATGAGGCTACGCAAAATGGGCAGCCGGTAATGCGTTCGTTGGCTATTGACTATACGTTTGATAAAAATATTTACAACACCCAGTTCCAGAACCAATACCTGTTTGGTAGTGCCTTTATGGTAGCACCGTTTGAAAGCGGCGTGGGCTTTGGCAAAGTATATTTCCCGGCAGGTAAATGGTATGATCTGTACAGCGATGAGGTGCAGCAAGGCAATCAACCTAAAATTATTGAACTAACTGCGCATAAATTGCCGGTTTATGTAAAGGAAAGCAGCATTGTGCCTATGCAGTCATTAGTGCAAACAACCGCTGAAAAACCTACCGATACGCTGTTCATTCACATTTATAAAGGCAACGTAAATAATCGCTTTGTTTATTATGAAGATGATGGCGAAAGCTTTGCTTATGAAAATGGCGCTTACTATAAAAGAGCCATCAGCTACGATGCAGCAAATAACCTGATCACTTTTGACAAGGTAGAAGGGTCGCTTGAATCCAAGTTCCATCAGATTAAATTGGTGCTGCATGGTTTTGACTCATCATCAGCCATAAAATTGAATGGTAAACAAGCTGATTTGAATAATGAGTTTATGTCATTCATTAATCCAATCTCAAGATTCGACCCGCAGGGAGATTCAAACCCGGTTGAGGGCCAGAATGTAAAAAGCCTGGTGATCAAAAACGATAATGCCAAAATTTCGATAAGCTATTAATATCCTGCTATGAAAACTAAATTAGCCATAGTTGTATTTTTCCTGTTGCTATCGCGAGGCGTTATTGCGCAGCAAATACCGGCACTTGAACGCGTTGAGCCGATGTTTTGGTGGGTTGGCATGCATAATCCTAAGCTGCAGTTAATTGTACATGGCGATAAAATAAACGGACGTACAGTTAGATTAAGCTATCCGGGAGTTACGCTGGTACAAGTTCATAAAGTTGAAAACCCTAACTATTTATTTTTAGACCTGGTGATAGCGCCATCGGCAAAGCCAGGTGCTTTTAACATCGCATTTACAAAATCCGGATCGGCAAGTTTAAATTATAAATATGAGCTAAAAGAACGCAACCATTCGCCAAATCGCGCGCAAGGGGTGACAGATAAAGACCTGATCTATCTCATTATGCCTGACCGTTTTTCAAATGGCGACCCGTCAAATGATTCTATCGCCGGAATGAAGGAAATGAAGGTTGACCGCAGCCAGATGTATGCCCGTCATGGCGGAGATATTCAGGGAATCATGAATCATTTAGATTATCTGAAAGATCTGGGGGTTACTACTATCTGGCTTACGCCCGAAATAACAAATGATCAACCGCACGCTTCTTATCATGGCTATGCAGTAACCGATCATTACTATGTCGACCCGCGTTTTGGCAGTAATGCATTATATAAAGCCTTTGTTGATAAATGCCACACGATGGGTTTAAAAGTGATCAAGGATCTGGTCCACAATCACTCAGGTACCCAGGATTATTTTATTAAAGATATGCCGATGAAAAGTTGGGTGCATCAATGGCCCACATTCACTAAATCCAATTTCAGGGATGCAGCAGTTATGGACCCTCATGCCTCGGCTATCGACCGTAAAATTATGCTCGATGGCTGGTTTGATACCAGCATGGCCGATATGAATGAGAACAACCCTTATGTTGAAAATTACCTGACCCAAAACCACATTTGGTGGGTGGAATATGCCGGGGTTGACGGGTTCCGTTTAGATACTTACCCTTATAACGACCCTGCATATATGGCTGATTGGGCCAGGAAAGTAAAAGCTGAATTCCCACATTTATCAATTTATGGCGAAACATTGGTATGGTCGGTTGCTAACCAGGCGTTTTTTACACAGGGAAATACCGTTAACCGGGGTTTTGATACACAATTGCCCGGTGTTGTTGACTCACAGGTAAAAGATGCGCTTGCCGAAGCGCTTAATGGTAAAGATGGCTGGACAGATGGTGTAAATCGTTTGTATTTAGTGCTGTCGCAGGATTTCTTGTATCAGGATGCTACCCGCAACGTTGTGTTTTTAGACAACCATGACATGACCCGTTTTTACTCTGTTGTAGGCGAAGATTTTACAAAATATAAAGCTGGTATGGCGTTGTTGCTTACCACCCGTGGCATACCGCAAATGTATTATGGTGATGAAATACTAATGGCAGGAGTTGATAACCCTGATGGGTTGGTCCGTTCGGATTTCCCTGGTGGTTGGGCTGGCGACAAGGAAAATAAATTTACTGCAAGCGGCCGTACAGATAAAGAGAACGAGGCTTTTAATTATGTACGTACACTGGCAAATTATCGTAAAAATACCCCCGCATTGCAAACCGGAAAACTGATGCAATACATCCCTGAAAATGGAATCTATGTTTATTTCAGGTATGATGCAGCAAAAACAGTAATGATAATTTACAATGGTGAAGATAAAGCAGGAACATTAAAAACGGACAGGTTTAATGAGCGTATGGCTGGATATAAAAGCGCAACAAATGTGGTAACCAATACGTCTGTTAGTTCAATTCAAAGTATTGATGTCCCGGCTAAAACCACTTTGGTATTGGAATTAAAGAAATAACCTATTATTACAATTTTCGAAGGCATATTAACCTATGAAAAATTACATTAAAGCAGATGAATGGAATATTATAGAGGAAGGCTTTGATCCCGGCCTTAATAAAATATCAGAAAGCATATTCAGCATTGGTAATGGACACATGGGCCAACGCGCCAATTTCGAAGAAATATATACAGGCGAAACATTACAGGGAAATTATATAGCGGGTATCTATTACCCTGATAAAACACGGGTTGGTTGGTGGAAGAATGGCTACCCCGAATATTTTGCAAAAGTATTAAATGCCGCCAACTGGATAGGTATTGATATTAACATAGGTGATGAAAAACTGGACCTGCATACTTGTAAAGTAACCGGTTTTAAGCGCATCCTTAATATGCACCAAGGGTACCTGCAACGCTCATTTACAGCCGAACTTGTCAGTGGCAAACAGGTAGCAGTTAATGCCAAACGCTTTTGCAGTATAGTTGATGAAGAAGCCGGAGCCATTCAATATGCCATAACCCCGCTTAATTTTGACGGGGAACTGAATATTACCGCTTATATTGATGGCGATATAGCCAATCAGGACTCAAATTATGATGAAAAATTCTGGGATCATGTAAGTAACGAGGGTCAGGGACAGGATACTTATCTCAAGTTGATCACTAAAAAAACCGCATTTGAGGTTTGTACAGGCAGCCGGGTAGCAGTTTTACAGGGTGGAAAAGCTGTTGATGCCGGGTTTAAGCCAATCCTTAAAAATAAGTACGCGGCAACAGCATTTACGGTAACAGCCAAACAAGGGCAGGAAACGGTTATTTATAAATATGCCGTTAATGTCACTTCGCAAAATTATGATAGGAGCGAACTTATAGCAGTTTGCAAAAAAGTTATTGAGAGGGTTGCTGCCAAAGGTTTTGATAAGATGCTGGCAGAGCAAGCCGCTGCATGGAAAACAAAATGGGATGAAAGCGATATTTTAATAGAGGGTGATGTTGCCGCGCAGCAAGGGATACGGTTTAATATATTTCAGCTTTGCCAAACCTATACAGGCAAGGACGACAGACTGAACATTGGCCCCAAAGGGTTTACCGGTGAAAAATACGGCGGTTCGACGTATTGGGACACCGAGGCATATTGCGTGCCTTTTTACCTGGCTACGGCACCGCAACAAGTTGCTAAAAATTTGCTCATCTACCGTTACAGGCAATTAGATAAAGCTATTGAAAATGCCGCTAAACTTGGCTTTAATAATGGCGCTGCCCTATACCCAATGGTTACCATGACCGGCGAGGAATGCCATAACGAATGGGAAATAACGTTTGAAGAGATACACCGTAATGGGGCTATTGCTTATGCCATTTTTAATTATGTGCGTTACACCGGCGATACGGACTATTTGAATGATTATGGTTTAGAAGTGCTGATAGGCATTGCCCGTTTCTGGAGCCAGCGTGTGAATTGGAGCGACGCTAAAAAGCAATTTGTAATGCTTGGCGTAACCGGCCCTAACGAATACGAAAACAATATTAACAACAACTGGTATACCAGTATGCTGGCCTGCTGGTGCATGCAATACGCCATCGAAACAATTAACCATGTAAAAAGTAGCGATGCAGGAAAATACAACCAGTTGATCGCGAAGTTAAAATTTGATGAGGCCGAAGAAACATCCCACTGGAAACATATTATTGAAAATATGTACTTGCCAATAGATGATACTCGTAATATTTTCTTGCAGCAGGATGGATTTTTAGATAAAGAACTGATCCCCGTAAAGGACTTACCTGCGGTCGACCGCCCGCTTAACCAAAAATGGAGCTGGGACAGGATCTTACGCTCCTGCTATATAAAACAGGCCGATGTGTTGCAAGGGATTTACTTTTTCATCGATCAGTTTGATCTGGATACTATAAAACGCAATTATAACTTTTATGAGCCGCTGACCGTTCATGAAAGCTCACTTTCGCCATGCGTACACGCTATTATAGCCTCCAGAATAGGCTATGAAGAAGATGCCTATAAGTTTTACCTGCGTACCTCCCGGCTCGACCTGGATGACTATAACAATGATACGGAGGATGGCCTGCACATCACCTCCATGGCCGGAACATGGATGAGCGTGGTAGAGGGCTTTGCCGGAATGCATGTAAAGGACGGTCGTTTAAAGTTTAATCCGTTTTTACCGGATGAATGGAAATCATACTCCTTTAATATCGGCTATCGGAATACGTTGATCACTATTAAGGTTAATACCGAAGGGGTTTATTTAAGTAATCTATCAGCCAATAGTATCACTATTGATGTTTTTGATACCCTTTATACTATAAACGCAGGGGTAAATGTTTTTGCCAACCACAAAGTGAAAGTTTAGGCAGGTTGATGTCTGCCATGCAATAAAGTATAATCTTTTTTAGATTTATAAAACTATAAAGCAAAAATTTGCGTAAATAGCATTAAAGGCTAACCTAAACTATATCCGGACAACAAATCCTTATATTAATAGGTAAAACCTACAACATGCTTATCACAATTCATACTATTAAGCGCCCTGTTTTAATGCCATCTTTTTATTTGAATTGACGATATTGTATTTATTATCAATAACTTAGCCGTTGCCACTTTAGTTACATGCTACCCAATAGAGTCAAAAATCAAGATCGCCCATCAATTCTGTTTACTCTAACCGGAGTATTAGTAATGCTATTGGGTGTATCGGGCATATTGGGCTGGCTGCTGAACATTGATGTTTTAAAAAGCGTTTTTCCCAATTATGCTACCATGAAATTTAACACAGCTTTGTGTTTGATACTGGGCGGTACAGCTTTTCTGCTGCTAATAAAATATAACAACCATTTTCTAAAAGCCATTTTTTTTGTAGTAACGGTTTGCCTTGGATGCATTGCTTTAGTTTCATTCTCACAAGGTGTTTTTAACTACAACGCAGGCATCGACCAATTATTTGTAACCGATTATGCTTCAATAGCTAAAGGCTTACCTTTCCCGGGCCGTATGTCGCCCTCAACCGCAATTTGTTTTAGCTTAATAGCAATAAGCCTGTTTGGTGTCGATTCAAAAAGTATTACCTATCGTAAAATAGCGCAATACCTTTTGCATTTGGTTACGCTTATTGCCTTTATATCTATTGCAGGCTATTTGCTTAAGGTGCCTTATTCACTCAAGTTTAGTTTCTTTTCGTCGATGGCTGTACATACGGCCACGGCTATATTATTACTTTCGGCAGCAGCATCGGCAATCAATAATGACCTTGGAATAACCAGCCTTTTTACCGGAACCGGAATCGGAAATATTATAGCACGCAAGCTTTTCCCGCGAATGATCATTATTTTAATAGCCGCGGGTTATGTAAGTATTGAGCTGCAACGCAAAAATTATATAAGCCCCGAATTTGGGGTCATCTTATCAACCATTACATTTTTGCTCATCGGGCTGTTTTTGATAAGGAACACCTTAACAGAGATGAACCGGTTAGATATTAAACGCACTGAAGCCGAAAACGAAACCCAGCAACTTAACCGAAACCTGGAAACAATTGTTTTAGGGCGCACCCTGGCCTTAAAACAGAGTAATGACCGGTTTTTGAAAATATTTAACGCCAACCCAACCGGGGTAACTTTAAGCAGATTAGATAACGGGAAGTATGCCGATGTTAACCCGGCAATTTTAAAAATACTTGGTTATGAATATGATGAGATGATTGGCCATACATCATCAGAATTATCGACCATTACAATGGAGTACCGCGAACATTTGATCAATACGCTTAATAACCATGGGTATATTAAGGGTGATGATGTTACTTTAAGGGGCAAAAATGGTATACTTAAACATTGTATAGTTTCGGCAGAATTGTTTGAGGATGAACAGGAAATGTATATCATGTCGTTTATATATGATATAACCGACCGAAAGGTAATTGAAAACAATCTGCAGGATGCAAAAGATAAACTGGAAGTTTTAACAGATAAGCTAACCGGCCAAAATAAGCAGTTATTGAGTTTTGCACACATTATTTCGCATAACCTGCGGTCGCCGGTAAGTAATTTAAACCTGCTGATGCATTTTTATAAGGAAAGTGTTTCGCAGGAGGATAAAGATGACCTGTGGGGCAATTTTGAAACCGTAATTACCCACCTGAATACTACGCTGGATGAGCTTTTGGAAACCTTAAAGATACAGGAAGATACCGCCAAAGAACGGGAGGAACTAAGCTTTGAAAAAACATTCAACGCCGTAAAAGATATTTTAATAGGGCAGATAATGGAAAGCAACGCTATTATTACTGTAGATTTTTCAAAGGCACCTACTATTTTTTATCCCAAAATATACCTGGAAAGCATTTTGATGAATTTAATATCAAATTCCATAAAATATAAATCGCCCAAAAGAACACCGGAGATAAAACTGACAAGCGAAATTATTGATGGTGAAACCGTATTTACTATTGAAGACAATGGCTTGGGGATCGATCTGCAAAGGCACTCAAAAAATTTGTTTGGCCTGCGTAAAACATTTCATCGCCATAGCGAAGCAAAAGGCTTAGGTTTGTTTATTACTAAAATACAAATTGATGCAATGGGCGGAGAGATAACAGCCGATAGTGAAGTGGATAAGGGCACAAAATTTACAATTATATTTAATAAGGGCTGATGGGAATGAGCAAACCGTTTATACTGTGTTTTATTGATGATGATGAGGTGTATCAATATACGGTAACCCGAAGCATAAAGGCACATAAGCTGGCAAAAAAGATACTGATTTTTGGAGATGGTGAAGAGGCTATGTGGTTTTTGACAGATAACATAGCCAATAATGAAAACCTGCCCGATGTTATATTTTTGGATATAAATATGCCTATTATGGATGGCTGGCAGTTTTTAGAAGAATATGTTAAGCTGAAACCAAGGATAAGCAAGCCGATCACAATTTACATGATCACATCATCCGTTGACCCGGTTGATTATGAAAATGCAAAAAGAATAGCGGAAATTTCTGATTACCTGGTTAAGCCCGTACAGCCGGAAATGCTAAAAGATATAATAGAAAGCCTGGAGTGCTAATTGTTTTATTTTTTTGATTTAAATAAACGGTAGCCAACACCAAACTGAAATGTATGATAATATATTTTGTTTAAGCCCAATCCCGAGCTTATGGTATATGGGCTGATCCCCTGCATATAACCGGCATCAAAATAAAATTTATTAAGGTTGAAACGCACGCTACCCGCCAGGCTAAAATTCAGGCTGTTATTAATTTTGGTGCTGTTTAAATAGGGCTTTATTTCAGCGGCGGCGGTTGTATCAGCTGTGCTGCTTATGGAACTTAATGTGGTTTTTATAGTATTGTGCCTTACCGGGATGCCAATTACCGGCCCAGCCTGTATAGTTATCACATCGTTGGCTTTATAGGTGGCGAACAATGGAATGTCGATATTGTATTGTTTTTCAGAACCTTTTATGGTTAGCTTACCAGTGTTGTGGGTTACTTGCTTGTTGCTGTCATTCAGGGTAGTGTAGGTCACATTGCTGTTGCTGTAACTCCCTGAAATAACTTTGGGAGATAATATATTGAAACCCGCCTGCACACCAAACTTTGAATTGATAGTGTAACTGCCTGAGATACCCAAAAAGGCATCAACAGGGAGTTTCCCAATGTTCTGGCTTGATGAGGTAAAACTGCCGTTTGTGTTTACACCGATCTTTAAGTCCAGTTCGAATTTTGACTGGCCATTTTTGCTGGCAGAAGCATTTTTTGCTGCTGATTTTTTAGAACTAGTTTCCCCGGTATTAGGTTTTGCAGTTTGCTTAGTATCGGTACCCCTTGCTTTTGATGGAAGAATAGTTGCACTGTCAGTCTTTACAAATGAAGTTGTATTATTCTTTTGGACGGAATCAATTACAGTATTATTGCCCGTTACGGTATTTGACGATACTTTTGAATTTGCCAAGTGTTTATCAGAAGCAGGAGCATTTGAACCATTATTACTAGCGGCAAACTGGTCCGTATTGCTTTTTATATAAGCTGATTGCGAGCCTGCGGCTACAGCCGATGGCGTGCTACGCTTATTAGCTGATAAATAATGGTAATTATTATACTGATGTACATTACCTACTGAACTGTTAAAGCCCGAGGAACCATTTGCTGTTACCGTATTGTTTTTTCCTGCTGTTTTCTTGTCTGCCTTGTTATTAATGGTAGTTGCTGATCCTTTTAAACTGCTATTATAGGGTTGTTTACTACTTTGTAAATTATCTGCCGCCGGATTAGTGCTGCTCTTGGTACTCTCGTTCTTAAACACACCAGGTTTACCTGTTTTTATATTGTGGTTCTTATGGTGAAGCAAATGACCACCAGCATAATATAACAGCGCAATAATGATCACAACTAAGGCAAATGTAATACCAGTCCACCATGATTTGCCTGGATTCGAAATACCACCCGAAGGTGTAACCGGCATCTCCTGATCAAGTAAGCCCTGCATTTTTTGCCACATAGCATTTTCATCCCCCTGAACCGGAAGTTCCTGCATTTTGGTTTGCCAAACCCTATTATACCATGCTGAACTTTTCATTTTACCTTGTTATTATCAGTTGGTTGTCCGGTATTATTATCAGGGACTAACAGCGCCCTTAATTTTTTCTTTGCCTCAGCCAAATGCCACCTTGATGTGCCTTCGGTTATTTGTAATTGAGCGCCTATTTCTTTGTGCGAATAGCCATCTATTACCGAAAGATTAAAAATAACGCGGGTGGCATCTGGTAATCTTTGGATGTTTTTTAACAGATCATCAGCATATAGTTTACTTAATATGGTTGGGTCGATAAAAAATTCATCGGCATCCTGATCGTCATACGCCTCAGTAAAAAATTTCAACTCTTTGCGATTATGATCAATAGCTGTACGGATCATTATGGTACAAATCCATGCACCCAGATCTCCTTTTTGCGCATCAAATAATTTAATATTCTGAAAAACCTTTAAAAAACCACTATTTAATGCCTCTTGTGCCAAATCTTTGGTTTTTAAATACCGATAGCAAATACGCAACATTTGGGCATAGAATAGCTTGTACAGGGCTTCCTGAGCAGCGCGCTCATTGCCTATACAGCCTTCTACCAGCTTAATAGTTTGCTTCTTAGAAAGATCCATCCAGTATATAATGCCCTAAAAATCTAATTATATCATCAGCATTACGCAGCCAATCCATGAAACGCGGGGTGCTTTATAAAATAAATTTTGTGATAGTGCCAGGTTTAATTTATTCATAACATTTTCTGCTCCCAACCCCGCGTTTTGAATATTGATTGCGTAGTGTTAGTTGCATGCATATTACAATTAATAATTATCAAACCTTTAATTAAAATTTATCATGAAACAGAAAATAACATATACAATAGCCGCATTGCTGGCATTCACATTTTTTTTAGGCGGCTGCAAAAAGGATGGCTTTAAAAAACTGGGATCGAACGATTCAACACTGACCGTAAGTACGGTTGCTACCGGCCTGTATGATTATATAACTGCTGATAACAGCGGGAATATTTATGCACTGCGGTTAAATTATGGTGCCGATACCATTTATAAATTTGATGCATCGGGTACAAAAACTTTGTTTTATACCGCGCCTACAACAATGGATCATGATACGGTAGTTAAACATACAATGGCTTGTCTCACGATTGACTCACTTGGGAATATCTATACCATAAATTATAGTGGCGGCACGTTTGTACCTAATGTGATGAAAATAACAGCTGCGGGTTTGGCGAGTATCGTTTATAGCAATATCACACCGTATGGTGGATTACAAATCCAGAAAATTGCAGTTGATGGCAATGGCTATTTTTATTTTAGCGACGGGCATGGCATCCATACAATTTTCACTAACGGCAATTCTGAACTGGTGGTAACCGGGGTATCAACTTTTGCAGTTGACAGAAAAGGGGATATATTTTACCCCACCACAAACAGCAGCGGACAGACCAGTATAAGCGAAACTTTTACTGGCGGAGGATTATCAGTAATTATTGCCGGGCCCGGGAGTACACAAACCAGCGTTACCTTTAATAATGTTGCAAGCATGGCAACTGATAGTTATGGAAATGTATTTACAGGCGAAGTAAGTGGTACTAATATAGCAACTATACATTTGCTGAAGTATACTGCCTATAATCCACAAAAAACTGGTTGGCAATCGGTAACCACTATTATCTCAAGCCCCTTTGGGCATGTTGACGGGCCGGCGGCTACAGCAAAAATAGCTGTACCTTTTAGTATGGTAACAGATGCTCATGAGAACTTGTATTTTTCTGAAGCTACCGGCAATCCAGCCGACATCCGTAAGATTTCTTTTTAAACCTATGCCTAATTAGGGGCGGCAATTATAAACCGCCGCTCCTTTTTAAGTTGATTTTTTTCAGGAAGATATAAGCTTACATGTGTTTCTAAATTCTGTATCCGATTGAAAACCTGAGGTAAGGATATTTCTTATCAATTTTAGGATGGCCGCTGTAATTAAAGGAGTGACCGGGTGCTTAATTTCATAAATCCCATCATTTTGTTTCAAATTTAAATCTGAAACCTGCCCCTTAGCCAAGGTGTTAACTTACGTTTTATAAATGTTTTAGCTTTATATCGCCACTAAAAGCTAACATCAATTTATGATCATTAATTAAAACACCCATGCGTGCAAAAATCACTTTATGTTTATTAGGGCTGCTATTAATTACAGGCACCAGGCTGCGTGCCCAGAATATTGATACGGCCGCGCTGTTTATAATGCAGCGCATGAGCAATACTTTACAAAATATAAAATCATGTTCGGTACATGTAGAAGCATTTTACGATACCCCGACAGATGACCTCGGCTTGATCAAGCGATCAAAAGAAGAGAACGTTTACGCCCGCTTTCCCGATCACTTAATGATCGATAACAGGGAAGAGGATGAGCACCATGCTTTACTTTATAATGGCAAGCAAATGGTGTATTATTCCTACAATAATAATGATTACAGCAATATTGATAGTGTACCAACAACCATATTAGAGGCGATACAGGTGTTGAGCAGAACCTACGGTATTGAAGTGCCTGCAGCAGACTTTTTCTACCCGTCGTTTACTAATGATATTAAGACTACAGCGCTTACACTTTCATTATTAGGTACTACTATGGTTAACGGGAAGGAATGCTTCCATATAGCTGGAAAAGATTCAACCATGACCTACCAGTTCTGGATCAATAATGATCCGCTGTTTTTACCTGCTAAAATGGTGATCGTGTATAACAACAGGCCCGGTGTACCGCAATACGAGGCGATTTACACTGATTGGAAACTGAATGTAGATATACCTGAATCTGTATTTGAGTTTGTAGTTCCGCCTAATTCAGAGAAAATAGTAATTAAACCTACGGCTAATCAATAGTAACAATTAATAAGGTATTGGCATGAAAAATTTTATCAAACAACAAGGCCCTATTATAATTACGTTAGGCCTGATAGCATTTATATTTTTACCAAACAGAACATTAGCGCAACGCTTTAGTCACGGTGGGTTCCACGGCTTCGGCGGTGGGGGCTTTCGTGGAGGCGGCGGTGGGTTCCACGGCGGTGGTAGTGGGTTTAAAGGTGGCGGCGGTACACGCCCTGGAGCAAATGGTGGTGGTGTTCAAAAACCCGTAAATCCTGGTCCGCATCCGGGCCCACAACCGGGCCCACATCCTCCAGGTCCGGGTCCTGCACCTGGTCCGCACCCTCCGGGTCCACCTCCGCCACCGCATCCTTATTATCCGTATCGGCCAATACCTATTGTTCCTATGCCATACGTATATCATCCGTTTGTGCCTTTTTACTGGGGCCCATACTGGCATCCGATAGGCTTTTTTGTAGCTACTTTAACAACAGCCGCAATTATAATAAGCGTGGAAAATGAGCAGTACCATTATGACGAAGGGGTTTATTATGTACAAAGCTCGGGTGGATACAAAGTGGTGCCTGCACCTGTTGGTGCAACGGTTAGTGCGCTGCCATCCGGCTATACCACCGTTATAACCAGTGGCACAACCTACTATTATTTTGGGGGAGCTTATTATATAAACCTAAGTGATACATCATTCAAAGTGGTGGCTCCGCCAGAAGGCGCAACGGTAACCCAATTGCCGCAGGGAGCAGTTGAAAAAGATGTAAACGGTAAAAAGTATATGGTATATAATAACACTTATTACCAGCCAATTTCGCAGGATGGCAAAGATGCTTATGAAGTAGTAGTGATCAGCAATTAATCATATTTGGCGTGTGCAGGTTGTGCACGCCAAATGATTTTTTTGTTTGATAAGGCTATAGGTAATAGACTATAATATTCGTGAATGCGGGAGCATGCCGAAACAATAAATCTGATTGTTTTTTAACGCCTAAAATCAAAATGCCGCAGGCCCATGTGCGCTGCCGAACGGGAATTTATTAAGCCTGCCGTGTGAATGGTCGCAGAGGGAATGATCGCGATACACTTTTTTGTTGATATTATGACTGTTCAGCGTTTCGGCGTTACTAGTTTCAGTCTTATCAGGCTGATTAACTATAGTAGATTTCTTCTTCATGGCGAGTTTTTCTAAGTTATAGTTGTTTAGCAATTGGTTACACTAAGTTAGGTACAAGTATGCTCATTTACAATAGGTTTGTGAAATATATTTTACACGATTGCGGGAGAATTTAATTGATTAAAAGATTGTTTTTTTGGTAATGGGAGACTGAAGTCTCGGAACATATTTGTCCGCAGTTGGAAACTACGGACAGCGGGATAACGTAGGGGAAGACTGAAGTCTCTGCTCATAGCTGTCAGTAGTTGGAAACTCGGACATCGGTATATTCCTTCAATATTCCGTCTGTTGCTCCTGGTGGGAACAGTTGCGGACATAGAACCACAAGCGGGACGTATGCGGTAGCAGGGATGTAGAGTATTCATTTATAAGAAGATATTAGTCCTCTTAGGTCTTTTTTAATAATATCTAAATCCATTCTTAGCCTATTCGTAATTGCCATACAATGACTAATTAGCTTTAACATTTCATCTCTATATCGTATTTGGAGAAAAGCTTTTTCATCCGGATTATCCGATTTTTTAAAGCACTCTTGTGTTTCTATAATATTTGCATTTATTGTTAGCGTAATTATATTCGTTTTAGATACTTCTTCAAAGGTCGTAGAAATATTGTAATATAGTTCAACCAGATTAAATGTTTCTTTTGATGCACGTATTTTGTCGATATTATTTTTCATTAGTTCTTGTTTCTCTTGAAAAAATTTTAATCCTTCTTCACTCGCAGATGATAAAAGCATTTGATGATAATGAGTTGACAGATCAAATAATTGCAAATTTTCACCAATCATGTGATAGAAATTTTCTCCAACCTCTATCTTTTTTTGAAGTATTAATTTCGATATTTCAGTTTTATCTTTTCTTTTATCATTAAAGAATGTATAGAGAATATTTAATGCTTGCGAAAGCACTAATGCTCCACCAGTTATTAATGCGACTTGAGTAGTATCAGCCATTACTTAGGGGTTATATACGAATATACTAATTAAAATATGACTGATGATTAGGTATTATATGTTTCGCTTCAATTCTATTAGCATATTAAATGGCTTTAATTTACTTAAAGAAAGGTAGCTGGAATTACTGACAGCAGTAACCAGCTTACTCCGCCACCTTCTTCTTCGGAAACAACAACGAAGCTCCAATACTTATTAAAAGTATCAACAGAATAACAATCAATGAATTTAAGGTAGTCAATCCAATATGTTCCGCATAATTACCCGCCAGCATTTTTAGGCCGATGAAAGTTAATAATGCCGCTAGCCCGATCTTTAGGTAGTGGAATTTATCGATCACATTTACCAGCAGAAAGAACATGGAACGTAGCCCCAGAATGGCAAATATATTGGAGAAGAAAACGATGTAAGGATCCTTAGTTACCGAAAATATGGCGGGGATAGAATCAACAGCGAATACGAGATCGGTAACTTCAATGATCAACAATACTAACAGCAGGGGAGTGATCAGTTTTTTGCCATCTATCTTCACAAAAAATTTGCCGCCCACAAATTTAGGATGTACACTAAAATATTTGGATGCAAACTTTACTACTGCATGATTCTCGGGGTCTATCTTTTCGTCCTTGTTCCGGTCGACGAACATCATTACGCCGGTATAGATCAGGAATGCGCCGAACAGGTATAGTATCCAATGAAACTTAATAATAAGTGCCGAACCTACAAAAATGAAGATAAAGCGCATGATCACCGCACCAATTATACCCCATAGCAATACTTTATGATAATACCGGGGTTCAACGGCAAAAGCAGTAAAAATAAGCACCATCACAAAAATATTGTCGACCGATAATGCATATTCAACCACATAGCCCGAAATGAATTCCAGGCCCAAATTTTTGCGGTATAATTGCAGGCTTCCGGGAAAGTCGTGAGGGTTGAGCTGAAGATTGTGGAAATTGTCGGCGTTTATCTGCTGCAGGGCGGCAAAACTATCCACATGATGCAATAGTTGCCCATATCGTAAAATAAGTGCGTAGAACAGCAGCGCAAGTGCTATCCAAACTACGCTCATAATGCCGGCCTGCTTTAAACTCACAGGGCGGTCAGACCGGGTGAATAACCCGAGGTCGATAGACAGCATTAGGAAAATGAAAACTACAAAGCCTAATATAAATATTAGCTCGCTGCTCATTATTTATTGCGTTCGGTTGTAAAGCGTACCAATTGTTCGAGCCCGCGGCGCGAATCACCTTCGGGGAAGGTATTTAGTATTTCAAATGCTTCGCCCTGGTACTTTTTCATTTGTGTTTCGGCATATTGCAATCCGCCGCTCTCCTTAACAAAGCTAATGATCTGCTTAATTTTTTCGGCATCATCATTATGATTTTTAACCAGGTTTATCATCCGCTTTTTATCGGCTGTACTACAGTTGTTAAGCGAATAGATGAGGGGCAGTGTTACCTTCTTTTCTTTAATGTCGATGCCTAACGGTTTACCCACATCATCAGTGCCAAAATCAAACATATCATCTTTGATCTGGAAAGCTATACCTATCTTCTCACCAAACAGGCGCATCTTCTCAATGGTTTCCTTATCGGCACCTGCCGATGCCGCCCCGCAAGCACAGCATGAAGCAATTAATGAAGCTGTCTTTTGCCTGATAACTTCATAATACACCGTTTCGCCAATATCCATGCGGCGCACTTTTTCAATCTGTAATAATTCGCCCTCGCTCATTTGGCGCACGGCTTCGCTTACTATCCGCAGTAACTCAAAATCGTTATTTTCAATAGATAATAATAAACCTTTTGACAGCAGGTAATCGCCCACCAATACGGCTATTTTATTTTTCCATAAAGCGTTGATGGAGAAAAAACCACGGCGCTGGTAGGAATTATCAACCACATCATCATGTACCAGGGTGGCAGTGTGCAGCAGTTCAACCAATGCCGCACCACGGTGGGTCGACTCATTGATGCCGCCACAAATGCTGGCCGAAAAAAATACGAACATGGGCCGTATCTGTTTTCCTTTGCGTTTTACGATGTAATGGGTGATCCTATCGAGCAGTGGCACTGAGCTTTGCATTGAGGATTTGAACCGTTCTTCAAAAACATCAATATCGGCAGCGATGGGTTTTTTGATCTCGTTGATGCTCAGCATTGAAACTAACAGGCTTTAGTAAATTCAGATGGCCCTTTTGACAATCTGAAACAAACATAAGCTAAAAATATCTATCTGCATTATGGGTATAAATATTTTGGTAAATATTAAACCATTATCATTATTTATCATCTATAACTATATACGCATTACTATTAAATACGGCGTAGATAAATAAAGGGAAATACTAAGTTTTTTTTGATGTTCAGTGAGTTTCATGAAGCGTTCCGGATTGTGAGCCGGGGCGCTTTTTTTATGCGATGATCTCATACGGACTCTTGAATCTCAAATCTTGATTCTATCCCTCAGGCTGTCGAAATTTATTTTACCTTTGCAACCCACTATAAAGGAGAGGTGTCTGAGTGGTCGAAAGAGCACGCCTGGAAAGTGTGTATACGCCAAAAGCGTATCGAGGGTTCGAATCCCTCCCTCTCCGCCAAGTTCAATATGAAAAACAGATAGAAGCCTGCAAATCATATGATTGCAGGCTTTTGTTTTTAGGCTAAATGACTATAATATTCACCAAATCGCTACAAAAAAGTGCGTAATTCGGTGAGTCATTTTAAAGAATTACTTACTCACCGGATTGTACTCATCTATTTGATATTCAACCAGTTCAACGATTGAACATCTTGTATATTGTTAATTGCAAGCTTAATTTTGTTTCACTTTTTAACGCTTAAAAACGTATGAAAACCACATTCAGCTTGCTCTTTTATTTAAAGAGGCCAAAAAATTATGAAAACGGGCCAATGCCCGTCTATTTGCGTATTACTGTAAATGGTAAACGCGCCGAAACTACGTCAGGCAGGGAATGCCTGCCGGCCAATTGGAACGGCAAATCAGGGCGCTTTCGTGGCACCAAAGAAGAAATCAAATCGTTTAACGCCTATCTTGACAACCTGCAATCGCAGGTTTATGATGCGCACAAAACGTTAACAGAGGCTGGAGTTTTGATAACTGCCGACCTGATTAAAAATAAGTTATTGGGTAAAACCGAAAAATCAAGAACTTTGATCTCCGTTTTTAAAGACCATAACAAAAAGGTAGCAGCGTTAGTAGGGAACGAATATGCTGCAGGTACCCTTACACGTTATGAAACTTCTTTGCGCCACACCCAAAGCTTTATGGCATGGAAATACCAGGTATCTGATATCGATGTAAAAGCCGTCGACCATGATTTTATCAGTAATTATGAATTTTACCTGCGTTCCGAAAAGAAATGTGCCAACAATTCAGCGGTCAAATATATCAAGAACTTCAAAAAGATCATCCGCATTTGTTTAGCCAGCGGATGGCTGGAGAAAGATCCCTTTGTTAATTATAAAGCCAAAGTAAAACAAGTTGACCGGATATTCCTTAGTGCCGAACAGATCGGACAAATAACAGAAAAGACATTCGATACCGTCCGACTGAACCAGGTAAGGGATATTTTTCTTTTCTGCTGCTTTACAGGGCTAGCCTATGCAGATGTACAAAAACTAACGCGCTCGGAGATAATAAGAGGCGCTGACGGAGAAATGTGGATTGTTACTAAACGTTTAAAAACTAATACACCTACGAAAGTTCCTTTACTACCTTCAGCACTGACAATACTGGAGAAATACAGCAATGATCCGGTTTGCTGTATCAAAGGAAAAGCATTGCCAGTATCGACTAATCAAAAGATGAACGCCTACCTGAAAGAAATAGCAGGCGTTTGCGGCATCAATAAAGAACTCACTTTTCATACTGCCAGGCACACTTTTGCAACTACTGTAACCCTATCCAATGGTGTGCCTATTGAAAGCGTCTCAAAAATGCTTGGGCATACCAATATCAAAACTACCCAGCACTACGCTAAGATATTAGACATGAAGGTCAGCAAAGACATGGCGCTTTTAAAAGAGAGATATAAGGCAGGCGCTTGTTGAAAAGAGATATGAAAAACTCAGGCGCTAACAAAACATCAATTTACTAAAATAACTATATTTGTATGAGAACACACCACCAAATTATGAGCAGCAGCACTATAAGAGATTTACGCTCAGTTCCGATCTCCGAGCTTTCGGACGAGGAACTGCGGGAAAGACTGCGTCCGGCATATGAAAAGATTAAACAAGAAGCGTTTGCAAAAAACAGCTACCTCACTTATTATGACCCGTTAGTTTGCCCGACGAGCGCCTATGCGGTACACGAATACCGTGATAGAAAAGAACTAGTCAAATTAGAAAACGGAAAGGCGCACCTAGTTAAAATACTGTAGTCATGTCAAACGAGAACCCGCAGCTATTATATGTCGCGGGGCCGAATGGTGCAGGGAAATCGACTTTTTCCGAAGAGTTGTCGAATCCCGGTGCTATTGTCTTTGACGTGGATAAAGTTATTGCCCGCATAGAGGCCCAATCACCTGGTATGCCTAAGAAAAAGGTATACGACACAGCGACACAGGAATTTTTTAACCAAGCTAACGCAGCAGTCAAGCAAAAACAGCATTTCACCTTAGAAACTAATTTCAGGGATAAAGAATTAATCGATATAGTTGCCCAATTTAAGCGCCGTGGTTATACCACAAACATGATCTATTTGACTTTGGACAGTATTGAACAATCTATTTACCGTGTAAATAAAAGAGTGCTAAATGGCGGACATTTTGTAGATCATAAAAATATCCAGCTAAATTATGATGAAGGGCTGCTATATCTTGAACGTTATGCTGCCAGCTTTGACAATCTGGAGATCGTTGACAGTTCAAAAGACTTTAGTGAATTTAGATCGCTGCTAAGTATAAAACAACAAGAGCTTATTTTCCTCAGCACCAATCTTCCTGCCTCCGTAGAACAAACGATTATCAATATCGCTGACCGCTATAGGAATAATTCCAGGGACAAAGACAATGATGAAGAACAAGGCTGGGATTATAGACGCGGACGATAAACATCTCCATAAGGAAAAGCCATTTTTACATTCCGCTATACTCTATTGTAAAAACCGCTTTTACTGACCCGCTAAAGGAGGTTGTTCGCCCACTCACAACCACCTTTCTTCCCGGCGCATTAATTGTTTATCCCTCATTCACCGGCACCGCGAAGGTAGGCCAAACCGGGACAAAGCATCAAGGCTATAGCAAGCGGGCCGGTTTTGTTTGTTTTTTCAGCTGTGGCCCGGCCTTGATGCTTTGCCCGGTTTAACACTTTAGTTGCTTAACCGTTGAATAAGGCCTATTCTGTTCACCAGCTTATCGTATCGGTTTTATTATATCTATTAGCTTATGACGCCGGATAGTGATCAATTTGTTCAATAACTTTGGCCGCATCCATCTGCGGATAGTGACTTTTAACGTAGGCCTTAAATGATTCTTTTGTTTCAGCCAGTTCCCACTCCCTCCTGGTTAGGCATAGCATCGGCCATTTTTTAAATTCTTTCATAAAACCGTAAACAGGCAGATAAGGTGACGCGTAGTAAAATGAGTTTGCTATAAGCTTATCATAAATGGGTTTATGGAGGACGCTTTTCAAATCTCTGACTAAATCGTAGGCGATTGTGTATTTACTTCCGGCCTTTATTGTTTCCGCCAACGATGGCGTCCCTTCGTCATAAAAGAAAGTGTACAGGTAATTTATAAAACCACTTTCCAGTTCGTCACATAGATCTTTACTATAATAATCATACTCCTTTTTAAATAGTTCGAGCGAAAAATCGTCCGGATGTTTGTTCGCGATGAATTTGATAACCTCAGTTTCCAGACTAATCACCTGCAGAATGCCTGGGCCCTCTGCAATACTGGTACCCGGAATTTTAAGGAAATACCGCTCTTTAGCAAACAGCTCGAAATAATAGCTTTTAAAAAAATGTGTCTTCCGGGCGAAGGTTACCTGCACATATAGCGGAAAGGTCATCATCCCATGGAAATTGACCTGTTTTAAGCGGTCATTGAAATAGGGTTTGTAGGAGATTTTCAATTTATTTTAAATTTTTTATAAAAATAATTTTAGTTCTTTTTAGCTGCTTTTGAACTGCTGTTAAACCTTATACAGTCGTCGTCTCTCGTAAATCATTCAAAAAGCATCAAATCTAATGGATGTGATCAGTTTGCAAATATATCATAAGTTTTGATATATTTTAATTTATCAAAACAAGTATTTACATTTGCTTTGGTGTAAAACCAGCTGGTCTTCTATATCCCTTGCCGGGAGCTTAGCCATGCCTTTCCGGTATTGGAGGAATATCAAAATTATTACTGTGCTAAATATTATTTTATGAATGTGGAACTATTGACCAAGGAAGATTTAAAAAACTTTAAAACCGAATTACTAAATGACATCAGGGAAATTATCAAGCCCGGCGCCGGCCAGTCTAAGCAATGGCTCAAAAGCAACGAAGTACGTAAGATTCTAAGCATCTCCCCAGGTACGCTACAGAACCTGCGCATCAACGGGACACTACGATACACCAAAATAGGCGGGATGATGTATTACAAGCTGGAAGACATTACCAGGATATTGGAAGGGAACTCACGCTAATGCGAAAGAACATCACCAATGAAATCGCGGACTATAGCAATTGGATCAAACGCATGGGCAGGGATGAACGCCTGATGGCAACACATATCAGTTTATTCACCGCTTTGTTTATCCATTTCCAGCGGAATGGTTTTGTAAGTCCATTCCCGGTAACCAGGGCAGGCCTGATGGCCTGCTCAAGGATTGCCTCGGTGGCAACCTACCACAAGTGCATCAAAGAACTGAACGACTTTGGCTATATCCGCTATCAGCCAAGCTTCAGACCCAAAAATGGTAGCCAGGTTTATTGGACGGCAACGATGGAGGATAGCGTATGATCGTTTGTAAGGCAATCAAAACCGACCTGCATGGTTTCGCATTGTATGCATTCGCTGCCAATTTTTTCGATGTGAATTATTTCACCGGCAGCGGGTTCACTGCGAATTTGCTCTCCCTGATTTTTTTCAGGGAGAATTATTTTTCTGCGAAACGATTTATTACTGTACAAAACTCTTTGCCTCCGGGGACTTTATCTCTGGATACTCAACGTCCAAACGAAAATTCGTTTGGAGCAAGCGGAAGCTGGGCGGAGCCCTGCTTTGCTTGCCCTGCGCTACGCTGCGGGGGTTTTGCGTATCCTCCGGGGATACTTGAAGCGGTTTTGACTAACGGAATAAATGGAAAAAGTATACTTGGTGGTATCCTATATATCGCGATATCATGACAACATAAAGAAATGGG